>ERZ1034723.127-NODE-127-length-42214-cov-41.323158_pt1 | contig 42214 bp, 68 predicted proteins | sample MGYA00520637_ERZ1034723 | MGnify/ENA primary metagenome ERZ1034723 (study PRJEB33766, sample SAMN09781719) | gut metagenome | biome: gut microbiome | host: Homo sapiens | place: Madagascar | study: EMG produced TPA metagenomics assembly of the PRJNA485056 data... | reverse complement strand
TGCGCCGGAATTGCCCGCTGTGGCTGCGCCGGAATTGCCCGCTGTGGCTGCGCCGCGATTGCCCGCTGTGGCTGCGCCGTATTTGCCCGCTGTGGCTGATTTTCCTGTTTCTGCATTGTTCTCGTTCGTACAATGTTCTCGTACAAACTCAATCTGAGCATCCACAAGTTGCCGAATGCTCAGTTTTGCACCCACCTTTAATTTGGTGGTGCAAAACTTCGTGTTATCGTCTGTCAGTGCTTCATCAAGCGCTTCCACCTCGGCAAATTCTTTTGCCTGCGCAGCGGGATAATACCGCAGCACCGCCAGTGGTTCCTTGCAGAAATGCATACCGCATACGCAAGGTTTAGCCTTTTCTTCTTCAAAAACGGTGTTCTCGGCGTATTGCTTGTCCTTGCAAATCATACCTTCGTCAAATACCTTATAGCCTTTCATTCCCATCAGTTCATTTCTCCTTTCATCGGCACATAGCCCACATCTTTCAGCTTCTTGTGCAAAAACGCGCAGCCTTTCGGTGTCCACAGCGTTTCGGGGTGCTGGTGCGTGATGCCGTCAGAATGCGGAATAAGGTTCACACGCGTTTCTGTGTACCCCTTGCCGGTGTATTTCTGATATAAAATCCACTGGCCACCCTGCTTGTACTGGATCCCCAGCGATTTCAGCAGCCTGTTAAACTTCACGGCGCTCATGCCGTACTCTTTTGCAAGGCTACTCACCAATCGTCCGCCGCTTGCCAAAAGATAGTCCTGTGCGTATTTCGCAGCAGGCTCAAGACGCTTGATTTGCTCGTTCTGCCCCTCAATGGTCTTTTGCGCCAGCAGAATAGCCTTTGCCATAATGTCGGCATCGGTCATGCCCGGCGCGGTCTTAATGTAGCCGCCGTCCTTTCTAATAGAGGGCAGCACCTCGCCAGTCACCCAGCGGCGAAACCGCTTTGCGCCCGGCAGCTTGCTGGAAAGCACTAAGCTGTAAAGGCCGGATTCGTTGATGAGCCAGCCTCCACGCTGTCCCAAACTCAGTAACGATTCGTTATTGAGTTTATCTTCCGGGTCAACATGGTCGTTCAGCGCTTTGCTCGCATTCTGATACCCAAGCGCCTGCGCCACATCTTTGCCAACCATCCACGGCTCGCCGTCCCGCTCAATCACACGGAGAACACCAAATTCCTGGCTCTCCCAGATTTTCAAATCGTTCATTCTTTCATCTCCTTTTCACTTAATCTGGCGGGTTTCTGTTTCCTGCAGCAAAATCTTCATGTCTGCCAGTTTATGCAGCGTTACAAGCAGTTCTCCCAACTGCCGGTCTGCTTTTTCAATCAGTTCCAGCGGGCTTTCGTCCTCATGTGTTCTATTCACAAGCTTTACATCAAAATTCATTGTCATTCTCCTTTTATTTGATTTCCAGAATCTTGCGGATGCTTTCGATGATTTTCGGCGGCGTTCTCTCGCCGGTCTTGATTTTGCAAATGTACTTGCAGTCACAAAACATCCCGGTGTCGTCTGCCACTCGTTGCGCCAGCTCCGTGTTGGTCATCCGTTTTCGGATCAGCGCAATCTCGATTCTCACCCCAAGCGGGGTCAGCTGTTTCATTATTTCACCTGCCTATCTTATGTAGATATTGACAGTACGAAAATTTGCACTTATAATAAGAGTACGAACAAATTAAAATATGTGTAGCGATTTTCGTACCGACCACGCTTTTATTATAGTGCGAATTTTCCTACATTTCAATACCATTTGTACGAATTTTGCGACTTTGTATGTTTGCACAAATTGGAGAGGATTTTATGGGCAATTTGTATAGTAGAATACACTCGCTCGTATTAGATAAAGGAATGACAGACGGAAGCGCCTGTGCTGCGGTTGGTTTGCCGCGTTCAACACTTGGTTCGCTGAAAACCGGTAAAACAAAAAGTCTTAGTCAAAAAAACTTAAAATTATTTGCAGAGCTATTTAAAGTTTCAGTTGATAGCTTATTAAATGAAGAAAATTCCGTTGACGATCTTGCCGCCAGTGTGCCGATGGCCATGTACGATGGCAATCAGTACAAAGATGTGCCGGACGATATAAAGCAGCTGGTCGCTGCCTTTGCGCTCGCAAAAAAAGAGCAGGAGATCAAAGACCCTGCTCTTAGAAAAATTATTGATGTCTGCAAAAGCAACCCGGAGTATATTAAGCCTCTGTCTATCATGCTCGATCAGCTGGTAAATGCTGTGGAGAGAAAAGGCGGTGAGGAAAAATGAAACGCATTTTGAAAGTTCTGTCTGTTGCGCTGGCATCTACCTTATTAGTAAGCTGTAGTTCATCAACGCAATCTATCTCTAACGATGAAATAAAAGAAGTCGTTGAGCAATACGCACATGATTATGGCTATATAAACGAAGAAGATATAGAAGAACACCTTGGCGAATACTTTAAAAAGTACGCTTTTAATTACGATTACTATTCCATTGACGAAGTACGGGATAATAGGCGAGATTTCGATCTATACGATTACGATGAAGTCTTTGACGAAATCGTTGCCGATTTAGAAAGCGATCACGAGTATCAGGCGATAGATGCATTCCGCCGGGAATATGGCGATGAAAAGGTATTTGGCGATTATGTAGTAGACTTGTCAACAAGAGTTATTCACTCAACGGACGGGAAATGTAGTTCTAAAATCAAATCGTCTAATATAAAAGGGGTATACCTTTCAAGTTTATATTCCTCTGAAAACTTAGATTCTTACACAATATGCGATTGCGTGCCTGATGATTGGGACGAAGAAGAATTAGAAGAAGATTTGTCTATTGATGACGAGTTTTGGAGCCAAGGCGCATCAACACCAGAGCCAACGGCTACACCGACACCTACGCCATCACCAAGCCCTACACCTACTCCCACTCCCACTCCTACGCCTACTCCCACACCAACACCACGGCCAACACCAGCACCTACACCAAGGCCGACACCTAAGCCAGTGCAGCAGCAAACACAGAGCGAAACCGTTTATATTACACGCACAGGCTCAAAGTATCACCGGGCTGGATGCAGTTACCTGAAAAGCTGCATACCGATCAGCAAAAAAGATGCCATAGCCGCCGGTTATACTGCGTGTTCGCGCTGTTATTAAAAAAAGCCCCCGCAATGCGGGGGCAATCAAGATTCATTCTTCAATTTTCAACAGCTCAAACGCCTTTTGTATAAAGACTTTATAGGTCTGTTCGTCCAATTCTTCAATTCGTTCGATTAGTCGCACTAAGTCATCATTCATAAGTTCCTCGCTTTCGCTATAGTAATTTTACTAAGCTTACTATAGCGCAAATGAGAGAAAAACGCCATAGCAGATTTGATGTGATTTAAGGGCGGTTTCCTGTCAGATTTGAATGGCAGCTGAAACCGTCCTTTTCATATATGGATTAAAGGAGGGATTCTATATGTTAAGTGATGCCAAACGAATAGCAAGGCTTATGCTGGATGCACGAAAACGGAGCGGGCAAAGTCAGGAAGAGCTTGCCGATCTGCTGAATGTAAGCATAAGCACAGTGCAGCGCTTAGAATCCGCGAAACGATCGCCAACACTGGAAGATTTCATAGAATGGTATCGGGCTTTAGGCATGAATTGGTTTCGAGATATGCTGCGTTTGGCTAACCCGGAGCTGTACTGCGTCTTTGACGGCAGCACCGCCGATGTGGAACAGCGCCGCAATGGGCTATTTAAATATTTGGCCGACTGCCCGCCTGGCGAAGTAGATAAACTTGCCTTCCTGATTTTCGGCCAGCATGGCAGTGACTGGCCATCTATGCTGGACGAATACACAGCGAATGCGCATTGCTCTATGCGCAGCCGTGCCGCCGTGTGTCGGCTGGTGATAGAGAATTATGAGCTGGAAGCCGCTACCGGGGATTTGATTGATCCTGAAACCGCAAAGCCGAACATTGGCAACCTGCGCTCGGCGCATATCGCCGGGCAAAAGGCAGCACAGCTAAGGCGCAGTGAATATTCGAGGTGATGCTTATGGCGAAATACAACAAAAATAAAAATGGCATCTATGTTTTTGATAAGCGTATAGCCGGAAAGCGCTGTATGCTGCGCGGAAAAACCTGTGCAGAAATTGATAAGAAGCTGAAAGACTGGCTTGCGAAACAGGCAGAAGAAGCGGAAGAAAAAGAAAAAGGCCCGTTGTTTGAGGATGTAGCCAAAAAATGGTATCGCAGTGCGGAGAAAAATCTTTCTTATTCGACCATGTCATCCTATAAAGCACGGTATGAAGCTGCATTGAATGAGCTTGGCGGATATCACATGAACGAGATATCCCCTATGGATATCACGAGATTATACAAAAAGCTGGCAATGCAGGGCTTTTCCAGCAAAACCATTTCCCACGAGCGCACGGTTATACGGAATATATTTAATCTCTGGAATTTCATGGACGGCACTGATCATAACCCGGCTTTAATAGCGAGAACAGCCAAAGGCAAAGCGCCGGTTGAGCGACAGCCTGTACCAGATGATGCGATTAAGGCCGTGATGCAGCACACGGACGGGTTCGGCATTGCACCGTGCCTGTTTGCGTTTACCGGCGCTCGCCTCGGTGAAATCATGGCGCTGCAGGTGTCGGATATTGATTTTGAGCGCAATTTATACGGATGCAAAGGCGTTATCACTATAAGTAAAAGCGTGCAATGGCAAGGCGGCGCGCCTGTCATAAAAAAGCCAAAAACCGCAGCCGGTGTGCGCGAAGTGCCGATACTTGACCAGTTCAGGCCCATATTGCTTGCTGCTGTAAAAGGGCTAAGAAAAGATGATTTTGTGGTTTCTCGGTGCAATAAGCCCTTAACAGCGCGGGCTTATGAGCGGCGTTGGCAAATGTATTGCAAGGAAATCGGATTTGTGAAAGAAATAAAAATTCCCAGCAAGCGCCCGCAGCGTGACGGCAAGACATATATGATAACCGAATACCGGGCAACGATCACGGCGCACCAGTTCCGGCACCTGATGGCCACCGCCTGTGTGGAAGCAAACATTCCGGAATATGTGGCACAAAAAATTCTTGGTCATAAATCCATACAAACCACATTAAAGCACTATACGCACATCCGCGAGCAAGCCCTTGTAAATAGCTATGCCGAAATAAATAAGGTTTCCGCACGACTTACGCAACAGCAATAATTTTGCGTTAAATCGTTTCACGAAAAGAGTTCGACCCCCTTTACCCGCACCAAAAGAGAAAAGCACGAATTTCCAATAATTAAACGGATTTTCGTGCTTTTCTTTTTGTTTTTCGCATTGCAAAACATTGCAAAACATTGCAAAATCTTGCTAAAAAGTTACGCAAAACTCACGCTGCTTACGCATAAGTTACGCACTTTTTGAGCGATATTTACCACCGTGCAGCCATCCCATACAGCCGTCCAGCATGGCCGAGCTCTTCCTTGCCCATGGTGATAAACTCGCAGGCCATCTCTTTATCGTCCATCTGCTCTGCGATCTCAAAATAATTTTGAGCGTCCCGGATTTCTTCCTGAGCCTTTTCTTTCATTTCGTTTTTCGTCACAAATCTCACCTCACTGGTTCTGAATCATGGTGTACAGCTTTTCAATGTCGCTGCGGTCAAACTTCACAGCGCCGATCATTGGTATATTTTGCGTCACAGGGCCTGTGGTTTCCGCTGCAGCAAGCATTTGCTGATAGATCATATCCACATCTATCATGCCGTCATCGTCCACCACAGCGCGTGCCAGAGGGCTGTGCATGATAGCATCTGCAATCTGTTCGGCCTTTGCCGCTGCAATTCCTGTCGCGCCAAGCAAAAGCCACTTGTTTAACCCCTGTAGCTTATCAAGCCATTCATTTTTTGCATACATGATAACGGCTTGCTCAACCTGTGCAAAACTCTTTTTCATTGGTCAGCCCCCTTTATAGCCGAAAGGGCGGGGCGCTTGCCCCGCCCAATCAATAGTTTAGCCGCCAGTAGCGGGAGTGGTGGTGGTCGTTGCGGGCTTCACTTCAACCTGCCCCCAGCCCGGGCAGCAGCTGCCGTTGGGAATCACCAGTTTGGTAAGGCCAAGCAGCTGATCGATCTGGTTCTTCATACAGCCCAGCGTGGCAGTGTTCACACCGTTGTAGGTGCTTTGCTGGTCTGTAAAGTCGCGGAACTCGCGGTAATTTGCGGCCACATCAGCACGGATGGCCTTGTCCTGCGCATTCAGAGCGTTGTATACATCAACCAGCTTCTGGTCTGTGTACTTTTCGCTCTGCAAGATGGAAACCTGGCTATCCTTGTTTTGCAGCTCGCGGATAAGGTCAAGCTCGTGGCGAGTCACAAAATGCTCGTCTGCATTGGCAGCCGCCATAGCAGGCGCAGAATAATTGTTCAGCAGCCCGGCACCGCCATTCAGAACACCAAGAGCCGTACCGATAATGCCAGTAGTCAAGCCAGCGTTTGCAACACCACGGCTTGCAGGAATCATTTCACTCATAAAAATTTTCCTCCTTTATTTATTGATAATAAAGAAGCGCTCCTTTTCTTACCTTAATAATAAAGGAAAACCCAGCAAGAAAACTCTCGTTTTCCCGCCGGGTTTCTGTCAATTAACTATCATGTTTTCGCCAATTTTCCATTCAAGAGCTTGTTCACAAAGTAAACCTGTCCTTTGCCGGAGATTTTGGGCGTTTTGGTCACGCTGATATGTCCGTCCGAATGCGTGATAGAAGTTTCTTTGATTTCAAACAGCCCCATTTCCATTGCTTTCTGCGTGGGCATATTGCGGTCTGTGCCGCGCCGATTGATGAGATATCCGTTTTGCCGCAGCCATTCAAAAAAGCGATTTTGCCCCATCTCAACGCCGTTCTGGCGCAAAAGCTTTGCCATCTCGCCCACCAGAATGCTGTTCTGGCTGGCAGATACCGCATCTGCAAAGATTTCTTTGGGCTTCATGCGCTCGTTGTCGGCTGCCAGCAATTTGTTCTCCGCTTTCAGCTGGTCATTCTTGCGCTGCGCAATCAGCACCGCCCGGCGCATAACGGCTTCGGGGCTGTTCCATTGCTCCTCAACTTTCAGGAAGTATTGCCGCGCCTGTTTGCCACGCTCGTTTCGCTGGATCATGCACAGCTCTTTCGCCATGGGAATGGTCAGCTGGTGGTTGATTTTGTTCTGTCCACCGTGCTGATTTTCGCTTTCCAAATTTGGAAAGCAAGTTTCAAAGTCGATATGTTCAGTAAAACCATATTCAACCATTCGCTTAAACCATGTGGTGTAGTTGCTGTCCACGCCCAAGAATTCATGCAGCTCACGCCCGCTCACGGTGGGGCGTTCCGGATTATCATAGTTCACAGGAATCAAAGCGTTCACAGGATCACCGCCTTTCCATCTTCTGCTTTCGCCAAGCGGTCAGAAAGCTGTAGCATTTTCTGCCGAGCAATGCCCAGTGTGCGGAAGTATGTAGGCAAATCGCTGTACTTCCAAGCGGGCAGATTTTCCGGCTTAATAAGCGTATCCGAAACATTGGTCAGATCATCGAGCCAGCTTTCAAACACCTCAACCAGTGCAAGCGCATCATCTAAATCTTCGATGCAGTCTATAATGTCCAGATTCTTGATAACATCAACAGTTTGCATTTTAACCTCTTTTCTATTGTAAGAGGATTCCAACTTTGATATAATGGATTTACCAAAGGGAAACCTCTGGTGTGGGTCTCCCCGCTGCGCGTACCTTGCAAGTTATCGCAGCGGGGAGATTTTCTGTTATTCACCCCCTCAATGCTTCCAATTATAGTATATGTTCATGCACTTGTCTATTCGCATAATGCATAAATGTACATATACTGTATTTGTGCATTATGTATATGTACATTTACCAGAAAATGCACTATACTATTATTACAGAAAGGAAGGTGATTAGATGGCAAAAACTCGCTCAGAAATTGTAAACGCATACGCCAAAAAGGCTTATGATAATTTAAGAATTATTGTAAAAAAAGGCCAAAAGGATAAAATAAAAGCCCACGCTGACAGCATGGGCGAATCAGTAAACGGTTTTGTAAATAGAGCAATAGATGAAACCATGCAGCGGGATACAAACCCGCTCAAAAATGAGCAGCTTGCTCCGCCCGTTGCCAAAAAGCCTATCCATTCGGATTCTGAAACCGAGCGGGCACGAAAGGCGCTGCTGGATAAATTAAAAGGACTGTAAAATTTCTGTGCGTGCTAACTATTGCACTTGCATATTTTCTACCAGCACAGTATAATATGTTTACAGGGATTATCCCTGCAAGATAAAATTAGCACTGTCCAATTTTATCGCCACCAAAGAGGGGAGCCCCGCCCTACGCCTTATAATTGGGGAATTAAAAAAGCGGTTAGCTCTTTCCGTAATAAGAGAATTAAAAAAGTGGTGAGCCCTTACCATAAAGTAGGGAATCAAAAAAGCACGGAGAGGTTTTCTTTCCGTGCTTTTCTGCTAAGGAGCGTAAAATGCAAAGTTTTCGGCTATATCATATTAACGAACATTATGTATCATATTTGCACAGCATCGATAGCAAAGTTCAATTCAACAAGGGGCAACGCCGACCTTATGTAGGAATTGTTTTATCCATCAATGGTGTTGATTATTATGTTCCGCTGGAATCTCCAAAGCCGAATCACGAAAATATAAAGTCTGGTGGCCCTGTATTAAAATTGGACGGCGGCACATTGGGCATCATGGGTTTCAATAATATGATTCCCGTTATCCCCAGTTGCTTGATTGATTTTGATATACAGACCATTTCAGACCAAAAGTATAAAATGCTGCTAATCAATCAGCTTAACTTCTGCGAAAAGAACAAAGATGTCATTTTAAGAAGAGCAGAAACTACATATCAAAAAGCAACTGAAAAGAAAATTCCACTTTATAAAAAGATTTGCTGCGATTTTCAAAAATTGGAGAGAAAATGCAGAAAATACGATCCTGAATATTTTGCAAAAAAGACTTCTGTTAAAGTTTCCATAAAGAAATAATTTGATTTTTCGTAAAAATTTAACTTGCCGGTAATTTGCCGGGAACAACAAAAAGGCCGGTGCTGTTTCCAGCACTGGCCTTTTTGTTTGAAAGGATCTCGAATAAGAATGAAAATCTGGAGGTTTTATGCACAACCATGTCCCCGTGACTAAAGTATAACTCTTTGTATACTAAATGTCAACAGGTTTTACGCGCAGTATATTAGTTTTCGTCCATGTACAATTCCTGCGAAGATTGCCTTCTCGGCGGCAAAAGCACATCATACTTCTGTGCTCGGTCGTACTTCACTTTCAGCCGTTTAATAATGCGGTCGATGGTAGAAAGGCTCATGCCAAGCTTCATGCTTTGCTCCGTTCGTGTCCACCCGGCAGCTCGGGTTCGTATAATGGCTTCTTCCTCTTTCGTGAGATTCCCCACATCAATAAAGCGTTCAAGGATGAACTTTGTCCAAATAACTTGATGACTCATTCAAATTTCCAATCCTTTCTGTCGGTTTTGTAAAGATATTTGAAGTCCTTTCGCTCCTGCTCGTTAGAAATGTACTGATCAGCCCAAGCCTCACGAGCAGCGGTTAATGTGGTTTTGGTGTCCTTTATCTGAGCTTTCAAATTATCTTCGATGGCGCTGTACCGCATAAACCAGTAAGCAAGCTTATATGCCGTATTCTTGCTGTAGTGATCGGTCAAGAATCTTACCTTTGCATCTTCCTTGGAATGCAGCATATAAATATAGCCTTGCTCGGTTGGGCTGATATCGTCAAGGCTCAAAACGGCATCAGCATATTTACCGCCATTGTCGTTGATCTCGCTGTAACGGTCGCTTGCTCGCTCATAGGCCGCCATGGCCTTAATGCCGGCCTCTTTGTACGCCTGATACGGCTTTTTATAGTCCTTGGACATATAAGTTTCAACCATTCCAGGGGTCAGCTCATCCAGAATGCCGCTGTAAAGCTCTGCGGTTTCGGCGGGGTTGTCGCTGCTTTTGATTTCCGCAAAAGCCTTGCTTCCTGCAACATAATTCACAAGGCCGCTTTCTCCGAGATCTTCATAAATGCCATAAAGCTTTTGGTCGGATTTTGAATCAGATTCCCACAATGGGTCAACCGATTTATTGCCGGCCATTTTAGCAACAGAATACAGGTCGCTTACAATTTTCTTTTGAACTTCCGCAGGCATATCAGAAATATATTCCTGCCCGGCAAGCTCGTCAATAAGCGCTGCCTGCGTTTGGCCTTTTTCTGTTGCGTATTTTTCATAGCTGTCCGGTGTCAAATCGACATCCGCTTTGCTGGAACTAACATTGGGCAAAACCGCTTCACTGCCAACCTCATTATAAAGGTCATCAATGTATTGGTCGGCTCTTGTCGTGTCCACATCTCTTAAATAACCGGGAGAAAGTGCATTGTAGGCCAAACCGCCGTTTTCTTGTTTACGCCCCCAAGCATCCACATAGTCAGCATTTTCATACAAGTCAAGGTCGTCAAGCGCTTCACCAAGGCCGGGGATTTTGTTTATCTGCTTGCGCATGAAGTATTCAGCCTGCTTGCCTGTTTTGCTGCTGGCGAAAGATTTATTGCTTCTGCGGTGTTCGTCTTGAGATCGCGCAACTTGCCCCAATGCAGTAGGAACAAACTGCCCGGCATAGTTTGTCGCGCCGCCAACCAACAGTGTAGAAAAGATACCAGAGCCGCTCTCCGAGTAACGGATGCTCTCTAATGTGTCTGAAAGGCTGGAAAGCATGGTCGTTTCAATCATGGGGTCGGCAAGGCTTGAAATAGAATCAGCAATGTTGTCAAAGCCAAAACCCTCTTGCTTTGCTTCTTTTGCAATCGAAGCGCCCATAAGCAACGGCAATGCAGCTGGTGCAAGCCAGTCGATTGTATAGGATTTTCCATCAATGATAATAGAATATCCCTGCTTGCCTTGCATTTCGTTGAATGACTGCTTTTTATCATCCTTATCGGGAACAAAGAGAATGCCAGAATCAGCAAGCCATGCACCAGCCAGAGCAATGCCGGTGCCGGTAAGCCCCATTGCCAGATTATCCACAAATTTGTTGATTGTGATATTGCCCTTGCTCAAATTATAGGCATCAACGGTGGCCGTCTTTACGATGCCCATTGGGCTGTATCTGGCTGCCTGCTTAACAATGTTGATGGGTGTTTTGGTAAACGGAAGTTCGGCATCCGTTAATATACGAACCCAAGCTGGCTTATTCTTATCAGAGAGCCACGAGGCAGTATTGCTATATTCATGGAATGTAGCACGCTGTGCATCGGCAACGGCTGTATCCGCCATTCGTTCTACAATGGCAATATCTTTGGGATCTGTCGATGTCAGAATGTCCGAACTTAGGCCTTTAGCTTTCATCTGCTGCGCCATAGAGCGAGCAAACTGCGCACGAAGGCCGGCAAAACCAACCTTACCTTTTTCACCGGCTTTGTTGGCCTTTTCCATGATCTTGCCTGCCCACTCGCCGGGCTTTCCACCGATTTCTTTGATAACCGCAAGCTCACCGAATGTGCCCGAATAGTCGCTTTCTTCAAGGCCTGCATTGTTTGCAAGTCTTGCTTTTTCTGTAACTCTGTTTTTGAAAACAGTTTTTTCGCCCTCAATACCAGATTTCACATTGAATCGGCTATTATCCGTCAGTTGGCGATAGCGGCTTTCATTGGCATATTTATAGGCGGCGCTCAAAAGTTCATTATCCGCTTTCGTTGGCAGCAATACAGCCTTTGTACGGTCGTTCTTATTGCGAATCACTGCGTGCTCAATAAGAGTAGCCGTAACATCTTTTGCGCCAGTAACAAGGCCCATAGCCTCGTTTCCGATAATGTTTCTGGCATGGGTTCTGGTATTGCCCAGCATGGCAAAATAACGCCAGGCGTTCACCTTGTCCATAAAGCCGGCTTTGACGGTGCTCGCCATTATAGCGTATACCTGCTTTTCCTTTTCCACTCGGTCGCGGCTGTTTTCCGGCAGTTGTTCTGCTTCATAGATCAAGTTGTCGATTTGCTCGATTTGATCAAGTGAAAGGTCATCAATTCCAGTGGCAAATTCCAGAATGGTATTATAGAACTGCTCGGTTTTTGCGCCCATTTGCACCATCTGCGCAAGTTTTTCTGCCTGCGCATCAGTCATATCCACATTTTTGGCCTTTGCTCTCTCCTTGATGAAATCCAGAATGAAATCTTTTTGCTGACCGCTAAGGTCGGCATCTGAAATTTCAGAGGCGATCTCTTCCATTGTCTTTGCCGCGTTCTTGTCCTTATTGGCAAACTTCTGCGCCTGCTCCTGCTTGTACTGGCTGAACTTCTGTGAAACATTTTCGCTGGAAAGCGCCGCTTCTTTTCCAGCTTCCAACGCTTGGCCGATTTGGCTGCGCTTCATAGAAATAAGGTCATCAACCGCATGAAGCCTTGCCACAAGCTCAGCTGTATCTTCACCGCTTTCTGCTGCCCGATTCAGCTGCTGTGAAATGCGGTTTCGCACTTCCTTTGCACTGTACTGATCTTCTGCATTCCACTGTGCAACATCTGTAAGGCGTTTTACTTCATTGTTGATGCCGGCATTTGTATCACCGCCAGCCTCTGATACAGAGAGATCAAGATTCATGGCAGCTTCATATTCGCCCTGCTTATGGCTGTAAACATCATGCTGTAGCTGATTACTTTCGCCATAAGCATTTTGTGCTTCTTCGTTCAACTGATTTTGGATTCCGGTCTGCTCCGCGATATCAAGGTTTGGTGCTGTACTGCGATCAAACTTGCTTTCCGCAGCGCCCACAGTGTTTGCTCCATATCCACCATCGCCTTGTGCGCCAGTCTGGTTATCGGCCAGACCATAGGTCAAATCATCATTGGCAGAATCAAGCGCTGCGTTAACTCCCGAAACGGTGTCTGCCGCCATAACCGGCGCAGCAGATTTTTCCGCGCCCGGCATTTCAACCGGCAACAAATCGTAGTCAGTAGGCTGCACCATTTTGTTGGTGTCCCGAAATTGGTTATCCAACAGCCCGTAGGTCAAATCGTCATTGGCCGTCTGCTCAATCGGTGACAAATTGTCACCAGTTGCATTATCCGCAGTTTCAGCGGCATACTGCGCGGCCTGCGCGTTTTGCGTGTTCTGTGCGTTATTCATGGCCTGCCGCCCGGCATTCACGCCAAGGCCAGCAACTGCCGTCATTGCGCCGCCCAAAGCGCCGCTGGCAGCTTCCTGCAGGCTCTGCGCCGCAAGCTCCTGCAAACTCATGGGTTCAGCCGTATTGGTGGCAAGATCAATCGCCCGGTCAGCCCATGTTTCCGCAAAGCTCTGTAAGCCGTTATCACCGGCACCCATCAGCACCGCATAAAATGCCGGATTTGTCTGTGCCAACTTGCTGTTATTCTTGATAGACTGCACGATCTGCGCCGCAATGGTATTTCGTGCGCCGCTTGCGCCCATGGTGTCCAGCATCTGTTCCACACCAACGCTGTTGATCGCCCAACCGGCCATGAATTTTGCCGCACCGTTGGCCAAGGTATTAACAGCAGGTGCTTCTTTTTCAATGCTGTTCGCCATGCCGCCAGCAGCGCCCTGTGCGCTTAACACCGGCAAAACCAATGCCGGGTTCACTGCCGCAATGGCAATGTTTTCAGCGGCGCTCGTGGCAGCGCCTTTCAGCATTTTTGTGCCGGCATCAAGGCCAAGGTCAGAGCGTGTCAAATCCTCCTGCGCACTCTGATACATTTTATATCCGCTTGTGTCCTTGCTTACCGGCGCGTTGATCTCGCTGTCTTTCCTGTCCATGACAGCCCGTGCATCATTCAACTGCTGCCATGCCTTTTGATATTCTTCTGTCTGTACGGTGTTCCCGTTTTCATCCAAAGTGTACGCAGTATTGGAATCTTCCATTGTCTGCGTTTTTAAAAGAGCATCGTTATACTGCTTTACAGCGTTTCGGTACTCTTCGTCCTTAACGCTGGCAACGGCATTTTCCGCAGTCTGCATGGCCGTGTCTGCGCCCATCATGCCAGCGCTTGCAACCGTTTTCACTGTGCCTTTTGCTGTGCCGCCAACACGCTCTTTCAGCACTTGCCCCCTACCCATTTTCTGGTAAAGTTCAAGCATTTCATTCGCTTCGTCAAGCTGTTGGCTTGTATAACCGGCTTCCAAAAGATCACCAACACGGTTTTTGGTCTTGGCCATTTGCAGCGCGGTCATAAGACTTTTGTTTTCCGGGTTTTCAGCCCAAGTATTTACACGCGTGTAAATCTCGGCTTTTTCCGAATCGTTTAGTTTGCTCTTATTCAAAAGGCCCGCATTGGTTTCTCTCGCCGCCCGGCTTTCCTCACGGCCTTTTGCCTGTTTGCGGTTCAGCTCGCGCAGCTTTTCGGCCTTATCCTCATTTTTCAGCTTCTTTTCATTCTTCTCGGTATCCTGTTTATACCCGTTTTCAAGATAGGAATTTTCTCCATCATTTTTTGCAGAAAGCAAACTGCCCAATGCACCAAAAGCCCTTGCGATCAAGCCGGGCTTTTTTTCTTCCTCATCTCCCTTTGCGGGTTTGCTGTTTCGGTTATTGGCAGAATTCCCACCCTTGCCGTTGTCACCAGATTTCCCTGTACTCCAAAAATCGTCCGCGGGACCATCGGCATTGGGGTCATCAATAGAAATAGAACTGCTCTTTTTCTTGCTTGCCTTTTTTGCTTCTGCCTGTGCTTTCTTTTCCGCAGCGGCAGCTTCTTTTGCTTCGTGCAGCATGGGCTTATAATAAGCATTCATCAGGCTCTTTGCATCCGCAGCACTGATTTCAGGAACGACCGTCTTTTCAGGAATTGCGGAGGCAAGAGTAGATGCGCTTGACTTCATGCCGGAAACTCCGGTACTTCCGGCAGTAGAAATTTTCTTTCGCCCACTGGCCGCAGCATCCCGGTCATAGCTCTCCAAAAGGCTTTTCAGGCTCGTGCTTGACACATTATTTCTCATTTACTCTTGCCCCCGTATTTTATGCAGTCGTATTCAATCCCTTGCTTGCAAGGTAGTTTTGCAGCCATTCATAATAGCTTTGCGCGCTGGAAGTATCGCCGCCGCTCTGCTGATACAGTGTCAGCGGATTCACGCCGTTCTGTGCGGCCAGACTGGCGATATTGCTCATATACTGCGAAATGTCACCGGCCTGTCCATTGGACAGAATGCCGCGCAGACTTGCCATGTTGTTCAAATAGGTGTTTTCAAGGTTTGCAAGGTTTTCAAGCCTTGCATTCTCTGTCGAAGCCCGGCTATTGTCATAGCTGTTAAGCAGCCGGGAAAGCGCCGTTTCACTTGCGCCGCCGGTCATGCCCTGTGCGGTCAAGCCCTGGTTCATGGTGCGCTGGTTCTGCATTTTGTTCACATACGCATCCTGCAAGGCTTTTTCCGCAGCGGAATTCACATTTCTCACGCCGTTTTCATACTGCTGGCGCTGTGCCGCTGCGGCTGCATCGTAGGCACGCTGTCGCGCTCTCTGCTGGGCACGCAATGCTTCCGCATACCAATCATTGCCGCTGCTTTCCGTTGCCGCTGGCGCACTCACAGCAGGCGCAGAAGCAACATTCACAGTGCTGCTGGAACTGTTGCTATTTCCGCCGCTTCCACCGCTGCTCTGCCCGCCGCTATTGCTCTTAACGCTGCTTCCATAACTAAGGCTCGCACCACCGCCGCCAATCGTAGGCCACAGTGTGCCGCCAGCGCTCACAAAAGTATTGCCTTTGTTGTCCTTTACTGTATTCCACTTGGCCATGCGCCGTCACCTCGCAATCATTCGTCTTTGCGGTGCTGCTTAACGATCTGGTCACCAAACACAGCCCCGGCAGCACACAGCAATCCTTGCACAATGGCGGTGAAAACGGCCTGTGCGCCGTCCTGCGGTGCAGCAATATTGGTGGTAGCCAGCACATATACAGCCGCCAGAACAACGCCCACAGCGGCCAGCAGCGCAGGAATCAGCTTGTCCTTTACGGCGGCGCTGGTTTTCAGGCAATAGCCCACGAAAATCAGCACGGGAATCAGCACCAGAAGTTCAGGTTTAATGTAAGTAGTATAGTCCATAATATTTCCCCCTTTTAAAAATGCCGCACAGCCTTGCTTAAACGCTTGCTTAAATCTTACTTAAACCAAAGCTGTGCGGAAAAAATCACATGCCGAATTTGCTCAAGGCAAATCCCATGATACCGGCCACCAAAACATAGATAGCTTTTTCCACCACGAATTTCCAGCGGGCAGCTGGCACTTCCTTAAGGTCTTTAATGTCGTTGCCCATGCTATCAATTCGCTCGCCCATCGTGCTGATGTTCTGTGCCATCACGGCGGTGCTGGTGGCCAGTTGGTTGATTGCATCTTGGTTTTTTTCCAGAGCATCGATCCGATGTTCGTTGCCTTTGCATCTGCTCTCCACTTCCTGCAGCTTTACAGCCATGCTCAGTTCGTCCACCTGCGCACCTCACTTGATTTCGTATTTCAACTCTTTGCGTTCTGCCAGCGCCTTAAAGTCGTTGATATCCCCGGCGCTGGCCTGCTTGATGGTGATATCCCGCAGCGTGGGCGCAGTCACAGTCTTGCCAAAGCCATTCAGACCGGCCTTTTTGATGATACCGGGGAAGTCCCGGGTGCAGGTGTTCATATCAACACGCCCGGAAATCCCATCCATATGGCCGTTGCTGGTGTACTGGTGCATATCCCGCTTGAGGGTTTTGTTATAGCCCGCGCGGTAATCAGCCAGCCAGATGGTATATTTGCCTGCAAGGCGTTCATGCGCCAGCTTGTTGGTAAACCAGTAGGTGCTTGCATACACGCCTGCAAAATACCCGGCCTTTTCCAGCGTGTCGCAAAATGCTTCGCACATCTCGGTCAGCGCGGCTTTGCCCAAACTCGCCTGCGTGCTGTCCTCAATGTCAAAGTAGATGGGAAATTCAAACTGCTTGCCCTGCAGCACCTGCAGGCAGGCTTTTGCTTCCTCTCGCGCTTCCTCCGCGCTCCTGGCATACGAATACCAATACGCGCCGACCGGAATTCCCGCCGCTTTTGCGCCCGCGTAGTTGCGCTCAAACTGCGGGTCTTTCTGGCTCGTGTAGCGGCCAAAACCGGCGCGGAGAATGGCTAAATCCGTTTTCACCTTGCTCCAATCGATCACGCCTTGGTGTTTGCTCACATCAATTCCAGTCATAGCTTATACCTCCTGTTCCAACAGCTTTTTTACTTTCTCGCGCCAAATCTCCGGCACATCCTCCAGTGCCATCAGCCCTGCCTTGATGCGCCGCACATAAATTTTTGCCATTGCTTACTCCTTTCCGGCTGCCACCGCAGCCACATCCACCAGCGCGGCTTCCTGTTCGTCCAGCCGGGCAGCATTGTCCGCGATCATGCCCGCCAGCTCGGTGAGCGCCGCCTCGATTTCGTCCTCGCGGGTGGGGTGATCGGCGTGCAAGATATAAGTCCGGCTTACAACTTCCTCGTAGGCGGGCTTGTCCAGCTGCTGCCAGGTCAACACCACGCCGCCCGGCAGCGTTTTGCTGGCCGTGTGGTGCTCTGCCTCGCGGTGTACGGTTTCCCGGTCTACCAGATAGCCCTTTTCCAAATCGATTTCTTCGGCGGGCAAAAGCTCGCCGGTTTCGCTGTAGTAGATCATTGTTTTTGCCCCCTATATAGTGATAGCGTATAAATAAATACTTTGAGCATTCCGGCCCAGGTCTGTGTATACGGTGATAGAATCGCCGCTTCTTGCGGTAAAAGCTGCCGCAAGGTTTGAATAAGATTCATTTCTATCCAGCACCTGTGGATCAATCTTCTGCCCGTTGACAACAACTTTTGTTGTGGTGTCTTTCGGGGAATAGGTGCTCGCGAACGTGAACACACTACATTTTGTAGGCGCTGTCCAGCTGTATTCCATAACCTCCTCGCGGCCCGTGCCCCCCAAATCGCGCCCGGTTCCAGAATCAATCAGCACTTTACCCGCCGTAGCACCCATATTAAACGCTGTTACACTCATATCATCACCTCTCGATCTGCCCCGGCACCCGCAGCGTAAGCGATACGCCGGGCTTATCCTCCGGCGCGGTAAATGTCAGCGTGTCTGCCGCGCTGGTGATCATCTTAATGCAGCCCAGTGCCTCGGTGGCTGCCAGCAGTGTAGATACCGCCACGCTGCTGCCCAGCACGGCTGTGGGGATGCCCGGCACCCAGTCTGCCGTCATGCCGGATACGCTCACGGTCTGGGTATAGGGTGCGCTGCCGCTCCAGCCGGAGGCGGGCAAATTCACCGTAACACACTTTAAATTTCCCACATCTGTTTGCAGCACTGCCACCTGCCGCATGGCCGTGCGCAGATCGGTAAAATTCAGTCCCTCGCCGTTCGGGTCATACACAGCCTGTGCCATATCGCCTGCGCCGATCTCGGTCACTTTTCCCGCAATGGCCTTGTCAGCCTCCGCCTTGGTGTAGCACTGGTTCACAGCGCCCACCACCTCATTCAGCTTGGGCAGCAGCAGGTTTCGCGGCATATACTCCACGCTTTCTTGCATTTCCCTAACGCCAAGCGCCGGAATATCTTCCTGTCCGACCACCGTTGTTTTACTGGCATAGCTGGCAGCCGACAGGTCAATGGATTCTATTTGTTTTTCAATAGCCATAATCATCTTCCTTTGTAGTAATTTCCAACGGTGTATTCTACAGCTGCTTGCAAAATGCCGAATGGCTCACCAATTCTTGCGTTGCGGTATTTAAACTGCACCTCATCAACCTTTTTGATGTTGATTTTTTCCGTAATGGTAACAGGGCTTGTATCTGTGCTCCAAGAAAAGTTCCCCCAAGAAATAGAATCCCATGTGAAATAGCGTGTGGCTTCTGTTTCCTCTCCCTGCAATTCCCATTTCCCAGCTTCTTTCGCCCACAATTCAACGCCAGTCGTTGGGTTTGCATCCAAAAGAACGCTCATTTTCTTGAAATTTTTATTCAAGAAAAATGCCCCGCCAAAGTTCAGCGGCAATGTCCAGTAAGCATCAATGGCTTTCCCGTCATCGTTGTAGCTTATAGATTCCGTTGTATCGTTATAAAACCGGTAAACAGTTCCATCGTCACTGCCAAAGAACAATCTTCCTGATTGCTCCCACATCACGCGGGCGGGTAAATTTGTTCGGTAAAAGCCCGCATACTGTCTGGTTGCGTAAGGGGCGCTGCGGTCGGTCTTGATCGGCTGTAATCCGTCCAATATGTAGGCAACCCCATTCAAGCACAGCCAGTACATATCATGGAACACAAACGCAAATGCGTTTTCTCGGTTAGATTCCTTTTCCAACTTTCCGTCAAGGAAATAACTTCTCCGCTGGGTGTATTCCTTGCCGCTCAAATCGCTGGTCGTAATGGCATACACGCCGCTATTAGTCAAAAATAGCGGTTCGGTTTCGAGGTACGCAAGGCTGAATTTTGCAATCTCCCCCGGGCCCTGCATGGTATTCACGATTGGGAACGCCGGTTCACTTTCCACCAGATCGCCACGCCGCACGATAACATTTCGGTCAACTTCCATGTTGTCTTTCGTGGCAACCAGGTAATTATCCAAAATACAATATCCCATCACAGCACTAACCTGTGTCCCAAGCGTAGCGTATCCATTATCAGGGAAATAGGTTGGGTCATTCTGGCCGGAATACCAGTCATAATTGACAAATTCGTTGCTTTCATTTCCAGAAAGAAACAGTCTGTCCGAGCCGCCGTTTACACCAAAAAGAATTCCAACCGTACAATGGTTGATTCTGTCCGCATATCCCGGCACAGTTTTTTGCGCTGTGATTCTAATGTTATCTTCGCCGGTAATAGATGCATTCTGTGCGCTGTTCAGCGTGATGGTGGATGCAGCATAGTTGATATTGGTGATCTTATTTGAAATATCTACCCATTCACCATTGTTGTTTTTCCATTCCACCACAACCGCGCTTCCATTGTCCAATGGCGAAAGGCTCATGGTGAATGTCGTTGAGCTTGTGTTGTAAAACTGTTCTCTGAATTTCGGCTGCAGCAAATTTACAGATTCATACCCTGCGGATTTTTCGCTGGATTTTGCAATGGTAATGGTGGGGATATAGGCAATCTCCGTAGCCTTTTTCACGGTTGTCCCGTCATATACAAGCAACGCCTTACCGTCAATGATATACAGTTTGCTGCCCATCTGAAAACTTCGGCTTCTGGCATCGGCCATGCCGTCATACAAAACAGCATCTTCCTTGTACATTTTTGTGCCGGCATGAATGATTCCGATTCCGTCACCACGCCGAACATGATACCCATTGATTCTCCCGCTGTATTTTCGGATTTTCTCATATCCCATACACTTGCGAACTTTACCGGGGACATCTCGAATCATGTTCTGTGTATCCGGGCTTTGATTGTCCGCGATAATACCGCTGGTATCCGTGAAATTGGCAGACACAAATTCCGATATAACGCTTCGTCTTTTATTCGATGACGGCATGATCGTTTTTACTGCCATTTCATCACCATCCGTTCACGCTTTGAAATTCCGTGTGTTCCTCTACCGGGTTATTCCCTGCAAGAATAGAAAGCGCACTATCAAACTGTGTTCGCCAGTTCAGCGCCGTTGTCAAGTCATCATCCATGTACAGCTGACTGACAACATACAGCACCAACACCGAAATCACATCATCGTCCGCGTCAATTTCATCCGTATCCCGCACATCGCTTTCTATCTTTTCGTATGCGCCGTCATAATACCAAACCACATTCCCGCTCACGCCGGCCGGAATGATCAACCGGTTTGCAACAATGCTTGCACCGTCTAAAGGGTTTGGCACATCCTCATCATCCAAAAGATAAATTTCAAAGCCGCCAACGCGCTTGAAATCCATTGCGATATCCGCAATATTAAAGCTTTGTTTTCTATCCGATAGCTCTACTTCAATTTCCGTGTTCTTTCGCGGCCACCGCACCGCGTTCCCGATAATAGCAAGTCCTTCATTGACTGCCTGTGGCATCATCGTCACATAATCACGGTTATTCTTGCTCGTTGTGGAAATGCTGCCGTTTTTTGAGGAAAACATTTTTCCGAGCACGGCAGTCTTAAATTCTCCCCAATACATCCCCATGGTTTGCTCCTTTTTTAAATATCCCCCGCCCCGTGTGCGGGGGATACGATTCACTTTTTGTCTGCGGTCTTTCTCGGCTTTTTAATGCCTATATATTCGGAAGAATAATTGCCATCTTCCAATACTTTCAGCACCCGAAACCATCTGCCGCCATCCTCAAAAGTGTCACCCTCATGCAGGTCAGGCGGAATATAGCTCATTGTGCTCTCCTTACTTCAAGGTGGTTGCGCCGGTCTGAGTAGAACCGCCCAAAATGATATGTCGCCAGTCGGTAAAGCCAACGCCCATACGAGCGCGACCGCTGAAAATCATACCGTGGGTATGGATATCCAGATCTTCCTTCACATCAAGGACAAGGCGATCATAGAACATAGAACCTTCGATATCCTTATTTGCCTTGCTGGACATGATGATATAAGGCTCGGTGCTTGCAGCCGCCTGCCAGTAGGGGTCAACGATCAGTTTCCACATACCCTTGTTGATGTTGGCATCATTGAAATTGCTGCCAACCTGCTGGTCGCTGTTGATGATCTTTTTTGCCAGCCGAATCAGGCGATGGCAGTTGCCAGGCACAATCAGCGTATCAAACACATAACCCATGTGCTGGCCGCTGGCGTTTACGAAGTTAAAGCCGATGTTTGCCAAACGGTCAAGCATTTCATCATCATTGCCAAAAGCATTGGTGAATACATTGCTCTGTGCAGCGACACCGGTAAGACCGGTGTGCGCAGGGTTAAACAGAGAAAGGTTGTCAGGTGCCGTGCAATCAATGGCAGTAGTTCCGCCGTAACTGAAAGTCTTTGCATCAGATGCAACAGTAGCAACCAACGCAGCGGTTGCGAATTCAGGGCGAGTACGCTTGTAAGCACGAACCATGTTCTTTGCAGCGCGGCCGGTGATGTTGTGCAGGTTATCTTCTTTCATTTCGGGGGTGATAGAGTATTCCTTGCCAAAGCTGATATGCTTGATCAGCTTTTCATTGACATTCTGCATAGTGTCAGTAGCAAAAGTGCCGCCTTCTTCAACGGTATGCATGCTCTGGTAGCCACTGGAACCAACCGCCTTTTCACCAAATCGGTTAGAGGTCCGCACATTAAAAACCGCTTTAACAAGCGCATCATCATCGCTCTGCTCGGTATCTGCATCCGCCATCTTCATATTGATGAACTCGGCTTCCTCGTTCCATTCGCTGTTCAGCAGGTTGTCGGATTTCTTAATGGTAATAGCCATAATGTTTTACTCCTTTTAATGCGTTTTTGCCCAAAGTTTATTGAGCTGCTCGTCAGTTTTGTCGGGGAACTGATCACGATAGAATGCCATCTTATCTGCCGGAATCGTAATTTCTTCACCGCCAGCCTGTGCCGTTGCGGTTGCTTTCACATGGCCTGCTCCCTTTGCATCATTGATTGCCTGCTGTCGAACTGCGGCTTCTCGCTTTTCGTTCACGCTCTTGGAAAGTCGTTCCATGCAGGCGTAACGATAGGCTTTAACCGGGTCAATGCCCTTTTCGCAAAGCTCGTTAAAATCGTTCAGCTCGGCAATGTTGACAATGTTGTGCGGGTCGCCGTTCAAAGATGGGTCGATTTTCAGAATTTCATCAAGAGCGGCAATGTTCTTTCGGTCTTGTTCTTCCTGCTTCTGCTGTTCCAGCCATTCATTTGCTTCTCGCACGGCTGGGGCTTCCTGTACAGCTTCTTTGATAAGCTCCGAAATATCTTTCCCCGCTTTTGCATCTTCCGCGATACGGGCGTTTCTGCGCACCTCACGCTGTGCCGCAACAGCCTGCTGATAATCCGCAAAGCTGGCAATGGGTTTGCCTGTTACCGGATTTACTGCACTGCCAAATGTTTCCACAGCCCATTTGTCGATTTCCGACATGGCGCGGCGGCGGCCCTTTTCCTCTGATTCAATTCTGCGTGCTTTCCATCGCTCGTTTTCCTCGTGCTGTTTTTCTGCATCAGGCTCACCAGTTGCGGGCTGGCTTTCCTCAGATTCGCTTTCTGCACCCTCTGCATTGGTTTCTTCCGGGGCAGCTTGCCCGGTCGTTTCCTCGGTAACGGTGGTATCTACAGTTTCCTCGGTCACTACGCTGCTGTTCACATCAGTCATGGTTTCTCTCTTTCTGCTATTTCTCGCCATAGCTGGCTAAAAAAAATAGAGATGCAGCAAATACCGCATCTCTATAATCACTATGTCATTTCCGTCTTGATCGGGTCTGTTTCCTCTCCGTAAGCCGGGCATTTTTTATTCCTGCATACGGGAGTAACCATCATAAACGCTTTTGTCTGTGTGTCCGGGGAATCATCCCCCTCAAACACAATGTGTGGTTTTTCATTTCGCATTTCCAATTTGCATTTCGGACAGATCATAACTTCACCCCCATTGCAGCAAGGTTTGTCAAATCCTCTTTCTGCACCGTGGTGCGGTCATCAATGCCGTTATTCCTGATAGTTTCATTGGTTATCGTGGGCATAGACTGCTGCATCATGGCCATCTGCTTTTGGATTTTGGCTTTAATACTTTCGATTGCCTTTCCTGCGCCGGGGTACTTCGCTTCTTTCAGCAATTCCCAGTACAAAAGATTTGTGTCATCCTGCCCGATTGCACCGTATGCACCAGCTTGATACATCACGCTCATCATGTTCCACATGTTTTCGTGGTTGCTGGCAACCGTAGCACTTTCATCCACACGGAAAATGAATTCTGTATTCCAGTACATTTCCCCGGCGGCATCCAATTTGATCAATTCTTTTGGGTCGAAATGCGAATAAATCTTCTCGCCGTTCGTGCTTTCATACGAATACGGAATTGCGCCGCCGCTGAATGCCATATAGGTTTGAATGATCAGATTGGCCAGTTCTTCCATGAACGCATATTTCATACTTCTGCGGCTCGACAATCGTGCAGCCGACTGGTTGGCACTAAACTGCTTTGCGCTGCCAGATACAGCCGTTGTGTCTTGCTGGCCTAAGAATGCATTCGTCAAGCCCAAAGCATCCTGTGCCTGCGACTGCAAAACCGAAAGGAAATTCATGTCCTTGTCAATAGACGGCTGAATGTTCAGCACATTGATCATGGAAACCTCATTCGGTTTCACGCGAATGACTTTCAGCTCCTTGTTGCTGGTATCCACAGAAACGCCCTGCGGCAAGGTGACAAAACTGCCGCCTTTCATCAGCTTTTCCTGCATCTTGCTCAAAACCTTGTTGATGCTGTTTTGCTGGTCTGCGATCACATCCACATCGCTGCGACCAAGGAATGAGCCGAACTTTGAGATATTGCGCCGCATAACGATGGGATATCGTTTTGGGCTGAATTGCGGTAAAACCGTTCTTACCTGCTCAACGCCGATTTGAATCGGCTGCTGATTTGTGTCATACTCGCCGTTTTCGTCCAGCGGATATTGCAGCGAGCCGTCAGGGTTTTGCGCATATACCGGGTCTCCGTCCGTCACGGCCTGCACCATATCGGTGCCGCCGCCTAATACAGTCATTTGCATATCGTCCAACATTTCCGTCTGAACAGGCTTTGTAACAAACTTCTTGCTGCCGCACTGGCAAACTTCGCCGGTTTTGATCTGCCCGCATTTCTCACATACCGTGATTTTTCGTGCATAGTAGTCTGCATCGTATCGCAGAAACGCACGGTTCGCCCAAGAACAAACGCCAACTTTCAATTCGCCATCCACCATGTGTTTGAAATAGCAATCAATTTTTGTCGCTAATTCGTCACTATATGTTTTATCTGCGCTTGCTTCTTTGCGGGCTTCCGGTTCATCTTCCGACAAATCAGATAACGGCACACCGTATTTGTCGTGAATGGACTGTTTGGTTTCCGCCGTTCGCACAAAGATATATTCGCATTGCTCGATCTCTGTTACGCCGGGCTGCGGAATAACATTTTTTGGATGCAGAATCTTTACCGTGGCTTCTCCCACAGTATCGTGATAACCACCGTCATTATTCCATTCCACAAGAAACGGAACGCCGCCAAACACAGCACTCATTCGTTCTGCGCTATCATTCAGCTTCGCCATGCCGCAGCGCTCAAACTCCGTGCGAATAACGGCCTGAATGCTTTCTGCAGCCTTTTCATCTTCCTCATGGATGGGGTCAACGCGCACTGTCGGAATCGTTGTGTCGATCTCACTTTCGATCAGACGATAAGTGATGTTATAGCAGCAGTCGGCTTCCTGGTTGGAAATGCCGCCGCCCTTTTTTCGGATTTCCCGCGTACCGTTATATGCCTTTTCCTGCTGGTTGATTTTATTCAGTTCCTGTTGATATGCAGCCTTGGCGGTTTCATAGAGCGCCTTATATTTCTGCATTTTTTCCAGATTCTCTTTTTTCATACACGCTCCAATTTCTTTAACTCGATTTCGATTTTCTGCTTTGCCTTATCCGATACCTTGGCATCAGACAGCAAATGCGAAAGCCGTGTTGCTTCATATCCGCATTTCTTGGCAAAATCTTTCTGTTTCACACCGGCGGCCATCAATCTGGCCTTGATTTTATTTCCCCATTCCGTCATGTTGGCTCACCCCAAATCTTGATAAGATACTTTTTTTCGGACTCATTGGCATTATTATAATCCTCAAGCATATCTTCCGTCCATTGTTTTGCTGTCGGTTTCTTTTTGTTCGCCGGAGAAATGTAATAAATGCAGAAATAGCGCAGCGAATCGCAGCTGTGTGTCAGTTCATGCGGCTGCTTCGCGTAAACGCTCGGCCTTTTCGGGTCTGCAAGGATCTTCTGCAGGTGCTTATAAGCCACCGGGCAGTTTTCAAATGTCAAATTAGCCGTTCCATCTTCACCGATGGAAAACCACTCTTTCATGGCAGACACACCGGCTTCAAAATCTCGTGAACTTCTCGTCAGATTCATGCCGTTCTCGGCAAAAAAATCTGCTCGGCTCTTACCGTGCAGTTGTTCACGGTTCCAAAGGTCGCCCGGTGCAAGAATAAGTTCGATTTTTTCTTCCTCATTAACTCTTTTGAACAGGTCACACGCCGCGCCGATGGGCATATTCGGTTCATGCAATTCCCGGTATACTCTGGCCTTGCCTTTTGTGTTTACAGCAATCCAAAGGCAGCTGAACATATCAAGGCCGTAGTCGATAGAAACATAGCGAATGACTTCATCGTCCCAGAAATCCGCTTTTCCCATATGGGTTTCAGCACGAATTTCCGGGAACATCAAGCCGCCAACCATTTCAAGCGCTTCCTGCTCCGTTTCCGGGTATTCCAGCGCCGTTTCTGCCGGCCCTAATGCCGCAAGAGTCTTTTTATACCAGTCATCCGTTCGGTTCGGGTTTGTTCTCCATCCCCGAAAAACCTTGTTAAAGCCAAAATCCGGGTCAGTATACTTTTCCTCAAACAGCGAGCCGCGTTTGTTGGTGGAGATAATGGTGCAGGCTGCGCCGCCGTCATTGATCGTGGGGAAAATAGCCGAAAACATTTCAACAGCACGGTCTTGGAATGCCATTTCGTCAATCAGAACTTCGTCCATGGACTGACCGCGAAAAGGGTTTGGGCCGCTGGCTTCAGCCAAAAACACACTGTCCGGTTCTCCCGGAAAATGCAGGGTAATGCTCATGGCTTTTTTTGTGTAAGTCGGGCCGCTCCACCCAATCGGCGCATTCTTTTCATCACAGATAATCTCAGGCATGTGCCCAAGAATCACTTCCATGCGCCGCACAAGCTCCATGGCTTCATCTTCCTTTTGGCTGATTGCACCGCATCGCCTGCCAGGTCTATCCAACAGCTTCAAACTGCTGATGGCAAGCACAAGCCATGTGAAACCTAACTGTCGGGCTTTCAGAATGATATTTCGCGGACTGGCATACAAACTCACCACAGCGCTTTTCTGCCCTTCCCACAGCTTAAACGGCTGTATCAGAGGGCTTGCGCCTTTATGCTCTATCCGCACATAGGTTTCTATGTAATACACCGGATTCCCCGCACAGTATTCAATTTCCGCCCGGCGGACCTTGTTCATATCCATAAATTTCTCCCGATTCAGTTAAAGCCGATAGATTTCACTCTACCGGCTTTAACTCCATACTCCCAATAGCCCAGAGCTGGTAGGGCATCAAAACAGAGAACAATGCGGTTTGCCCTCTAATTATGATCTTTTAAAAACCCGGCTTAACTACGCCTGACACTTTCGTGCAGCCGGGAATAGGCGGAAAGGATTTCCAGTATGTATGCAAAGTGAATGGTGGTGCTCTCTAAGGGAATTGAACCCCTATCCATTGCTATTGCAATCGCTCTGCCTTTGAGCTAAGAAAGCATATTACCCGCAAGAACTTGTTGTTCTGTATTGGGTAAAAAAATATTTTGGAGAACATATACTACACCCCGCCGCCCTCGCTTCTCCCCGGGGTGCCCATTCATGGGGGGCGGGGGTACAATAGAACGGCTTTCTGGTGTCGCTGGTAAAACTCCCCACCACGGCTTATATATGCTCAGATTCTGCCCTGCCATGCTGGTCTATTTCGCTAAATTGGTGTTAAGCGAAATACCATTTATCGCATTATCGTTGCTTTGCTATTTGGTGTAACTTTATTGTTACTTTTTATGCGGTTTTTGCTCATCAAGTCGTGCAGCAACGGCAGCACAAAGAGCCTTGTCACCCTCTGTGATAGTGCCGGTGATCTCCTGCTTATCGGTTGGCTTGTCCCCGGCCGTGTCCCGTGTATAAGTCGCGGCGGCTGTGTCGCCTTGCAGAGCCCTTGCCGCCTGTGCCATCAGTAGCGCCTGGTATACGCTGATTGTGCCGCCCTGCTCTTTGGCGAGACCTTCGGCGGCTTGCTCCAATGTGCCTAAATCGGCTTTGTCTGTGGTTGTAGCCATATTAAGGATCTCAATCATCAACTCTTTAGCCCTGCGCTGTTCCGCCCTCTTTTTGTTAGCTGCTTTAGCTCCCTTACTGGCTGCCCCCGGCGGAAAGCCTTTAGCGATAATTAGATTACCGTTTTTTCCTGCCCGCTCTCCGGGTTTACGCTTTTCTTTTTTGTCCTTTTCGTTCATTTCTTTCTTTTCGTCCATGCTCTCCGCTCCCCCTCTCTTATACAGTCTGTTATATACTCTCTGTTTATTATAATATATATACAAGATAATATCAATACTCTTTGTATAATATTTAGGTAAAAAAATAAGCGCCGTTTTTTTGGCGCTTATCTCGTTTATTGGTTTTGGTCTCTCTGCATCCGCTCTGCGCAGGCTTGCAAAATGTACCCTTGTAGGCTTTGCCCCGCATCCGCCGCGGCTCTCCTGATTGCTTGGCCGGTGGCCTTTATCGGCCTAATTTGGATAGTGTCACATTTTGCATTATATCTTTCGTTGTTTCGCTTTTTTGCATCGGAAATTGGCATAAAATCACCTGCTTTCATTCTTTTTTATTATTATACTATATACAGCAAAAGCATTCAACAGCGCAATTTGCACAAACCTTCATGAATGTTTTTATGCAAATGGTAGAAAGCGCTCATGAATGCTTGACATGCCGTCCTCATGAGTGCTGATATATGGGCACAGCAAACGGAATGCAACAGTTCCGAAGCTGTAAGTAACGAGAGGGCAGAAAACAGAAAGGAGAAGCCCATGAAATACAGCGAATACAAGAAGCTCACTCCCGAGCAAAAGCAAGAAGCATTTGAATCTTACCTGAGTGCATGGTTAGAAGCTCACAACAACTAACCTCTTGATTTAATCGCTTTCGCCCTCTCGTTACACTCTTATTTTACCAGATTACACAAAGTTTTGCAATATAGAAAGGACTAACACCATGACTATTAAATACTTTATCCCCCAGCCACACACCCTGAGCGAGGGCAAAGCCCTCTACAAAAAGCTCTGTATGGAGCATCACCCCGATCTGGGCGGCTCTGTGGAAGCCATGCAGGCCATCAATGCCGAATGGGATTATCTCAAAACCCGCCTGCCCCGGTTTGATACCGGCATCCACACCGACTACAACGCCCGCGCCGAGGCCGAACGGGCAAAGAAGGCCGCTGTTGATGCCGAACTCCGGCCCATGGTGGACAAGCTCAACGCCATGGGCATTGAGTTTGAAATCCTCGGTAAGTGGATTTGGAGCACCGACAAGCGCGCAGCCAAAGCCGAAATGATCTTCTCCGAGCGCCGCCAAATGTGGTACTGGCGCCCCGAAAGTGCCAAGGAAACCAGCCGCGGCAGCCGCAAATCTTACGACTGGATACGCGCAAAATACGGCGCACAGACTGCCACCGCTCGCCGCCGCGAAACCATCACCGCTTGAACGGTTCCGCCGGGTTCATCCAAAAGCCCGGTTCCACCTAAATTTTTTCAAAGGAGATTTTACCATGCTTAACGTCATCACCCCCGAATACACCGTTTCCGACTGGCACCGCGATCAGGCTTTTAACGCCAAGCCCGGGCAGCTGATCGCCGCCGAAATCTATGATCACATGCTTAACTGCATGCCTCCCTACCATCTGCCGGAAGAAACGCGCGGCATGGTTTCCGCCGGTTTCCTGATGGGCGAACCAGCCGCAAGCGATCAGCGCGGCGCACTGTATCACGCGTTTGGCAGCAAAAACGGCAAGTATATTTACCTTGGTCTTTATCATAGGGTTTGAGAGGTGGTCCCATGTTCATTTTTACGATTTTCGCCGCCGGGCGCAAGCTCGGCGCTACCCCCTTAGCAGCGCAGGCCATTCGCCACGCTTACCGGCTCGCCGCCGCCAACGGCGCACCGATCATCGTTGAGGCTACACGCTTAGCCGATCACCAGAGCCGCCGCGTGCAGATCAACGCAGACGGCAGCATCATCAAACTTTGGGAGGTGTCCGCATGACTTACCGCACGACTTTTGCAGATTTTTACAGCCGGTATGGCATTGAAACAAAAGAATATAAGCATGAGCTGTATCTATACGGCCGCCGCCCCAGTGCCATTTATGCGCTGGACGAGCTGCAGCGTGAGGACGAACGCAGCGCCAACATGATAGCCGATTTGGAAGCGATGGTGGATTGCTTAAAGCAGCACCGGCAGGCTATAGCGACACGCTATCAAGAGTTAGCCACCGCCCCCACCGTGCCGGTGATCACGCTAAAGCGCACCAAAACCAGCTACAGCGGCATACAGTACACGCTTACCGAGTATCGGCAGTATTTGGACGGCACCCGCGCCGAGCTGCGACACACCACCTACAGCGGCAAAGAGCGCCACAAGGCCATTGCGGATTTTAATGCAGCCGTAAAGGCTCACCCCGGCATCACTGCGGAGATGGATATAGCCAAAGGAAGATGGGAACGCTAAAAAATTTACTCGTTTTTTGTGCATCTTTTGAGGCACAAAAAGCAGGACCGGATTTCTCCGGCCCTGTTTTTTATACAAAATCGAAACTTACCTCTGGCGGAATCTCCTGAAACTTAAGCCCATCCGCTTCCAGCTGCTGGCGCAGCCATGCTTCTGCCACACCATCGGTTTTAAGCTCGTCAAATTTTTCCGCAATGAGATCGTCCGCGATTTTCCGCACCTTGTTCACGGTTTTGGGCGAAAGCCCGGCTTGAATCATTGCATAGCAATAGATCATAATCGTTCGCACTGCAATGGCGATGCGCTCCCGATCGGCTGCGGCCATAGCCTGCCGCTGCGCCATGGCCACGATTTTTTTGATGTTACTCTGCCGCATTCCTGTACCTCCTCAAGATAAAATCTTGATTCGCCCAGATTTCCGGGTCAAATGCTGAATCGTCCCGGCGCATACCGGCAGCCAGCAGCAACTTTTTGTACTCGTGCCAGTCCTCAACCGTCTTTCGCTGCAGCGCACCGGTGGCACGGTTGTAGATCACCACCTTATCCATCGTCATTTTCCTCACATTTCCGTTTTTCCGGCCATGCACCCATCAAGATTGCCGTGACTACGATGGAAATACGGCGAAGGTTCTTTTTCTCAGTCCTCATCGCTGTCTACCTCGCTTTCGCTATCCTCGTTTGTCTCCATCGCTTCGATACGAGCACACAGCTCATCAGTCACATCATTTCCGTACATCAATTTCTCAAAGGAGTAGCCGTCGCCATTGCTGATAGCCTCAACATCAACACCGTGTCGCTCAAGCCAAATACCGATTTCGCGATTAATATCTGCGGCTTTGTTGGCGTATGCTGCACAGCGGTGCATCATGCCACGGATGTAATTGGGTATAACCATCATTCCACCTCCTGATTTCAAAACTCGCAGCGTCAATCTCTGTAATTCTAAAATACTTTGCCGTTATTTTCACCCCCGTCCATCTTCGCACCGCAGTAAGGGCAGTAGTTCGCGCCATACGGCAAACATTCGCCGCACAGAGAGCACAGCCAAAAACACCCCGTGTCCCCATCTTCAATTTTTCGTCCGTGCACCACATCAACCCTCCTGTTCCACACTTCAGCGGCTTGTTCTTCCGTGTCGTAAATATATACATTGCCTAAAGTCCCACCATCACACTCATAGCTTGCAATCGGGCATCCCAGGTTTTCCTCGTGAGCATGGTAAAGCATAAAGCCAAGTCCACTATAGGGGCGTTCTCTATACGCCTCGTCATGCAGATTCCCTTCGTCATCGCACAGAACGAGGCTAACTTTACCGCCACAAAACGGGCAAGGTTTCAATTCTGTCATATCGGAACGCTCCTTACTTGTAACGTGAGAGAAGTGTTTTTACCAGTCTCTCAGTTTCTTCCATTTCTTCCAATGCATATATGAATTTAGTGGGGGATATTGTCTCCAATTCCCACATGCCGTCCATGATACTTACAAAAGCTTTAACTCTCCTGTTTTCCAGGTACATCTGTTCACATGGCTCGTAAAAAATTGTGTTTTTAGTAATAAATTCAGCATCACCGCAAACCACCTTGGTTCTTTTCGGGGTAATTCTGGAAATTATATACATATCATATTGAGTTAGGCCAGTATATAAATTCCACCCGTAGCGAAAAGGATGTTGTACGGCGATTTTCATGCCAACTTCTAACTGCTCAGTTGAGATTTTTTTTAAATCCATCAAGACGCTCCTTTCAATTTCAAGTCCTTGTAGTTACAGCTGCCGGTTTATGCTGCTGTTCATCTCACTTCACCTCGGCCAGCCAGAAATCTTTTTGACATACCCTACAATTCGCCTTGAAACATTTGGCGCTTTTATCCAAGATTAATGGGCAAATGTCCATCACGCCTTCTTTCAACCCTGCATTCGGAAACATCTTCAAAAACTCGCTCTGGATGGTTTTCTTTTTTTCTCCGGGCGTTTCTCCACGCGCTTCCCGGATACGCTGCGCCCAGCGCGCTTTTTTATCCACGGATAGGCAGCGAATGCGAATGCCCCGGTTTGCTTCTACCACGGACATACACAGGTTCACATCGCCCAATTCTTCAAGCAAATTTTCCACGCATTCTTCCTCTGTTTTCGGCGTGGGATTCTCCCCACGCTCCAACCGTGCCAGCTTCAGCGCCGCCTGCGCCAGCTCGCTGCATTCTTCCGCCAGCTGTTCAAGCATAGCGGGTTCTCCCAGCGAACAGATAACCTCAAAATCGCTCATTTTCATTTTCTCCTTTCTATTTTTCCAACTGTTCAATTTTTCCGAACTGTTCAGTTTTTTTTACATGTTCGGCTTGTTCTTTCAAAATCAGATATCTTGCCGGTGCTTTCTTGATGCCAAAATCTCCAATTTCACGCGGAGTGTCGTACATTTCTACATTGGAAATTGACCATTCAAAAGTGTCCCAGCTGAAATCTGTGATTTTTTTACATCCATCACAGATAAATTCGCCGCAGATTCTGCCGTTCATAACATCAAATGTATTCTCAGCAGCTTCCCGGCTGTAACCGGAAATCTCGCACACTTCTGTTTGCCAGTAGCCGCAGTACAGATAATCCGCAAACGCGATCAGTGGCCGTTTGTTTCGGCAGTATATTACGCATTTAAACGGTGGGGTTAGCTTTGGAAAATAGGCGCGATGCAAATAATCTTGCCATCCGCGAGCTATGTTCATCACCTCGATAGGCGAAACATTCAGCACAATCGTTTTCATTTTGATCGCCTCATTTTCTCCCCGCAGTTCGGGCAAATCTTCCAGCAAAATAAACTCTCCGCATACGGAACACCCCTTAACAGACAGCTCTGTTTCATCTGCTCTATCGTTTCTTGCGCAACAGCGTAATTATGTTCTGCGCATCTGAGCCGTTCAATCAGCTCAGCCTTCGTCATGCTTTTCAAAGTCGCATCGCTCAAGGTTTTCATGTTCACACCTCCCGTATTCTAATGCCGAGCAAATACAGCATGAGCTTCCGCTTGATCACATACTCCGGCGTTTTCACGCCTTTGGTGTCCTCAACGATGTATTTGCCGTCCTGCATATAAGCAAAATCTGCAATGTAAGCTACGGGCCGCTCCAACACTTCGCCCTTTTTAAACCGTCCGTTTTTGTCGATTTCACCGCAAAACTTCCGCTGCGTGGGAATCAGTGTGAATTTCACCTGCCGCTTAAGCTCCGTGATTTTCCCGGCACGCTCCAAAAGCTTTAGCTCCCGCCAGCGGTCCGCCTCTTTTCGGCTGTCAAAAACAATGCCGTCCACCTTAACTTTCCGGGCGTTATATTTATTTTTCCTCATCTTCGCCCTCCTCCTCGCTGCACATAAGGCAGCAGAAAATCACAAACACGCCGCTGGCCACAAAGCAAGCAATCGTTGCCGGTGCGCCCATTATCTTGGCGCAATATGCCGTCACCGCCAGCAGCAGACTGATGCTAAAAGACATTACCAGCCACAGAATGATGGCCACAGCCACCAGAGCAATAATTTTACTTTTCATCGCCACACCTCAATATTTGATTTTGTTTTCCGGATACAAAGCGTTGAATTGGTCGATTACAAATCGAATGCCTAAGCCCTCTTTGCTCGGCACCCATATTTTTTTTGGATTCCAGTTTTTCCATTGACCGTCCATTTTTGGTGCTGTAGCATCATAATACGGATTGTCTGCCCATTGTCCCCCCTGCATCGCATACTCATACTGCCGTGGCGAAAGCTCTGCGAGCTGCAAAAATCGATTATCATTTTTTGCGTGAGCGCCAAAGCCACAGTACACACAGCCGGTTCGCTGGCACTTTGTGCAGGTAAGCGGCATGGCCTCATCAAAAGCTGTGTCGTAGGTATTACCATCGGCATCCGTGTAAACAATATCTCCGTAAACCTCGCAGATCGGCAATCCTTTTTGCTTGATATACAGCAGCACATCGTGATTTGTCCAAAACGCCATCGGGGTGCTTGTCGGTGCGCTGCTCCCAAACGCATTACAGCCGCGCCGCATCCATGCCTGCTTCCGCATCCGGCTTTCTTCGGCCAATGTTGCCACAAACGGATAGCTTTGGTTTTTTCGTGCATAACTTCGCATCGGCTTTTTTTTCATCACGTCGCAGCACTTGTTCCCGATCAGAAATGGCAGTTCCTGCGATGCCGCAAGCCATTTTTTTTGGTTAAATTGTGACAATGGCTGGCTAAAGACACCTCCTGCACCAGTCGTGCCAGTCATCCCGGATCTGGGAAATCGTCCGAGCAATACCATTCTTCTGAAGGATTGTTTCGAGGAATTGTTCCTTGTACCGAGGAATTTGGTGGAGGTATTTGCATCATCAGAATCAGAATTTCTGATCCTGCGGGCGTAATAGATTGCTCCGGCCACATCCTTTGATATGATCGGGTATCCGTATGTAGATATTACCTCGTCAAATCTCATACTCGGGCGCACGATTTCAGCGTTTGGCGTATCCCGCACAAATCGCTGTATCTGTGCGTATTCAAGCCCAGTGTTTGCAAAAACGGCTGGAATGCTGTCATCGCACAGGGTTTCGCGCACCAGATCAAGCAGCACCGTGCTATCCTTACCGCCGCTAAAGCTCACATACACATTACCGCGATAGTGATCGTACCAATCAATTATTCTGCGCTTTGTGAGATTGATTTTCTCGTCCAGCGGCAAAGATTGCATATATTGCAAATCTGCCGCATCGTGCTTGTTCACTTTTCATCCCACCTTTTCTTAATCTCGCCCTTCCTCATGTCACGCTCCATCCATTTTCAGCTGTGTTTCCTGCGGCATTTTCAGCATTTTTTCTTTCGCCAGCGTATAAAATTTGCGGTCAACCTCAAAACCATAGCTGTTTCGTCCGCACTCATACGCGGCCCGTAGCGTGCTGCCGCTCCCGGCGCACGGATCAATCACAACTTCGCCTGGATCTGTAAAGATTTCAATCAGCCGTTTCAACAGGTTCACAGGCTTCTGTGTCGGGTGGATTTTAGGATATTCCTTGCCGTTATCTCTGCGCCACTCAAACCAGTTGTAAACCATGTGCCCGCCGCCGTTGAACTTCGGCAGCTTATCGCGATATAAGACAACTGCAAATTCTGTGGCACCTACAATTCGCATATTGGCTTTAAGTACCTGCGCAGAGTAATTCTTGCAGAAAAACAGCGGATAACTGTTTTTAAATCCGTACCGCTTGCCATACTCGATTACGGTTTGAATCTGCTCAAATGCACAGAACACGATCATAGCCGGTGCTTTACCACGCTCTTTCGGTTCTTTTACAAGCAGCTTTGAGCAAAAGTGCATATACTCGGCAATTTTAAAGCGCCCATCGCTGTTAAAAAAAGATGCTTTCGCCAGCTTGCTTTCGCCTTTTTTATTGTCGCCGTCCTTATACCACATGGGATTGCTTGCGTAGGCATCCGCTCCGATATTGTACGGGATATCAGCAATCACAAGCTGTGCGTGAGGGATTCCATAGCTTTTGTAATTCTGGAAATTGTCGTGATAAAGCTCACAGATTGGCTCTTTCATTCCCTAAATCCACCTTTCCTATCTTTAACTTTTCTCCCGTGATACCACACGGAAGTCACCTTTCTTCTCGATTCCATGATGAACGAGAATTCATCACATTCTTTCATCCGGTTTGCCCGTATCCGCTCTTTTTCTGCTGCAAACACAGAATACTTTTTGCATTCACTGTGGCACAGTTTGTGGCGCTCCGGGCAATTCTTGCATGGCGAGTTCATGGTTCGGCCTCCTTTTCCAGCAGCTTATCCTGCTGGCGGTGCATCATGTCCAGCGCCTTGGCCAGATCGGTGATATAGTCGTCCGCTTGCTCCGCTCTCACGCACACCGGCACAATGATTCTATCCTCGTACACCCAAAAATCGCCGGTTTTACCGAAATAAATCATGCTGTCACCTCACAGTCCCAAGCTGTTTCTCATGTCGTCTGCGGTCTCCCGCAGCTTTTGCTTTCTGCGGCTCTGCCCGGCCACTTCCACCGGCAGGCAGCGCTCCATGATGCGATCATAAATGCGCTCGTTTTCCACACTCCCGGGATGCTTGATCTGCTCCCGGGTAAGATTTGTGGTGATAATCATCGGCAGGCCGGAACGATACCGGCTATCAACGATGTTATACACAAGCTCCTGCATATAACTTGTGGTTCTCTCCGCTCCCAGATCATCAATCACCAGCAGCTGATATCGATTCAAACCATCAATGTAGCTGTCCTTGCCCTCGAAAGTAGTTTGCAGCCGGTTGATAATGGTCGCAAAATTTGTCATTTTTGCGGTATAGCCCATCTCAACCACCTTGTTGGCAATAGCAGCCGCATAAAAGCTCTTGCCAGTGCCGCACGGGCCGAAAAGCAGCAGCCCGCTCTTTTGGGCCAGGAATTCATCAAACCGGCAAGCGTATTTCTCCATAGCATCCGAAATTTTAGGGTTTTTCCGGTCATCGGCGGCAAAAGTCCAGTCGCGCATGGTAGCCACATCAAAGCAATCTCGCCGCCGCCGCTCGATCTGCTGCAGCTGCATTTCATGCGCTTCGATCTCTGCCAGCCGTTGCTTTTCGCACGGGCACAGACATCGTACAACCTGCTCCACGCCAAACAGCGTTATCCGGCATTGTGTCGGCCCGGCACAGCGCTTGCAGTGCTTTAACCCATCGTCCCCGGTGTATTCTTCCACCTGTGCAGCCGGAATGCGACTCTCAATGCGCTTTAACGCATCAGCATACATATCGTTATACCCCCTTAGAAAACATCGTCCAGAATGCTTGTTTCTTGGCTCTCCGTGCATTGGTTGAGATAGCTCTCAAATTTTGTGCCGAACAAGGTCTCCGGGCGCAGAAATTTGCTCATCTTGGCATCGTTCGCCCATTCGGCGTGCTTAGTACGGATCACGGCTTTAAAATCCTCAACGGTAAAGCCCTCATGCAGCCTTGCCGAGATCAGCCGTTGTGTAGCCTTGCTTGTGGCTCGATAGCTTGTGCCGCACACCGTGTTGAGATAGTCGATGATTTCTTTATAAGCCGGATTTCCATCACCCTTTTTAGGTTTTTCAGGGGATTTTTCGCCGGGGTTTACCCCGGTAGTTGACCTATATATCTCTTTATCTTTCTCTATCTCTTTCTCTCCGTTACCGATTTGTTTCATCGGCGTTACATGGTCGTTACAATGTAACGCTCTGTAGCGCCTTACGCGTGCTGCGGATGCCGCTTCGCTCCCTGTATTTTCCACGGCATACGGTACAAAATACTGTGTTTCGTTGTCGGTTTCCAGCAGCCCGCACGAAAGCAGATAGTTTACGGTCACTGCCACATTTTCAGGCTCTTCGTCAAGATCGAGTGCCAATTCTTCCGCAAAAGTGTTTTCCAGCCCGGTAAACTCCAAAACGCCGTTGTTCTTCATGGCCAGCAACTGTATTTTTAGATAGATGATGGTGTATGTATCGCCACCGGCGATTTTCCGCAGCTTCTTAATGCGTTTACTCTTAAAAAAATCGTCCTGCAGCTTCAGCCAGTAATAGCGTTTGCCGCTCTTTTCTGTTGCCATTGGCAGTATCACCCCCTTCCAGCGCCAGCCGCTTAGTCCTCATAGTGATCAATAAATTCCGTGATAAGCTGTGAAATTTCGCAATTCACGCCATTCTTTGCCGCAGTAAGCGCCGTTTCTGCGATCTTCTTTTTCAGATCGTGCAGCATATCAATGCTATCATCCAGCTCTTCCACTTCGTCCAGATTGGTGAGAACAAGCGCAAGGCAATGGTTTACGGCATAGTTCATACCGGAGATGAAATTAAACTCATCATCGTTCAGACGGCTGGTGGTGTATCCAATTCCTTTTCCGTTGTAAGTAAAGATCCCGAATCCGTGCAGCTCGTCCATGGGTGTGTCGCATTCCAACTCAATTTTTGCCATCGTTTTTTTCCTCACCTTTCATTTTCATCTGCTGTTTCTCCCGCATTTTTTCCATACGGGCATCATTTTTCTGCTGCCAGCGCAGCAAGGCCTTGTCTGCCTTGCCCGCGCGGCCAAATCCGTTTTTAGCCATGCGTTTCCCTCCGAGATTCAATCAACGAGATAGCTTCTTTCCTGATTTTGTCGGTATCGCAGCAACGGAAGTACGATCTACCATCGACTACCACATCAGCGTTAGCAGCCGGAAAGCCATTAGGCAGCTTCACCAACAGCTCATACGGGCATTTGCTGCAGTCCGACGTGGGTTCCGTCTTAATGCCGCACCGCATGGCTTGCAAAAGTTGATCTATATAGTCCATTTTCTCACCTCATGTTTAGAATGGGAGATCTTCATCTTCCTCGATGGGTGCAAAACTGCCAGAGAACTCAGAAGCGCCCAATGATGGCACTGTGCGGCTCTGTACGGGCGTATCTGTGGCGGATAGTGCCTGTTTACCGCCGCAGAAGAAAACGCGTTCTGCGTTGATTTCAACGGCCTTGCGGTTGTTGCCGTTTTTGTCCTGATACTGGCGGGTCTGTATGCTGCCCTGAAGCAAAATCTGTGCGCCTTTCTGGAAATACTTGCTCACAAACTCGCCGGTCTGCCCCCATGCAACACAGTCCAGCCAATCCGTTTCCGGTTCTTTACCAAAGTTTCTGGTGCTGGCAATACGGAAACTGCACACGCTCTTGCCGCTGGTGGTCTGGCGCAGCTGCGGGTCAGCAGCCAAACGCCCCTGAATGGTACAACTGTTGAGCATCAGCACACCGCCTTTCGGCAAGAAGAAATGCATTCCTCGCAGTACAAGTCGCCATCAATGCGGTACGCAAATTCGTCGGTGATAGGTTCGCCGCACATGGCGCAGGTGGGCAAGTCACGCTCTGCTCGCTCCTGCTCCGCTTCGTGGCGGCAGAAATCAAAATACGGATCGTCGGTCACAAACATAGCTATCTCCTTATAAGTAATTTTTCCCGAAGCGCCGCCGAAACTCGTCAACGCTCCAATCGTAGATGCACATAGCTTCCTGCTGCCCCTCCCGGTGTAGCTTATCCGCTACATACTTGTTCTGATGTACGGCATACGCGCCGGTGCGGTGGCAGGCCGGGCAAAGGCAAACCCAAAGCCCCAAAGCCTTGCTTTTCGTTCGGTTCGAGCCGCCGAAAATCTCATGGCGCTCGGTGTGCGTGTGATTCTCGCAAAGATAGCAAACTCCGTCCTCTGTGCCCATGATGCTGGGTGCATAGCCGTTTCGGGTCATCTCAACCCCATACTCATTCTGCATTCTCAAGTCCTTTCAACCGGGCGATCTCGTCCGGTGTAACAAATTTCCAAGTATACCCTGCCGTATATTTTCGCTTTCCAGTGCAACAGTTGCTTACGCAAGACGGCTGAAATCCGTACATTTTGCATTGATTTAAGCTGTCAAGGTATATATGCTTCTTACCATCTAAAGAAGTTCCGCAAATTGGTTTTCCGTTTATTTTTCTTTGCGTATCAGTCAGATTTTTAATCCATTTGCTTGTTCTATCGTAATGCCCCAATTTTTTTGAATGAGAATAATTTCCTTTAAGAGTTGTCCACTCCAAATTATCAGCATTGCAATTTAGCGGATTACAATCCAAATGATTGACAACGGGAAACTTATTCGGATTCGGAATAAAAGCTTTTGCTACTTCTCTATGTACAAAAAGGCGTTTTTTTGACGGATATGAAATTGCAAATCTGTAATATCCTTGCGTGTTTGTTGTCTTTTTCAACAAAACCCAATGCCGCTTTTTGTAACATGATCGTACATTGCCAAGGTTGCTTATCTGATAGTATCCATTAGTCCCGGCAATATCTTTCCAGATTTCTATGTTATTCACTCCTTCCCGGCTTGGCCCCATTCTCTACTAATTTGCGAATCCAAAAGCCTAAGTTGCAATTTCAAACTGTTAATGGCTTCAGAATTTGCTTTGTACACAGCCTCTGCCACATCTCTTTTGAACCTTGCTTCAGCAACGCTTGGTATTCCATAGCAGGTTTTATCTATCAAACCAATAGCAAGCCCGTCATCTTTTAACTTCAAACATTCTTGTCTAAGCAAAATTTTGTAATCTCTTTCAGCCTGTGCGTACTCTGTACCAGATTTTCGCAGTGATTTAACTGATGCCTGAAGTTGATCTGATTTTTGTTTAAGTTCTTGCCAAAGATCGTTCATTTGCTCCACGCTTTCAGCTGGTTAATAAGCAGGATGCAGCCCTGTTCGGTTTTGGTTGTGCCGCCCGGAACTTCTTTCAGTGCGGCCAGAACATCGGCCTTCGGCTTGCCGCTGCTCTCCACATACGCGGCAATCGCTGCGGTCAGCTCGTGCCGGGCAGCAATGTAACAGTCTGCGGCCTGTGCGCTTTGCTCCGGGGTTTCAGGCTGCGCAGGAGATGCGCCCTCTGGCAAGTCCTCGCCAGCGTAGATATACAATCCAAGGCCGAACATTGCAAGGTTTTTAACAAGGCAACGCATGATTGTCTTGTTCACATCAAACATGGTCGCCGGTTCAACGGTCTTCTGAATGTATTCTGGCTGTTCCTTACCATAACGATCTCGAAAAACCCCGTCATCGCCTTTCTGCGCGAATTTGAAATACGGGTTTTTTACGAAATAGGTGTAGTCATGGTCTTTCATGGCCTTGTTTGCACCGTCCATTACAGGCAGCCACATTTCATGTGTTACGCCTTCAATAGTCACTTTCGTGTTGACCATGTACCCGGTTTCAGGGTCAAATACATACGGCAAACCGTTCTCACGCTTCACCACCTCATACTGTGCATCGGGAAACGCCTTTTTTACTTCTGCCCATGCAAAAGGCCAGCTTAGATAGGTAAGCTCTGTGTTACCTGTTTTCTTCTTTTCCGTATGCCCGCTCACATTCACGGCATACAGCTTATCAAATGCGCTCATTTCGTTCCTTTCTTTCGCGTGAGTTCCACCCAATCGCGCTACACAGCGCGATCAAAATCCATTCGCCGCCGAATCCCCAGTAGCCGCGCTCGGCAAATGCAGCAGGGATAAAGGCGATCATGCCCAAGCTCGTGCCAAGCGCCGCACCTGTGATGGCGTTCAGCGTGTCAAGAATCTTACACACCTTTTTCCACCTCGCATCCGTTGATCTCAAAGCAATCATCGTAACGGTTCATGGTGATCACAAATTCGCACGGCGCATCCGCATATTTATCATTGTCGACACCCATCATTTTACGAACGGCATCGTCCAATGTGATGTCGCCAGCATTTTTCAGGTAAATCCCGTAAGGGCTAACGCTCAAAATTCCGCTGTATTTCAAAGATTTTTCCATTTTCTTCTCCTTTCATTAACCAACGATCTGCCGTGCAATAACTTCCACAGCAATAATTCGCCCATTCCATCCGACAAACTTCCTCCGAACCGTGTACTCGCTCAGCCCGGTGGCCTCTGCCACCTCTTTTGTGCTAAGCATCTCCCGTCCGAACCGCTCACGCAAGGCTGCTGCGGTTTCGGGAACACCATCTTTAATTCGCATCTACCTCAACCGCCTTTCCATTCTTTACCGTGTACCAAGTGTCGGGCTTGATGCCGTCTTTGCCTACAACTACCGTGCAGAAATCGGAAATATCATAGCTATTTTCTGCTTCTTTTACGATAAAAAGCACCGCTCCTTTGCCGCCTTTAGCCCTGGGTTCTTCACTCCGAACCAGCCCAGCACCATTATCACCGACATCGACCCTTCCTCTGCTTGTGGCTGTGCCGTATTTGCCCGCTGTGGCTGCGCCGTATTTGCCCGCTGTGGCTGCGCCGGAATCGCCCGCT
>ERZ1034723.126-NODE-126-length-42483-cov-24.741232_pt1 | contig 42483 bp, 51 predicted proteins | sample MGYA00520637_ERZ1034723 | MGnify/ENA primary metagenome ERZ1034723 (study PRJEB33766, sample SAMN09781719) | gut metagenome | biome: gut microbiome | host: Homo sapiens | place: Madagascar | study: EMG produced TPA metagenomics assembly of the PRJNA485056 data... | reverse complement strand
TACTGCGCCAGCTCCTCCTCGAGGGACAATCGGACAAACATCTCTCCCTCTCCGGTGCGAAGCCACGTCTCGCTGACGTGAAACTCGCGGCAGATGAGCGACAATACAGCGTCGATCGGCTCATTACGCCCTAGCTCATAGTTTGCCACGGCTCCACGCTTAATCCCGATCTGGTCGGCAAACTCTTGCTGAGTTAATCCAAGCGCTTTGCGCAATGCCTTAATGCGGTCTTTTATGGGACTCACCTCCTGCCTATATTAAACCACCAAATCAGGCTCAAGTCAAGATTTCTTGAAACAAACTCACAAAGGCGCATTGACAAATGCGACTATGTGGCGTATTATAGCAACATAAGCACAGCAATGTGCGATAACGTTGCAATTTTGCAGGAGGTGACACTATGACGCCGAAGGATAAAAAGGCCATCGATCTCGTGATGCGCGAGATGGGCGGCATGAGCCGCCAGCAGCAGCTGTTGTTGCTGGCCTATGCAAACGGACTGGCGGACGGCTCAAAAGCCGCCCAGCCGCAGAAGCAGAAGGAGGAGTAACCCATGGCAAAGCGAGAGAAGCCCCAGTACAAGGTGATTTTTGATCGCCCGCCGGATCGTGTAAAGATCCTGCTCAACCTCGCGATCGTTGCCTCGCACGGGGACTATGAGTACATCGACATCGTCGACCCGGAAGCCAACACAAGACAGCGGTTTACGCCGCAGGAAGTGGAAAGGAGACTTGCCCAATGACCATCACATGGATTTGCGCCTACATCGGCGCCGCAGCAATCGCCGCTTCGGCGGTGCGGCTCATCTGCCGGATCGGGGGTGATCGCTGATGCGCGCGGAAGATTGGATCTCCGTCGAGGATGCCCTCCCCCCGTGCAGCGGGGAGTACCTCATCCTCATGACGCCGTCGTGCAGCATCTTCGTGAGCTACTCCGCCGTCCATCAGGCTTTTAATGCCTGGGACGACGACCCGGATACGCCCAACGCATTAAAGCCAACGCACTGGATGCCCATCGTCCTGCCGGAGGGCTACGGCGATGAGGAGTAAGTGTAAGCAGTGCCGCTACGGCGTCGGCGCCGGCGTGATCGGCTATCTTTGCAACTATGCGGAGATCAAAAGGCACACCAAACTGTATGCCTTTGCCGCGGAGTACGCCGAGGGCAAGCCCCTCACCGGCTGCGGCTGCGTGGCCTTCGAGCCGCGCGGAGGACGCCGCCGGAGGGTGAAACTTCGGATGCCCCCGCCGAGCGGGAGGTCATCAGACCCGATCTTTGATCAGATGCGCCAGCTGTACGCTGCCGGCAAAAACGACGTCGAGATCAGCCGCGAGGTCGGCACAAGCAAGTCCTATATCGCCCGCTGGCGGCGGGGCGAGTGCCTGCCGCCCAACCAAGTCGGCGGCAAACGCTGCAATCCGCTTGCCGGGGGGTGAGGATCATGCGGGTGTACCAGCTTGTTACCAGCGACAAATACCGGCTCCCGATCGCCCAGGCCGACTCCATCGCCGAGCTGGCCGAGATGACCGGCAAGCCATACGCCACCGTCCGCAAGGCGTTTACCCGCCTCTTTATGGGCGGTCGGGCGAACCAATATCAGTACGTTGATATCGATACCGAGGAGGAGACAACCCATGACATACATCTGCGATAACTGCGGCGGCTCGTTTGCCGCGCCGCTGGAAAAGCATTACGACTCGCCGGAATACGGCCCCGTCACCGACATCTACTGCCCGCACTGCGGCGAGGAGCTGGGCAACCTCGACGAGTACGAGGCCGACGAGTGCCCCGTTTGCGGCGGGGACAAAAACAAATCCGATCTGCTTTGCCCGCACTGCCGCCTCGCGACGCGCAGTTTGCTCCGGCTCCAGCTTGGCTGCTTTACGGCTGACCAACTTGCGTACATTGATCGTCTCTGGGAGGATCACACCGCCGCCGAGATGGCGGAGGGAGAATGGAAGGAGGTGAGATCATGTTGAAGCCCTTTTCCGAGCTGGTGCAGCTCGATGTTCGCCCGTACTGCTCCGTCCGCGACGCAAAGGATGAGCGCGGAAACATCATCAAAGTCCCGTATTTGAGTTGGGCGAAGTGCGCCCAGCTCCTGCATGAGAACGGCGCAGAGAGCGTGTTTTACGCGCCGGTAACTTGCCCCAGTACCAACACCTACCTCTGGCCGCAGATGCGCGTGGAGACGAGCAAGGGGCGTGTAACGGAGTGCTGGTTTGTCCGCGTGGAGATCCACATCGATGACCTGGTATTTACCTACGACATGCCGCTCCTCAACGGTACGCTTGTGGTCTATGCGGATACCCTCAACCAGCTCCGGATCAACAATGCGCTCGCCCGCGCATTTGTCAAGGGCGTGGCGATCCGCACCGGCCTCGGCTTCTCGCTCTGGGCGGACGGCGACGGAGATGACGGAGAGGACGATCTATCACGCCACAACATCTATGCCATCAAGGAGCGGCTCGAGCGGCTCATCACAGCCAAGGAGCAGCGCGGCATGAGTCATCGCGATGTCCTCGCCGCCCTCGGTCTCAACGATAAGCAGCTGGCCACCATGATGGGCTGGTTCGATCGGATCGACCATCTGGAGCGGACGGTGAGCCAGCTGTGATCAAGGATCATGATCGTTCCGGCTGGTTCGGAGCCAGCGACACCGCGCAGATCATGCGCGCGTGGGACACCGAGTCGTTTCGGCGCTGGTGGGCGGTTAAGCTCGGCATCCGCGCGGAGACCTTCTCCTCGCCCGCTATGCGGGCGGGGACGGCGTATGAGCATCGCATCCTCGACGCGCTCGGCATCGTGGAGCGTGATCGCCAGATCCGCATCCCGTCGCTCAGGCTCCGCGTCAACCTAGACGGTGAGACTCCCACGACCATCTGCGAGATCAAAACGCACAGGGGCGACAAGCCCTTTGCCGTGTCCAAGGCCTACCGCCAGCAGTGCCAAGTGGAGATGTTCGCTTCCGGCCACGGCCTCCGCCGCCGGAAGGAGTGTCAGATCATCGCCTACCGGCTCACGGACGCTGAGTACAACAACTATTTTCTCCCGATCCAGATGGATCGGATCTCAAAGCATCCGATCCCGTATGATGCGGAGTGGATCGAGCGGGAGTACCTCCCGCGCCTGAAATATCTGGCGGCGTGCCTCAAGTCAGGCCACTGGCCGAGAGAGGAGGAGATCCCGTGCAGCAGGTGACAGTGTCCGGCGCGCGCTGGCAGCAGGACTCTGACGGCGCGTGGCTCTGCTTGCGCGTGCCGTCCCCGCAAAGCGCGATGGCCGTCTGCGACGCGCTCCGGCCGGAGCGGGAATATACGGCTAAGATTACCCGCAAGGGGCGCAGCCTCGATGCAAACGCCTACTATTGGGCGCTGGTAAACCGCCTCGCCGACCACTACAACCTCCCGCCAGACGAGATCTACCGCGAGCAGATCCGCATGATCGGCGGCGCGTACGACGTGGTATGCGTCAAGGCTTCGGCGGCTGATAAGCTCTGCCGCGAGTGGGCGCACAACGGCATCGGCTGGATGTCCGATCAGTTCCCGTCCAAGCTGGAAGGGATGACCAACGTCCGACTCTGGTACGGTTCGTCTACCTACGATACGCGCCAGATGTCCATGCTCATCGATCAGGTCGTGGCCGACTGCAAGGCCGCCGGCATCGAGACGCTGTCCGAGCGGGAGCGGTCGCTCCTCCTCGATCAATGGGAGGGGAGGTAACCGTGGGCGAGAAACGTTGCTTTATCTGCGGCAGAAACGGCGCGGAAGATCCGCTTGATGAGCATCACATTTTCGGCGGCGCGTACCGCCGCAAGAGCGAGATCTACGGCCTGACCGTGTATCTCTGCCACCACCGATGCCACATTTTCGGCCCCACTGCAGTCCACCGAGACGGCAATCAGATGCGCCGCCTCCGCCGCTACGGCCAGCTCAAGTGTATGCAGGAGCAGGGATGGAGCGAGGAGCGCTTCATCCGGGAATTTGGAAAATCTTATTTATAACGGAGGATGAAACAATGAACGTGATTTGTCTCACGGGGCGGCTCGGGCAGGATCCCGAGCTGCGGCGGACGCAGAGCGGGGTCGCGGTAGTCAGCTTTTCACTGGCGGTGAACCGCCCGCACGTCAAGGACACGACGGACTGGATCAACTGCACGGCGTGGCGGCAGAGGGCGGAGTTCCTCGCCCAGTACGCGCACAAGGGCGACCGGATCGGCGTGAGCGGGATGCTGGCGGAGCACCGGTACGAGGACAAGGAGGGGCGCAAGCGGGTCACGCACGAGGTGATCTGCGACGCGGTGGAGATCCTCCAGAGCCGCGAGGGCGGCGGGGTACGGCCTGCGGGGCGCGCCGTGGACGTGGACGCGGGCGGCTTCGACGAGATCGACGACGACGGCGATCTGCCGTTCTGAGGTGATGACGTGGCAGAGAGCAAGGAGTATGTCAAGCTCTGGATGAGCTACGACGACTATTTCTGCGAGTACGACGACGCGGCGGTGGGGGCGATTGTCCGGGCGATGATCGCTTACCGCCGCGACGGTACAGCCCCGAGCTTCACGGGGCCGGAGAAGTTTATTTGGCCGGCGATTCGTCGAGACATCGACGAATCCATCCGTGCGCAGACGGAGTTATCTGTGCGCCGCCGCGAAAGCGGCAAGAAGGGCGGCACAGTTGCCGCAAGCAAAGGCAAGCAAAACCAAGCAAACGAAGCAAATGCTACTTTTGCTAAGCAAAATGAGCAAGTGCTTGATGGCGGCAGCAAATCAAGCTATGGTCAAGGACAAGGACAAGGACAAGGACAAGGTCAAGGTCAAGGTGATAAGGCGCGCGCGAAGCGCTTCACACCGCCCACACTCGCAGAGGTGCAGTCCTATGTGGCTGAACGCCATTCGCCGGTAGATCCGCAGGAGTTCATCGACTTCTACGCCTCGAAGGGCTGGAGGGTCGGCAAGACCCCCATGAAAGACTGGAAAGCGGCTTGCAGAAATGCGGAGAAGTGGGACAGGTGGAGCCAGAAGGTCACGCAGTGCGGAGAAGCGACGCAAGAGGATCTTGACAAGTACATGAGGTGGTGAAATATGGCGATTCATATCACAATTCCGCTCACACCAGTGACGAAGAAAAACCATCAGCAGATCATGCGATCCAGCAAAACCGGGAAGCCGTTCGTCATGCCGTCTGCGGAGTATCGGCAGTACGAAGCACAGGCCGTCTGGCATTGCAAGCGCGCTGCGATCTCTGCCAGGGTACGTAAGCCGATCGACACGCCGTGCGAGGTTCGGTGTCTGTTCTACATGCCGTCCCGACGTCGCGTAGATCTGACAAATCTGCTGGAATCTGCAGACGATTCGCTCGTTGCCGCAGGTGTGCTGGCTGACGATAACAGCCAGATCATCGTATCGCACGACGGAAGCCGCGTGCTATACGACAAGGACAGTCCCCGCACGGAGGTGACGATCAGCCCGTATGAATGATTTCGATTACGATTGCATGCAGAAAAAGCGCATTGCGCGAGGTGCATTTGCGCATATCAGTCGGAAGCGCGGCGGGTGTACGCTGCCGAGCGACCTTCTGACTGCCAAACAGCGAAAGGAGAAAAACGGAGAAGTGAAAAGCTACAACATCTCACGGCCCATGCCGTGGTGCGAATTCAAGCAAATGCCGGATGACCTGAAACGGGAATTCTACCGGAATATGCAGTCATTTGGCGGCTCGGCCAAATGGTTGGCAGAGGAAATGGGCGCAAGCGATCAGACCATCCGAGATAGCGCCGAGAGGTGCGGCGCGCCGTTCCGCCGTGGCGGCAGAAATCTGGAAATGTGGCAGAGAAAACTCGCGGAGTGGGCGCACGCCGAGGAAAAGGCCGAGGGATTGGCCGAAACCGCGAAAGATGAGACCCCTGATGGGGGGGAGCCGAAACGGCTTGTGCTGGAACATGCCCGCATGGAGTTCAATTACTCCGACTTTTCGGATCTGGCGGTGTTTCTCCGGGTCTCTGTACCGGAGTGCGGAAAGATCGTAGTTGAGTGGTGACGTGATGGAAACATATCTGGAATTTCTGAAATCTAAGATCGTTCTTGCGAAGAAAACGGGATTCGACGTCGACCCGGGCGAGATCAATCCGGCGCTCAAGCCGCACCAGCGTGACAGCGTGATTTGGGCTTTACGCGGTGGGCACCGAGCCCTGTTCCAGTCGTTTGGACTGGGCAAGACGGTGCAGGAAATTGAATTTTGCCATCAGGCCGTGCGGCATGACGGCGGGCAGGCTTTGATCGTTCTGCCGTTGGGCGTGCGGCAGGAGTTCACACGGGACGCGGAACACATCTTGGGTTATCCCGCGCCGAAGTACATCACCAGCATGGCGGAACTGGCCGAAACGGACGCAGAGATCGTCATGACAAACTATGAGCGTGTCCGGGATGGCGATATTGATCCGACGCAATTCACAGCCGTAGCGCTGGACGAGGCGTCCGTGCTGCGCAGCTTCGGCAGCAAGACGTATCAGGTATTTCTCCCCAAGTTCCGGGGCGTGAAATACAAGCTGGTATGCACGGCGACACCGTCGCCAAACCGCTACAAAGAGCTAATTCACTACGCAGGATACCTTGAGATCATGGACACGGGGCAGGCTCTGACGCGTTTTTTCCAGCGCGACAGCACCAAGGCAAACAACCTAACGCTATATCCGCATAAAGAAGATGAATTCTGGCTGTGGGTATCCTCGTGGGCTCTGTTTGTGGGCAAGCCCTCTGATTTGGGCTATGACGATACCGGCTACGATCTGCCGCCGCTGGACGTGAGAGCGCATGTAATTGCCGATAACTACGGCAGCGAGATAGACCGGGACGGGCAGTTTAAGCTCATGAACGATGCGGCGACATCCCTCACGGAAGCTGCACGGGAGAAGCGCGAGAGCATCGCGGCGCGAGTGGATGCCGCTCGCCGGATCGTAGAGAGTGATCCAGATGCGCATTTCATTCTGTGGCACGATCTGGAAGCGGAGCGTCACGCGATTCTCAAGGCGCTGCCGGAAACCGTGGACATTTACGGGAGCATGGACTACGACGAGCGGGAGCGCCGCGTTGTGGACTTTTCGGAAGGGAAGACGCGGCTTTTCGCGACAAAGAAGAGCCTTTCCGGTTCTGGCTGCAACTTCCAGCGGCATTGTCACCGAGCTATCTTCGTTGGTATCGACTATGAATTCAATGATTTCATTCAGGCGATTCACCGCATTTACAGGTTTCTGCAGACGGAACAGGTGATTATCGACATTATTTACACAGACGCGGAAGACCCTATTTACCGGGTGCTGATGCAGAAGTGGAAACAGCACGACGAGCTGCAGGCGCGCATGCGCGAGATCGTCAAGAAATACGGGCTTTCCGGCGAAGCCCAAACGGAGAGAATGAGTCGGAGCATAGGAGTTGAAAGAGTGGAGATCAAGGGGAAAAACTTCGTCGCCGTGAATAACGATTGCGTGGAAGAAACGGCGAAGATGGCCGAAAACAGCGTAGATCTGATTGTAACCAGCATTCCGTTTTCCAATCATTACGAATACACCCCAAGCTACAACGATTTCGGACACAACGAGGACACGCGGCGATTCTTCAAACAGATGGACTATCTGACACCGAATCTGCTGCGTGTGCTGAAACCGGGCCGCGTGTTCTGCTGCCATGTCAAGGATCGTGTGTTATTCGGCAACGCGACAGGCATGGGCATGCCTACTATGGAGCCGTTCCACGCGATGTGCATCCGTCACTATATGCAACATGGTTTTGCATACTTCGGGATGATTACTGTCGTGACGGATGTTGTCCGAGAGAACAACCAAACGTATCGGCTCGGCTGGACGGAGCAATGTAAGGACGGCTCGAAAATGGGTGTGGGATGCCCGGAGTATATTCTCCTGTTCCGTAAACTGCCTACTGACCGGAGCAAAGCATACGCAGATGAGAAGATCGTGAAGAGCAAAGACGAGTACACCCGCGCACAATGGCAGATCGATGCGCACGGATTCTGGCGCTCTTCCGGTGACCGGCTTGTGACCAAAGAAGAGATCATGAGCATGGATACCGGAAAGATTCAGGCAGCGTACCGGAAGTACAGCCGCGGGACAGTGTATGACTACGCGGAGCATGTCCGTATGGCGAAAGAGTTGGATGCGGAAGATAAGTTGCCGGCGACCTTCATGGTCGTGGCACCCGGCAGTTGGACGGACGAGGTGTGGGACGATATCAATCGTATGCGCACGCTCAACACCACGCAGAGTCAGCGACGCAAACAGATGCACGTTTGCCCGCTCCAGTTGGATATAGTAGATAGACTTATCAACCGCTACAGCAATCCCGGCGAGCTGGTGCTCGATCCTTTCGGCGGGCTGGGAACCGTTGCGTTGGAAGCAATGAAAGCCGGGCGGCGCGGATATACCATCGAGCTGAACAGCGGATATTTCCGCGATGCTGTTGGCTATCTCAAGGAATACGAGCGGGAGGATATGAATATCTCCCTGTTTGATTTGTTGGAGGCAACATGATTTTCGCACAAGAGACATTAACTGACGAAATCATCGTGGATAACTTCGCGGGCGGCGGCGGGGCGTCAACAGGCATTGAGATTGCAACGGGTAAGCGGGTGGCAATCGCCATCAACCACGACCCGGCGGCGATCCTGATGCACAAGACAAACCACCCCTACACGGAGCATCTGCAAGCGTCTGTGTGGGACGTAGACCCAAAGGCCGTGTGCCGTGGGCGCCCCGTGGGGCTGGCGTGGTTCTCACCGGATTGCAAGCACTTTTCCAAGGCCAAGGGCGCGGCATTGGTAGACCGTAAGATTCGCGGCCTTGCGTGGATCACCCTTCGGTGGGCGGCGGAGGTAAGACCCCGCGTCATCATCCTTGAAAACGTGGAGGAGTTCCAGACCTGGGGGCCTGTACGCAAAGGCAAGCCAGTAAAGAAACTGGCGGGGACGACCTTCCGCAAGTTTATCAGCCAGCTTGAAGCGCTGGGCTACACGGTGGAGTTCCGGGAATTGGTGGCGGCGGATTTCGGAGCGCCTACCTCCCGCAAGCGGTTTTACATGATCGCCCGCTGTGACGGAAGGCCCATTGTCTGGCCGAAGCCCACCTACAGCAAGACCGGCGCGGATGGACTGCCCAAGTGGCGCGCTGCATCGGAGATCATCGACTGGTCGCTGCCCTGCCCGTCTGTATTTGCATCCAAGGCGCAGATCATGGAGAGATACGGCCTGAAAGCGGTGCGGCCCCTGGCGAAGAACACCATGCGGCGGATCATTCGCGGCGTGGACAAGTTCACCATCCGGAGCGGCAAGCCGTTTATCGTGGAATGCAACCATTCCGGCGGCGGTCATATCGCGCCCGTGGGAGATGCATACAAGACCATCACCGCAAAGCACACGGGCGGCATCGTGGCTCCGTCCCTTATCCAGTACCATACAGAGCAGACGGAGAGTGTCCGGGCGTCCGGGCTGGGTGCGCCCATCAATACCGTTGACGCCTCCAACCGATACGGCCTGACCTGCACCAATCTGGTGGAGTATTACACCGGCGGCAGACCGCTGGATGTGCGAGAGCCTATGCACACCGTTACCAGCCACGACCGCGAGGCAGTGGTCGCCGCCCATGTGGTGAAGTTTAAGGGCGACAACCTGGGGCATGGGGCAGATGAGCCGATGCAGACCGTGACCACCAGCGCCGGGGAGTTCGCCGTGTGCAAGGCGTATCTGGCGAAGATGCACGGCGGCGGCGAGCTGGGATACTGGCCGCTGATCCGCGACCTGCTGAACGAGTTTTGCGGCTACACTCTGGCGGAGGACGAGGTGCTTCTGCTGGAGATCGGCGGCACACTGTACTACATTTCGGATATCGGGCTGCGGATGCTGTCACCCCGCGAGCTGTACAACGCTATGGGGTTCCCGCCCGATTACATCATCGATCGGGACTATTTGGGGCACGAATACGGACGTACAAAACAGGTGGCGCGTTGCGGCAATGCCGTGTGCCCGCCGGTGGCGTCTGCGCTGGTGCGTGCAAACCTGCCGGAGTGGTGCGGCGTGAGCATAACGACAATGGCGCAGTTGATGGACTGTGTGGCGGTGTGAAGGGAGGGCGGAATGATGCTGACTGACGACCGCACGTTTATGGGCGCAATGGCTGAAGCGATCGCTGAAAAGCCGACGCGGGAGGGGCTTATTGCGATGCTGCGCGAATACGCGGAGTGGGCCGAGGCGAATATCTATGATGTGCCGATTATGCTGCCGGATGACTTGCGGGCGGCGGCGGACATGCTGGAGAAGGGAGAATAATATGGATGCGGTGAAGTTTATCGAAGAGCGAAAAAGGATGTGTAATGGGCGCCCGTGCGCTACTTGCCCATTGTTTGCAGTGCATCAGCTGGAATGTTTGCCTCACTGCCAAACGTGGTGCATGGATCATCCGGAGACGAGCGTGACCGTTGTGGAGATGTGGGCGGAGGAGCATCCGCGAAAGACGCGGCAGAGCGAGTTTTTGGCGCGATGGCCCGCGGCAAGGCTTGATGACCGCGGCGTGCTGGATATTTTGCCGTGCCAGATGAACCCCATACAATACAGAACGCCGGAAGATAGATGCGCAACGGGAATGATGTGCATAGACTGTCGCCGCAAGTATTGGATGCAGGAGGTGGAGTGATGGAAAATCTGTTGCAAAACATCGCCAGCGGACTGTGGATTGTGTTGGGCGTGTACTGTTTCTTCGGGCTAAGGAAGTGGAACAAGCGGTTCAGTGAGCTGTATGACGAACTGAAATGGGAGGTGGAGAGATGAACGACATCACGAAACAGCCGTATGCGGCATGGCTGGAAGAATCGCTGCATGTCATCGCGGGGCTTGATCCCGTGTGCCTGTGCATCGCCGCAACATCGCCCGACGGCAACGTCTTTACGGGGTACTATGGGGCAGACGCAACGGACAAGGCCGTGTTTGCACACCACATCCAGAGCGACGTGACGATGGATATTATCCGGGCAAATATTGACGAGATCAAAGATATGTTGAGGGAGGCGGAATAATGTGCCGGCAGGAGGTTTATCGGCAGGCGCGGGACGTGGCAAAGGTGGTGCGCTGGAAGTGGGCCCGTTTTGCTGCGCGTTGAACGCGCGCCGCAGAGCTGGTGTTATGTGGAGGAGGGCTGACAATGGCTGAACCGAAAAAGCCGTTTTACCGCCAGAAGAAATGGAAACTGGGCAACAGTATGGGGTGGTGGAACATCCCATATTGCCCACATTGCAAGCGCCAACTTGGGCTGATGGCGGATGTTATCCGTCTGGGGACCCCACAGCGTCGCCGAAGAATCTCGGTTGTCGCAGATTTTGGAGGTGAATCCGCTGCCCAAATACAATTTGAGCGCGAAAGCGTGTCTGGGCATCCTGCGGAGAGCGGAGCGGCGGGGGAAGGATTTGCCGAAACTTCTGAAAGCGGTTTTAATCCGGCAGTCGCAAGGAGCCTCACCGCAAGAGCGGACGGAAGCCCCTGCGCCGACAGAGGCCCCAACATCGTATGCAGTCCGCATCCGAGGGGTGTGACGGCAGAGAAAAGCGGAACGCTGGGCGCGGGGAACGATCAGACGATTTTCTGCATGGCCACACAGCAGGGCGGCGCGGAACTGCGGAGGGATGACCGCGCACCTACACTGACCGCTGCGGCGGGTATGAGCGGGAACAATCAACCGGTAGTGGCTATCCCCATCAACGACAAAGCTACAAGATGGCAGGGCGGCGGAGAGAGCCGCAATCATGACGGCAGCGGAAACGGTCTTGGCATCGGAAAAGAGGGCGACCCGTCTCCCACGCTGACCGCCGGTGACCGCCACGGGGTAGCTGTTGCGCTGTGCGCACAACCTGGAATGAAACAGCAGACTTTCATCGCTGCCGGTTTTAAGCTGGGCAACAGTGAACAGGCGCGGAGCATCGGCTATCAAGAGGAACTGTCTCCTACACTGAACGCCGAATGCGGCGGGAATAAACCTGCTGTTGTTGCGCTGGACATGACACACGCCTGCGACGTCATCCGCGAGTGCGGGGAGCAGGCACCAAGCCTGCAGGCACGAATTGGAACGGGCGGAAACCAAGTGCCGCTGACATACCAAGATGTGACGGGTACGCTTTCCCCCGGCGCTCATGCCGGGAGCTACAACGGGCAGGACGCATACAACGATATGCTGGTAGTGTCGAGCGAAATATCCCCATCTCTAAGGGCAAAAGGAAACGACCCATACCGCGCAGATATGTCAGCGTATGTCGCAAGCGTAGACTGCCGCAATTTCCGAGAGGGCGGAGAGGTAAACGGTATGCTGCAAGCAAAAGAAAGCGGCGGGCAAAGCCTGAACTTGAATAATACAGTCCGGCAGAACATGGTCGTGCGCCGCCTGACGCCGATGGAGTGCGAGCGGCTGCAAGGATTCCCCGATCACTGGACGGATATCGGCGAGTGGACGGCCGAAAAGGGAAAGAAGCACAAGGACGCGGACAGCCCACGGTACAAGGCACTGGGCAACTCCATTGCCCTGCCCTTCTGGGACTGGATGCTGCGGCGCATGGCGCGGTATCTGCCGGATGGCGCGACGCTGGGGAGCTTGTTCGATGGCATCGGAGGGTTCCCGCTGATCTGGGAGCGCATACACAGCAAAGGTACGGCGCGGTGGGCAAGCGAGATCGAGCCGTTCCCCATCGCGGTGACGAAAAAGCGGTTTGGGGAGGAATGACATGACAAGAGACGAGATCGTGGCGGTGTGAAGGAGGCTAAAATGGAAAAAACCAGAAGGCACTCAGAATGGCGGGGTATCCCCCCGCTCGATTTGTGGTATTGCGTTACTTGCGAGGGAGCGACTACAGAGCCTACTCCCGTTTGCCCTCAATGCAGAGCGATCATGGATCGGTGTATCGACATTGCGAATCAAGATGTGGATATCGGAAAGGTGTGGGAATATGCTAAAGATCATCGTTGAGGTCAATGCCCCTGTCGGCCAATCGATCGGGGTCAAGGAGCAAATCGCGCAGGATCTGGAGAGATATGGGGATACCCGCATTATCTCTGTCGAGGAGATCTCCCCGCACCGCCAAATGTCGATCAAGATATAAGTAAGAGCCCCCGAATCCGGGGGCTTTTACTCTAATGTAGTCCCCGCACAAACGCGAGGGCTACGCGCAGAACTGGCGGCGGCAAACTGTCCAGTTGTGCGCAGATTTTGCAGATCAGGTCTCCTCGTTCCATCCCAATTCCCCTTCCGTTTCGGCGTTTTGCTTCATTAGCGCGTCGGTACTTGTGCAATCATCCAAATACGCCCAGTGCGGCAATTTTGTCTTGCAGATGCAGACGATTTGCCGTAAACTGTAATTAATAAATGATTGTTTGGAGGGATTTTATGCTTGATTACGCACTTGCTCTTCTCGCCGACGTCCTCGCCGTGGGTATTATCCCGTAGCTCGTCGCCGGGCTGAGAAAAAAGCCAATGACCCCAAAGGGATATCGTGGGTTATCTATCGTGTTTGCGATCCTCGGCCCCGGCAGAGCGTTTGCATCCATGGGCAGCGACCTGCTCCGCGTCATCGTAATTATGGACTGCGTGATTTGCTTTTTTACCACTTATTACGTTGGCACGACCATCTTAAAGCGCCGCGGAAAACTCGCCGGATCCGTGACCGGAGATCTGCGCGATGACTAAATATGCGGTTTAACAGGATCCACGGCGCCTCCGCAGCAGCGCCGAGGATCCTGAGGAGCGGTGGGCTATAACCGCCCCGTTGCGCTTATCGTATCATGTGCGCCCTTGATATCGCAACTCAGTCTGCTGGTATGCGCACGCAAAAGCTTACTCCCCACATCTTGGCACAGATGCCAAACTGTGGGGAGACAAAAAGGAGATGTACTGTAATTCAAATGGACAGTTTGCAGGATCTGTGCCGTAAGGCTCGGCACGACAAAGGGTTGACAAACGCAGACATTGCAGAGCAATCCGGCATCCCGATCTCAACAGTCAGCAACTTTTTTACGGCGGGGTCAAAGGCTCCGTCCGTTTACACGGCTGGCCCCATTTGCGCCGTACTCGGCGTATCGATCAACCAGTTTTTTGGAATCAACCCGCAGGATGAGCCTGTCTCAGACTCCGAGCGCAAGCTCCTGCTCCAGCAGATCGCGTTCGGCGACGAGCGATGCGCTATGCTGGAGAGATCAATTGCAACAAAAAAGAGGATCATTTTAGCCCTATTTATCCTCGCGCTTGTCGTGCTGATGTACGGGGTAACGCTCGATGTACTCTGCGGGAGCATCGGATTTATCAGGAGGTAACACCATGCCAAAGCAAATACGCGCCGCGCTCTATGTACGCGTCTCCAGCGAGGAGCAAGCCCGCCATGGATACTCCCTCGCGGAGCAAAAAGCGCGGCTCCTTGCCTACGCCAAAGCCCACGGCCTTGAGGTCGTGGGCATCTACGAGGACGCGGGGATCTCCGCCCGCAAGCCTTACAAAAAGCGACCGGCGCTCCTACGCTTGTTGGAGGACTGCGAGGCCGGTAAAATCGACACCATTTATTTTATCAAACTCGACCGCTGGTTTAGAAATGTCGCGGACTATTACGCCGTCCAGCCCGTCCTCGAAAAAGCCGGTGTGACGTGGTGCGCCACCGAGGAGAACTATGAGACCCAGACCGCCGCAGGACGGCTAAAGGTCAACATCATGCTCTCCGTCGCGCAGGATGAGGCCGACAGAACCAGTGAGCGGATTCGCTTTGTAAACGATGGCCGAAGAGCCAAGGGTGTACCCATCAGCTCCAAGGCTCCTATCGGGCTGATGGTCAAGGATGGGGATTACGTCCAGACGAAAGACGCCCCCGCCGTGCAAGCAATGTTTACGCATTATATCCAAACGCGCAGCGTCAACGCTACGCGTAGATATATGATGGATCAGTGGGGCATTGATGCCGTGTACAACACGTTTAATCGCGCACTCCGGAACCGTCTCTACATCGGAGAGGTACACGGTATACCTAATCGGATCCCTGCGCTTGTATCCAAAGAGGACTTCGACTTGGCGCAGGAGATCATCGCGAAGCAAGCACAGCGATGCAGCGGAGTCGAAACCCCTCACATATATTTGTTCTCTGGGCTGATTTATTGCCGCGAATGTGGCCGATCGATGCAGTCCGAGACAGTCAAGAAAGTTTACACTTATTATCGTTGCCGCTCCCACATGCTTGATACTACGGCTTGCCCACATACCAAACGGGTCCGCGAATCGGAACTCGAAATATACCTACTCGAGGAGCTGGAGCATATCGTCAAAACGGCCTACTCTTCCGCCAAAAAGGGGCGCGAGAGAAAGTCTCGGATTGCCCCGGCCAAGATCGTGCGCAAGCTTGATCGGCTGAAAGAGCTGTACCTCGCAGAGATGATTGATATGCCAACCTATCGCGCCGACTATGACAAATTGCAGGAGCAGCTCCACGCCGCGCAAGCTGAGACTCCGGGTCCCCCAGACATAGCCAGTTTGCATGAGGCCATCGCACAGTATCCAAAGCTCTCGCGGATCGAAAAAAAAGAATTTTGGACTCGCACCATCAAGCGCATTGACGCCGACAACAATGGCGCATTTTTTGTAACCACGCGTTAGGCATAGTTTACACTGCCGCTATGTAGCGTTAACTATACCTAACTCCCCCAGCCGATTTGGCTGGGGGAGTTTTCTTCACTTCGCAATAGCGCAATAGTACGCCGCCAGTTTCGCTTTTGGTTCCGGCGCATCCTTATCCCACAAAAACGCCTTTGCCAAGTCCCCGTAAAACTCCGCCGTAAACACACCGTGCCGTTCTGCCACAAGGCAGTAGTCTGAGTACATCATGTTCATGGCGACCCACCAGCACCACGGGGTAATGTGATCCCACGTCACGCCGAGGCTTTCCGCGACGCTGGTGGTCTGTTCCTTCGTCCAGTGTGCGCCGGTCGTGCCGTCGGCGTTCTCCATCTTCTCGCACCACGCCTCTGCGTCTGCGCGGGAGAAATCGCTCACGCACTCCAGCGATTCGGCATACGCCTTAATATGCTCATAGCACTCCACCATCGCCGTGACGGCGGTCGCGCTCCGCTCGGATACCGGCATGGACATATACTCGGCCAGCCCCTTCTCAAGGCGCTCACAGTACGCTTTAACCTTGTCCTTCATGCCGCACCTCACAGTTTCCGCACGGTGACGGCGGCATTGGTCACGCTGCCAGCTGCGCTAAGCGTCAGACGCAGCGTGGCCCTCGGAGAGTACCGAAGGAGCCGTACCGCAGCGGGGAATGAAAGAGTCACCGACGTATCCGTAGCCGCCACGGTCGCCGACGCAGTCGCCCCGGGGATTGCCACGCTGTCCTGCAGGAGCGTCGCAGTAATCGTGCCAGCAGCCGCAGGAATCACGGTAACGGACACGTCAGCGTCATAGTATCCCTCCCCGTTCAGGGAGATGGCATTCCCTCTCAGCGTCGCGCCGCATCCATAGCGGCGTACAACGTTGCCGAGGGGGATATCTCCGCCAGCGGCCACGGTGGTGGGGGAGGTCATCGCGGTAAAAAGGATCGAATTGCAGCTCATAAAAATACTCCTTTCATAAAAACAGGCGGGGCTTTTGCCCCGCCTTACTCATGCCCAGCAGGGGCAATGCTCAAATGTTACCGCAGCCGCAGCCATTCATCGCAAACTGAGGCACGATGCCGAACCCGTAAGGGTTCACGCGCGGAACGCCGCACATGGCGTTCTGGAGCGTCAGCTGGTTGATCTGGTTCTGCAGGCTCTCGATCTTGTTCTGAGCCAGCGCATCAAGAATCTTCTGGGTCTGCGCGGTCGTGGTGGCATTGATGCTCGCCGTGTTGATCGCACCGTTGTAGTTCACGCCGTCGATGGCGCGAAGCGTCTCACAGCAGCACTCCTGCTGGCGGGCGAAGCCGGAAGCCGTCGCCATCTGCAGATCGCGCAGCTCACCGAGGATGTTGTAGTTACCGTCCTTGATCGCTCCGGCGTTGTCGTACGCCGCCTGACGGACTGCCGCGACAGTCTCGTTGTTCTGCCGCTCCAGCGCGGCAAAATCGGTCGCACGCTGCACATCGCCAACCGTGGCGTTGCGGTCGCGATTGCCGCCGAAGCTGCCAAAGCCGCCGCCCATCAGCGCAAGGATTGCAAAGAGCCACAGTCCTTCGCTACCAAAGCCGCCGAAACCGCCGCCGCTCACCGCCGCGTAATCAGCAGGAGACATAGAGTCGTTCATGTGTGTTCCCTCCGTTGTTCATATTATTTTCACGCGCGCTGTGAAAATTCACGAAAACTGAGAAAGGATCGTCTGCGGATCCACGCCCTGAGACTGGCACATTGCATAAAATGTTTGCTGGAGATTCCCTCCATTCAGCTGTCGGATCTGATTCAGCATCGGATTCTGATTCAGGATCTGTTGCATTGCCAGCGCAGGATTTTGTGCCGCTTGATATGCGTGATACATCTGCACGGCGCGTGCTACGCCGCTATTCTGCCCGCTCAGCTGTTGCAGGATGGGATTCATTCAGCGCAGCCTCCAATCTTGAGATTCTCTCGGCCAATGCCGCCAAATCAACCGGCGGCACATCTACATGAGGAGCAATGTCATAGGGTGTCGCCGTCTTGTATCCGGCCCCATCCGTTTGGCAAAGCCATACAATAGGGGCAGTCTCATCGAGCAGCAGTTCGCTGCAGTTCGGCGCCATCTGATAGGCGTTTACGCCACCTCGCCCGTTGACACGCACAATTTCGCGCCGCTGGTATGCGGGCGAATACCCGTACAGCATTGGATCACGTCCTTTCTGCCTATAGTTTACCGCAGATCCTCTATCAAAAACGGTAGGCAATCGTGCCCAAAAGTGTAAAAAAAGGAGGGCTTTCGCCCTCCTCATTCCGTGCCGCAAATCCCAAACGAGATCCCATCGGCCATTTTGCCATATGCCCTGCGTCTGCAGTTTTTGATTGTGTCGGGAGACACAAACAGAGCCATCGCCACGTCTACGCAGCTTCGGCCGCGCACATCACACTCAATGATGCACGCCTCCTCCATGGGCGGCAAGTCAAATGCCTTGACGTAGTTGATCGCCCGGAGCGGAGCCATCCGCGACAATCTCGCGCGGATCTCCTTATGTTGGCTATTCATTGCTTTCCCCCCGCGCCGTGAGCCTGCGGAGCTTGCGCGGGGGAGTGGGGCGGCGTCCGGTTGCCCACTCCCCGCCCAGAGGGTTAATGCCACGGAGCGTCTGCCAGCTGTTTTTCTCCGTAGCCCTTCATTCGATAGAGCGCGTCCTTTTGTGCCGTGGAGATGTTCATCTTGTTGATCGCCTCCAGCACAAACTGCTTCTTCTCGATCTTCCCGTCGCCGTCGGTATCCTCGCCTTTAACCGCGTTAAGATCCTTGTACGCCTCCGCAAAGGATTTCTTGTCGAATCCTGCATCGGAACCGTAACTCTGATACGCCTTGACGATGGCATTCGTCGCATCAGACACTCCAGCGTTTTTCCAGTCGTACGCCGTAGCCTTCAGCTCCGCATCTTCTGCAGACAGCCCGCCGACGTTCTGCAACGCCCGAATTACCTCTCGGCGAGAAATATTCCCGTCAGCATATTCATCGGCAAGATCATCGTATGAGAAACCGTAGGACTGCTTGAATTCCTGCTGTTTGATAACGGTTTCTGCATCCTCGCGGCTGAACCCGACGTCTTCAAGCTGTGAGAGCATATCGCTTCCACCAGCGTTCTTGATGGCGTTCTTCATGCCGGTCTTGATCTGCTTATCAGTATAGCCCTTACTGATAAGGTCGGCATAAATCCGGTCGTACGCGGCCTTGTCATCCTGCAATGCGTGATAGAGGATTGAGTAGTACCGCGATGAGTTTTTCGCGTCCGGAGCGACGCGAAAAATCATCTGCTCCATCTGATACATCGCCCAGTAACTGCCGGTCTCCTGCGCGATGCTTCGTGCCACCGCCCAAGTGTCGCGCCCGATGTTGCCGACGGAAATGCCGAAGATCTTACTGCCGGTTACCAGAAGCTGTTTGAATGCATAGAGCGTGGTCTTCTGCCCGTCGCCCTGTGTGGCCTTTGTAAACAGCTGCGCCGCAGCAATAAAGTCCGAAACCGCGTCTGCATCCATGCGGGACACCGTGTAGCCCTGAAGCATGGACTTGATGTCCTTGGCGAACGGAATCCGTCCTACGGGGTCGATGTTGTCCCACAGGTTACTGCCCAGCAGGACGCTGACGACCGTGTCGTCCTCTCCGGTTACGCCGGTCAGAACCTCGAAGTATCTGCCCCAGTAATCCTTGTCCTTGTCATCCTTCCGCGCCGCATCGACGAGAGACTGGACAAGCGCGTTTACGCCGTCGGTAACCAGCAACGCGATGCTCGTCCGAGCAAACTGCTTCAGAGCCGCGCTCTTCTTGCTGGGATTGGTTTCATAACGCCACGCATCATAGGCCCTGAGGAGCATATTCAGGGACTTCATCGGTTCGCCCATAAATGCGGTGGCCTGTTTCGTCAGGCCGTTCCCGCTGCGCATGATCTGCGTGCGCTGGAGAATCCCGTCGACGACCTGCGACTGGTCGATTACGTCGGAAAACACCTCTGCCGTGCGCGTGTAAAAATCCTCGCTCCCGACTTCATAGCGCCCTTCCTTCTGCACGGTATACTCGCACGCGTTCCAGATCTTGCCCCACGTCACAGCGTCTGCCTTTGCCGCCGCCGCGCCGGATGCATCGCTGAGCTTGTCCATAAAGGTCTGATCCGCGCCGTTGAGAATGCCCTTCATGATCGTGTACTGACCGGCCTGATCGAATCCGGACGAGTCCTTGATGGCGGCAATGCCCGCATACTGTTTGGCCTTCTTCCAGCCATTGCCCTTGGTAGGAGCCTTGACAAGCCCCTTTGCCATGTCGCTGGGATCGAGGATCGCCGCCGCACGGAAGAATGCCGTGGGCTGCTGGAGCACCACGCGGGCGTTCATGCCGACGCTTGCGGCCTTTGTCCTGCCGACGAACTTCTCGATCATGCGCGTGATCGGTTCATCATCGTGGGCGATGCCGTTCTGCACGTCACTCATGAGGTTTCGCCAGTATTTCAGCGCCTGTTCGCCGTAAACATCCGTCAGCACATTCTTGACGTTCTTGCCGGTAAGGTTCCCGGCAGAGTCGCGGTAGCGATAATTAAAAAGCCGGTTGATGTCCTCCATCGGTTCGAGCATTGTGCTGTAGGTAATCATGTCGCTTGCGTTTTTCGTGAAAACGTCAAACACTCCGCCAAGATCCAGCGTGTTGCTGGCGTTCTCGTTCAGGGCTTTCGCACTGCCCATGTTGCGGATCTCACGCGGCATATTTTCGCCGCGCTCAGCATTCTGCACGATTGCCTCTCGCGCCGACTTGATCGGCCAGTAATGCTCCTCGGTAAACTTGTTGTACCCATACACCGCCATGCTGGCCTCGTTGCCCCATTTGGCAAGCATGGTAGATGCGATTTTCTGCAGCCCCTTTGCGACCTTGATCTGCTCATCCGTCAGGACTCCCGTAATCTGAGCCACATCGTTTGCAGTGATAGGAATGCTCTTCGTGCCGCGCTCAATGGCCGGCAACTTGCCGTCGCGCTTGATGTAGGGCTGTATAACGCCGCCGACAGAGAGGTGCTGCATCGAGTGCTTCCCGCGATTCGCGAGGTTGTAAAGGTTCATGATCTGGTCATTCGTCAGAGTAATCGTCTGTCCGGCCTCGGTCGTAAACGTATGTCGTTCGTTTCGCTGTTTATAAACCTCGCGGCTCATAAACTTCTCCGTCAGCTTCGCGACCTCTGCGACTCTACGGTTCTGCGTGTCCTCCGCATTCCGCAGAGCGCGGAACACGTCAAGGCCAGCATCGCCATATGCGTTGAAAAATGTGCGCGGATCGTACAGGCTGAGCACAGCCTTTTTATTCGCCCGTTTGCGGCTGCTCACGCCGCTTCTGAGATCGTTTGCCCACTGGGAGATAAACATATACTTCCCACTCGAAAGAGCCTTGTCGTAGCTTGTGATGGTCGTCTCGATGCCCTTGATGGCCTTCCAGATGACATTCAGCTGAGCGGTATTCATCTCGTCGATGCGCTGATTGCCCAGCTGGACGAGTTGATCGATAAACCCGCTCGTCCCGTCGCCGCCAAACAAAGCCGGATCGATAACAAAGTTTGGATCATTGGAGAGGATCGAGTCGTACGCCTCACGTAGTCTGATCGCGTCTTGTGTGCGCTGGGTGGGCGTTCCGTTGTTCCAGCTCCGCAGTCTCCCGTTTTCATCATAGCTTCTGGTGCTCTCCGTATTGATGCTGCGCAAGAGTGCGGCAACGGGCGTACGGAGCTGTTCAGGGATGTGCTGTTTGTCCGTAGGATGGAGCAACTTCTGCGACAGTGTACCGGCGTGCTTTGAGATCCGCGCGCGAATCTCACGGGCCTTTCGCCGTTCCGCCCCGGCCTTCGTGCGCTCTGCATAAGCTGTGCGCATCTGTTTGATCTTCTCATCGCGACCAGCCCGCGTCTTGCTGAGCAGATCCTTCAGGTGTGCGATCTCCTGCTCCTTCCGGTCTGCATAGGTCGGTCTGGTCTGCCGGACATCATCGCTGATCATGCTCTCAATCAAGGAGTTCCCAAGGGCAGTTACTGCGATGTCGTGATACTCGTCATACGGATTCGACCAAATGCTGTCGATATCCTCCAGCACCTCGCCCATGCGCGTAAGCTGATCTGCTAGATTCGTGATGCTTGCCGGAAAATAGCCGCCGCCAAACATCTCTGTCAGCTCATGATACGCAACGTCGACCGGAAGCCCGCCGTCCTTCGCGAACTTAATGTCACGGCGTGTCTTCTTCCATTCGGAAAAATCCGGGATGGATCCGTCATCCGTGTACGCCAGCTTGACGGACTTGAGGTGTTTTTGGATCTCCAGCAAGTCCTCGCCGCCCTCCTCAAGCACACGGGAATTCTGGATGATCTTTTCTGCCACATACTCTGCATAAGCGTGGAGCTCTGTGTCAGGGACATCCTGCGATAGCAGCGCCTTGCCGAGGTTCTCCATATCCGTCTTGATCTCCCTGTACTTCGTCGAGCTGTCGAAGTCGTTAATAAGCCGATTGCCGAGTTTCTTCAGATCTCCCTCGCGGAAACTCGGCATAGAGGGCTTGGTTTCCGCTTTCCAGCGTGCCACCTGACGCTCAAGCGATTGCACGCGCGTCTTGAGCCGGTCGCGTTCCTTCTTGATGTCGCGCATTTCCGACTCGATCTGCGTCTGAGACTTGAGCTGGAACCGGATATCCGGATCACTACTGGGTGTCTTGTTGTCAATATTCTTGATCTGGTTCGAGCGAAATGCGACCGTTTCCGTGTCCAAAATAAGACCGTCGTAATTTGTCCCGTTGACTTCGTTGAACAGTTCCACTGCCTGCACCATATCTCCGATGGCCGTTTGGCTTACGTCATAGAGCATGTAAAAGTCACTTTTGCCGTATGTGGACTTTAGGACGCTGTCAACCGTCGCCCCGTAACCATAGTTCTCAAAACTAAAGTCATCTTCATTCCCCGCTACAGCTTTGAGAAACTTCCGAAACTGGGCGCGCGTGATGCTGGTCTCCGTCGTGGACACCGGATTGGTGATGTTTAGGTAAAACGCTCTGGCGTTTCCGTACTGTTTTGCGTGGCTTTCGCTGTCTGTGAAATAAAAACCTCTGCCATACAGGTTGGAGTATTTGGATTTTCTCCGGTCAAATACCGTGAAATCTCCGCTCCCTCCCCGATACATGACCTTCAACCGTCCCGCTGCGTCGCGAACTTTGCTGTCCTTGAAATAGTCCTGCTGCGCCGCCGTCAGCTCGCGCCCCGTGCTGTCCCGCAGCGAGAACTTTTCCTTTACTCCCCGCTGATCCTGCGTGCTTCGGCCAGAAGTTCCTCTGACGTCGCCGTTCTGTGATCCGCCATGTAGTCCATAAACTGTTCCTGCGACTCCGGCTGATCCTTTAGCCTGAGAAATATTTCTGCGCCGGCGCCCTTTCTTACTCCGAAGCAGCTCAACCCACGAATCAGCAGATCCTCCATTTCCGTCATATTTTTCTCTCCTTTCGATATATTCAATCACAGCCGCATTGTATGCCGCAGCCTGTTTCCCGCCAACCGCATACAGCGGCGTAGCCTCCGTGCCGTCGCCGATGCCGTACAAAGCGAACACCTGTACGCCTTTTTCATTAGCATACAGCCATTTCGTTGCTTCGTCAAGATACTGTTCACTGCTCCCGATTTCCTCGTCGAGTTTTTTGTTCAGCAATGTCCATTCGTCGCTGCGAAGCTTCGGCTTCCAATACTTTCGGCGGATCTGCAGCTTCGCAGATTCATCAGCATTTGCGGTTACGGCATTCGTCGATTCACGGACCGTCTCTGCCGCCTTGTCATACGCCGTCTGCCAAAGGTCTGCAATCTTCTGCAGCTCCGCAAAGTTCTTGCCGTAAGCCTCCTGCGCGGCCTTATTGCGCTTGGATGCAACAAGGTTCTTGACCTTGGAGATAAACTCCTTCAGCCGGTCAAGGAGGGTCTTCGCCGCCGTTCGGTTTTTTGCCGCGAACCGCTCAAAGAGGTCAGCGTCATTGAGCATCTCTGCTGTGAAATCCGCCGCGATCTCGTCCATGGCCTCTTCCTGCGTCAGCGTCACGCCGGCCTCGCGGCTTGCGTCGCGGTAGCGCTCTACCATATGCGCCGACGTGTCATCCCCCAGCTCGTTCGCCCGGTATTCCATCACCGCGTCGCGATACGCGTGGTACTCCGTGGGCGCGGCATCCTGCATCCGATGCGTCACCTCATGCGCCGCGACAAAGGCAAGCGGGTTGTCCGCGTCTGCCGCAAGCTGGATCGTGTTTGTTTTATTGACGTACTTGCCGTTCGCCGCGCCGCCCTGTACCTGTGGGACGATCTCAATCCTTACGCCCATGTCGCTTGCCAAAGCCCCCAGTACGCGTGCCGTTCCGGCGTCTTTGTTGGCAAGATTCCGGCTGTAATCGTTGTCAGCAAGCCCAGCCTCATCGGAGCGCGTAACCAGTTTCACCCCGGCCTTTTCCCGCGCAAGGCTGCTCGCCGCGTCCGCAAGCCCCGCCTGATATGCCGCCGTCTGTACGGATGGGGGGATATACTTTGCCGCATCGCTCTTCACGTCGGTCAGCGCTTTCCCGCTCAGCCCCGCCTGATACATCGAGGTAAAGCCCGTGCGGAGGCGCGGGTTGCTCCTCACGGCCTGATTCTGCTGTACCTGCGTCCACGCGTCGCTCCCGTTCTCACCGAGGCCGGTGTCCGACCGGAAGGACTGCAGCCCATCAGCCGCGCCCTGATTCCACGCCGCCGTGCGCTGTGCGTCCGTCAGATCATCGGCAAACGTACCGCGCTTCTCGGTCACGACTCCGGCGCGCCCGTCCTCGTAGGCCTCCTGCATCCCCAGCAGATAGCGGCTCACGTCGCCTCCGGTGTAGGAGTCGATAAAGACATTTGCCGCTCCTGCGTTCGCCGCGCGGCTAATTGCGCCCTCGTAGAGATCGGCGGTGTTCCGATCCGCGAACTTTACCTTGTCGGGGGACACGACCTCGCCGTTTGCCATCTCGATTTGCCCGCCCTTCACAACGGACTTGATCGCCGATTCATTCCCGCCGACAGTGGTCTTCCCGTTCTCCCCGGTCTGGTACGTCCCCTTGACCCCCGACAGCTCCTTCACGCGCGCCTGTGCCTGTTCATAGCGCTGGCTCTGCTTCTCGACCTGCTTGCTGTAGATGCTGTTCGCCGCCTTGCCAGCGGCCATCTGCGCGCCGGACAGAATACCGCCGACCGTAAAGCCGCCCGCAAACTCCTGTGCAGAGGTCACAGGGTTAAAGATCGCGCGGTCATCCGTCGTAGACACGATGGGGTTGTTTGCGCCGTAAACGACGTTCTGCATCGTGCGCCCGACGGGGCCTTGCCAGATCTCCTCCATGCCTTCCTCTGCGGCGCTGCGCAGGAGATTCTTTACGCTGAAGTTCTCCGGTACCTTCTGGATACCGCCGCCGACCTCGATCACAGAGTTAAGGAGGCTGGTGGCGATGGCATAGTTCATGGCTTCGCCCGTACTCGCGCCGTCGGAAAGCGCCTCCTGATAGTCTGCGCCGACCTCGGATGTAAAAGCCATCCAGTAGTCCTTGGATCTTAGCGTGTCGCGAAACCCTTTCCCAAGAGCATTCAGCACACCGGAACTTTCCACGACGGACGCGCCCAGATTTGCAAGCGCTTCCGTTGATGTCGCTACGCCGTTGACGATAGGTGCCGCCGCAACTCCCGCAGTCGCCGCCATGGGGATCGCGTATCCGACTCCGTATGCAATGTCGCCGCCATACGATGCGGCCTTTTTCGCGACTTTACCGGCAATATTGGAGTCGTTGATCTTGGCAATTTCGGCCTCTCGCTCCTGATCGAGATAATTTTTCTCCTGCTCGATGCCGACGAGGCCATTCTCGCCGAGGAACTTCCAATCCGGTCGGCCGTGATACAGTGCATTGAAGAGGCCACTTCCCTTTGTGTTCGCACCCTTGAAGATCGTGTCCACGGCAGAAGTCACAACATCCTCGGCCATGGCTCCCGTCTGTGCAAGGCTTGCAACGCCGGTCAGGAGCGTCTTCCCGAGGTTTCCAAAATACTTCCAGCCGTTAAACTTGCCCTTGCTCTCCTGCCGCTCCTTCGCGGGGTCGATCCGCTGCGACGGGAGGCTGACGGTGGGCTGCGTCGCTTCGCGCTCTTTTCGCGCCTGAATTCGCTGAGACAAAAGCTCCTGCGCAAGAGCGGCCTGTCCGCTCATGCTCTGCGTGCTGGTTTGCGTCGCCGCAGACTGTGGATCCTCGCGTTTCTTCTTACGCTGCTGCAGCAGCTCCACCGCCAGATCGTTATTGGTCATAGTTGCCTCCCTCGCTCGCGTTACTTCTTCTTGTGGAACGTGATTGTCTTCTTGCTGTTGTCCCACGTTGCGGTCGCAGTTCCGTTCTGGAGCATCTTAATCAGCTCAGTTTCACCGTATCGGCTTCCGCCTTCAAGCTTGATCCATCCGTTACCGGATCGATTTGTGATGGTATACTCGTTGATCGGCCTATAGCCGCTCTCATATGCCGCCTGAGTCTGAGCGCCCCAAATGCCGTCCTGCGTGAGACCAGCCGCCATCTGGATCTGCTTGATCTGATCGGACGAGTACCCGTGGGTGTCGTAGCTCTTGCTGGATCTGCGAGAGCTTGACGAACCACTGCGGCTCGAACTGCTTGCCGCCGCCTTCTGCGCCGCAAGCTGTGCCTGTTCCAGTGCCATCTGCTGGTTGAACTGGCGGACGTTTTCGTCGTACTGCTTCTGCCACTGTTCGTCCGAGATCCGATCTCTGTAGTCCTGATAGGCGTAGCTCTTCGCGTCGCCATATCGGCTATAGTCGAGCTGGCGCTCTGCGTCGTACCGGTTTGCGGCGTAATCGCGCTGGTTCTGCCAGTCGCTGGCCTTGTCGCGGTACTCGCCGTACTCCTGCGAGTAACGATCCGCGAGGAGGGAGTACTGCGTCTTGAGATCGTCGCCCTCCGCGTTATAACGATCCAGCGCCATTTGGTACAGCTCAGGCACTACGTCGTTCAGGCTCTGCAGATATGCGTTATACTGCTGCTGTCCTGCGCTCTGGCTGTATGTCGAGCCATAGCCGCCCGTAAGAGCCGCCGCCTGTCCCATCGTATCCTGCATGGCCTGCTTGCCCTGCTGGACGTATCGATCCTTGTACTGCTGATAGAGCGCGTCGCCGTTCAGGTCGTACTTAAATTTTTCACGGTTCTGCAGCTTGCTGAGAGCGTCCTGCATTTGCTGTCCATATGTGCCGCCGCTCCAGTCTCCCGGCTTCCGTGCGTCCGTCTGCTGGAGCTGATTGTACAGATCCCTGACGCGCTCGCTTTCCTCATAGTCTTTGTAGCTAAACGCCACCCGTGTCTCCCTCCTTTCCGGTTCTCCGGATTACTTCTTGAGCAGCGCTCCCCAAGTATCCTTACCGCAGATGCCATCCGCCGTCAGGCCGTTTGCGCGCTGACAAGCCTTAATGGCCGCGACGGTTGCCGCGCCGCAGATGCCGTCCGCGCCGTAGCTGCCGCAATTGTAGCCCTGCGCGATGAGCGCACCCTGCATACTGCGTACCGCGTTTCCACGGTCGCCGCTTCCGATCATCTGAGTTGCTACCATGATAATGTCCTCCTTGGTTGTGTTGTTGTCCTGAGTCTCCGACGTCCCGGAGACGATGGCCTCAAGCGGGAAATACTTGCCCGGGCAGTCCGTGGTAGATCCGGCGACGTCCTTGTGGCCGATCACCTTGGTGATGCCCCAGCGCCGCTTGATGTCGGCCACCAGCGCCTGTCCAGCGGCCAGCTGCGCGGCGGGCATGGTCGGTTCCACCTGATAATTTCCCTCGAAGCACACGCCGATGCTGTGGCTATTCGCCCCGTAAGCGTGCGCACCTACGGTATCTTCCGGGCGACCACGATAGATCGTGCCGTCCTTGCGCACCAAATAGTGGTAGCCGATACCCGCCCAGCCGTTGCCGACGTGCCAGCGGTGGACGTCCTCCGCCGTACACGATGCGGCCGCCGCGTGGTGCAGGATCAGCAGATCCGTCGAGTTTCGCTTGCTGAGCGGCTTTGCCCATTTGTAGTTTTTTTCGATGATGTTCATCTTATTCCTCCTCGTTGCCCGCCGGAATCTTGTCCTCCACCGACACCTTCAGCCGCTTAATCAGGCTCTGCAGAAATCCCGGCACCGGCGCGCCCAGCGCGGCCACATTCTCCAAAATACTAATCAGCTCATTAATGACCAGCCAGATCACCACAATAGACGCGATCAGAAAATCCAGCTTCCAATCAAGCCCCATCTGGTCAGCACCATACCGCACCAGCCAGTCCAGCACGCAGGCCACCGCGACGATCACCAGATAGCCGACCTTTTTCAGGATGCCGCCGATGCCGACGCGGCTGCTCAGCTCTCCGGCCTGCCACGCCTTGGCCATGCCGGTGATGTAGTCCAGCACCATCACCGCGACAAGAATGATCGCCGGGACGATGAGCTGCGTGCCGTAGGATGCCAGCGCCCCCAGCGCTGCCGCAAGCACGGCCTTGATTGCGTTTTCTTTCATGTTTTACTCCTCTCTGCGCATTGCGCATGTAAATTAAGCCCGTCAGGGCGTTGGAATGTTTGGATATACCTCCGTCTCGATGACGTACAGTCCCACCAGATCAGCCAACGCGTTATACACGGGGTTGCCCGTGTCGCGGTTACACAGGTACGTCTTGCCGGACTGGCTGTAATACTTGCCCGCCTTCAGCGCCATGTTGCCGCTGTACGGGATGGGGTCGTATTTTGTTCCGTCGTGCTGCTCGTCGATGCGGGTGTACAGGCTTTCCGTGCCGGTTCCGGGCAGCCACGTCTCCTGCGATGTGTGCGCTTGCAGCACCTTGTACAGGTCGCCGTTGTACACCAGCCTGTCACCGACTGTGTAGGCCGTGCCAGCCGTCCACTCGGGGTAGTACGCCACCATGCGCAGCGCGGTCGCGTCGTCCACGGCCAGCGTGTTGATTTGCGCCCGCACCATCATCTCCTGTACCTCCGGCAGTAACAGCGGGCGGCGCTTTTCCTCTGCTTCGGCGCGTGCCGCCGCTTCCTGCATGGCCGCGATCTCTTCGGCGGTCATGTCGATGTATTCGCCGTTCACGTACTTTTTCATCCTACATGCCCTCCACTACGATCGTTGCGCCCTGCTGGAAAAACACGGATGCGTTTGACCAGACGAGCTTGATCTCGCGCACAGTTATGTCAAATGAATTATTGCTCTCGTTAGGGACATAGCGGTGCAAGTTATTTGTACCTGCGCGTGCACTAGCGAAATCGCCATACCAGCAATTGACGAACGAGTACAAATCCCAAACAAAGTCGAAGAAGTAATTCCCATTATGAGTGTTTACTTTTATCGGATAGTAGGCTTGTGATTCATCACCAATTGTTTGCCCGGCTCGGAAAAATAGTGCTGCTTGTGTGCTGCCGGTGTTTGTCGCCGCACCATACATACGGATGCGGATGCGCTTTGTCAGCGCAAAGGGAAGTCCGTTGTCATCGCGGTTAAAATAGATGCTGTTGACGTCGGCGGCTATGATGGCAATAGTCTTAATCACGCGCATCTCTTCGCCGTTACCGCCCGTTGGCATATCCACCGGCTCCCACGCGGTGGGCACACCGTCCGCGTCCACGGCTGTGATTTTGGCAATCTGGCCGACCGTCGCGCCGGTGATATCCATTCCCGCGCCATCCTTGCCCGGCGCACCGGCAGGGCCTTGCGGGCCAGCCGGGCCGGTCGCGCCGTCAAACTCGCCGGAAGATTTGGCCAGCGCAAGCGCTGCGTTCGTTGCGACTTGCAGATCTGCCTGTGTGATAGCTCCGACCTCTGCGGCGGAGTATGTTGGCTTGGTCTCAGCCTTTGCCCACTCCGGGACGGTCGGGTCGGTTTCTTCGACCGGGTGCGATGCCAGATAATCAGCAACAGCCTTTGCGATGTCCTCTTGAGACGCTCCGCCCATGCCCTTGATTAGTTCCATCAGCTGGTCGTACACGTCTGGTGTTGGATCGGCAGGAGCGCCAGCCGCAGACCGGACGGACGGCAGCGCGCGCAGGATTGCCACGCGCGACGTGCGGATGTTGCCCGCAAACAGGCCGATCTGCACAGCACCCGGCACGGTGCAAACGGGTAGCTCGATCGTGTCACCGCTAAACACCTTATCCGCGAACGTGCCGTCCATGTAAATCGTTCGCATGGTTTTGGTGTCGTAGGCGCTCCATTCCTCATCGAGCGCCCAATGCACCGTGTAATCGCTGTTGTCGCATACGATGGATTGCGTATCAGACACCGCGACCTTGTGCGCCACTGTGATATTGATATCAGGCATATTGTTCCCTCCTTACGCTGTGCGTTTCCACGTGTACACAGCCAAATACGGCGGCATATTGTTGTGCGCCTTGCCTCCGCAGTTGCTGCTCTGCGGCCCCGTATATTGGTTGATTTTTCCATCGCCGTCATATAGCCGGATTGCGTCCGTGCCAATTACAGTGCTCTGGCCTGTGTACTGATAGCTCATTTTGATCTCAGGGATTTCGTCAGCTGTCAGCGTTACCTCGGATTCACCGCCGATCGTACCGGGGCGATAGATTGTGCCAGCCGCCAGCAGAAACACGTTATTAATGGCTTCCCATGTTCCGCCGAACAAATCAGCCGGATCGGTCGATTTCGTGGACTGATAGATGCTTCCTACCGGATAGGTCCAGTCGAGCAGCGTCCGTCCGCCCACACGCAGCGACGCCGCCTGCACCTCTCCATGAAATTCCGCGTCCCACGCGCACTCAAGCCCGGCCTTCTCGCTGTACTTGCCAAAGGCCACTCCGTCGCCGCCCTCGCGCAAATGCATCGTAACAGCCTGCGTCGGGATAACCGCCGTTACGCTGGCGACGTTGCCGAGCTTGTCGACTACCTCGATTTTGCCTTCATAGCTGGCCGTCGTAAGGATGTCCACACTACCGGTGACGAGCGCCGCCTTGCCGCTTGTCATCGCAAGGCCAGCGCTCCACGAACCGCCCACGGCTCTCCAATAGCCTTTGAGCGTGTAGGTGTTCTCCCCGCCGCAGTCGGAGTGCTTGACCGTGGCAACGCCCGCAATGTGCAGCCCCGTGTCCGCCGGGAGCATCGCGTCATCCGATCGGTAGATCTGTACGCCCGTCAGCGTCGGAGCGGCGTAGGAGTAGAGGTTGACCGTCAGCGTTTGCTCGGCATACATCCCGCGCGAATCCGTCACGCGGCAGATAATCTGTGCGCTTTTCCCAAACAGCACCCCCGTCTTATACGGCGCACTCTCCGCGCTCACGCCGCCGCAAGTAATCGTGTACCCCGCGATGCTTGCACCGTATTTGGTTGAGATCTTACCCGCCGCAAACGTGATCTGCGCCTTGGAAAAACCGCTGATGAAGCCCTTGAGGCTCGCGGCCTTGCCTCCGCTGTTGTCCGCCGCCGCTGTTGCCCAGCCGGAGGACACCGTCGGCGCCGCATCCGCCGGAACGCGCAGTGTGAAGCTCACGCTCTGCTCGTCTCCGATCTGCTCGGTCAGGCTCCCGTCGCTCCACGTTTTAAGGTAAATCGTACACGTCCCGCTTGCGGCATTTGGAATCCTGCTTGCAAGATCCTTGCGCGGTGTCAGCGCAAACCAGTTATAGGCCGTCTTACCATCAAAGTCCTCTGCATAGCCGTCGCCCGCGAAGGTGTAGCGCACCGTGTGGACGAATCCGGTCTTTTTGCTGTTGGTGTAGATGATGATCTCCTCGCCCATGGCGATGGAACTCTTGTTGAGCGTCGGCACGCTGGCGCGAGGGATCGTGTCGAGCGTAACAGTGGCCGAGATCGAGGTCGATGAGAGCGTCGTGCCGCTGATCCGTCCATCTGCCGAAATCGTCACGTCCCGGCTGCCGTCCGCATTGTGGTACACCCGCACCGTCGCGGATACCGCCATCGTGTAGGAGTTGAGCGAGATCTCTACATGGCGGCTTGCCGCCGTGCGCTGGCCGTCGATGGTAATGCCGCCCGACCATGTGCCGCTCGTCGTGTAGCCGCTGTTTGTACGGCTGTAGTAGAGCGTCGCGGTTACGTCGGAGTAGTTGCCATCCTGCGACTGCGCTGCCGACCAGTAGATGTCTGGCCGGATATACTGGTTTCCGGTCGACCCGGGAAAATTGCCTGAAAGCGCCATCTCATCCTCCGATCCAGCGGAACGTTACGCCGCTCGTGAAATTTACGTCCCACTTGCCCGCGCCGGTGATCCGCTCCAGCTCAACGTGCGTAACGTGCAGTGCGCCGTTTGAAAAGTACGCGATCTCCGTACCCTCGACGTAAAACGACAGCTTTTTGCTTGTCCAGACTGACATATTGTGGCTGGTGTCGATCACGTCATACACCTTGCCGCCAACGCTCTGCGTGCCGGTTGTCTGGATGTCCTGCCCGATCGCAATACCGATGATGGGTACTGTATCCTCATACCCTACGATTCCCTGCCGGATATAGCCGGTTGTCTCCGTACGGTATGCCAGCAGCCCCTCGATATCTCCGGCTTGCCCGTCGAGCCTACCCTCCAGCTCACTGACGTACTGGATGCTCTGCGTCACATTTTCAGCCGTCGCCGTGAATTTGGCGTCGACCTGCTCCTTGTACAGACCGAACTCGCTCTTTGCGAGATAGCTGCTCTGCAGTTCCGTCTCAACGCGCTGGATCTCACTTTTGACGGTATCTGCCGTCTTGATGATCAGGCTCTTGAGCGCGTTTGCGCTCGCTCCGATCTCCTGCCGCGTCTGATCCTGCGCCGCCTTTTGCGCACCTACGCCGAGCGAAGACTTTGCCGCCTCAGTCAGACTGTCCGCCTCGATGGCGTTAAGCGACTCATTGAGCTGTCTCGCCAGTGAGTAGAGATATCTCCGCACGCTAAGCAACTGCTCCGTCTGCCCGCCCTGAAGGGTCGGGGGAGTAGGGATAACTACCATCCGAGATCACTCCCCAGCTCAAGGATTTTTGCGATGGAAAATACCCTCACAACGCCCTTGCCCGCGAGTTTAAGCCGCATATGGTCGCACCGGCGAGGGATCACGGGAACCGTGAACGTGCCATGACCCTTGCGGCGAACCGTACCGGCCTCGCGCCAAATACCGTCGGAATCGTACATGCAGTATAGCCGCAACTCCCCGCCCTGCTCAATTTGGAGTCGGATGTTATAGCGGCTCAGGTATTTTTTGTCGGGGTAGTCGTACCCGATCACGCCCGTTTCCGCAGACCACTCGGGAGCATCCTCCGGCGTACCCTGCGTACCGTTGACGCACATCATCCACTTGGTATCCGCGTCGACGTAAAACAGATCATCGTCCTGCCGCGCGAACACAAGCGCGTGGGTGTTGTCCTCCCGATGCCACATCGAGCGATTTGCGTCGTACACAAAGAGATGCCACGCCGCGCCATCGTACATACTGATGTAGTACTTGCCGCCTACGCTCCCAGCGACCGCTTTGCTGTATAGCACGTCGCCAAACACTGAGCCGATCGAAGACGGGAAGCTCCCATCGTACGCGCACACGTCCGTGCGGGACTTGTACAGGAGCATCTCGTTGACCACGCACAGACTTCGCCAGCTCCCGTTTTGGACACCTCGCGCCGCCGTCTCAACGACCTGATGCCCACCGGAGGACGCGACGGAAATCCGGTGAATCACGTCCTCTTTAAAAAACGTGGGATATCCTTGGTAGTTGATCGCGCCCGTCCACGCGCCGTCCGACCCGACAGATGCCGCCCAAGCGTCCGTCGACACGCCGGCATAGACTCGCCAGTTTTTGAAATCGCCGAGCTTGCAGCAGTACAATTCGTTGACGGTCTTGCCGTCCACCATGCCGTACTTGCATCCCCAGATGCGGTTTTGCGCCTCGCAGACATAGTCCATGTCCGGCACACTGCGTACCGCCTTAACCGTGCCGCTCTCCTGCGTATAGGTCAGGTCGATCAGCCCGATGACCACGATCCAGTCATCGCCATTGCTCTGCACGACCTTTGTGCCGTTGAGATCCTCATACTGCGCCTTGACTGCCTCGCTGTCTCCCCCGTAGGCGATGCCGCTGATCTCCAGCCCGTCGCCCTCTGCAAAGGCCTTGCCGATCCCGTCTGCCGAGATCTTGGTGTAGACCGTCGCGACACCCATCCACATGCTCTGCGGCGCGGAGTACGTCATCAGCTTGTGTGGGGTCTGCGTCGTGTCGATCCAATACTCGCCGCCGGTCGGATTTTCCGGCTGTGTAAGTGGGACGTTGTCCATCGTCTTGCCGTCCATCGTGCTTAGGGAGTACACCACGTTGCCGGTGCTCTCCCACGATGACTCAAGACTCCCGTAGTCCGTCACGTCCTTGGTGTTGAGGTATACCTTGTCCGGCCAAATCACAAGGTACGCGCCCATGCTCACCATCTGCTTGTCGCCGTCGCTCAGCGTCAGCCCGGTGATTTCTTTGCCGTTGTAGTACAGCTTGCCACCGTCGACCACGGCCATCGCGTCCTTTGCCAGCATCCCGCCCGGAGCGGTCAGCTGCTGTACTTTGCCGCGTGCGAGTCTGCTCATCAGGAGCGGATACCCGCTCGACGTGAGATTGGTCATGTCGTAAAACTCGCCGTCGCTGATCCGCCGGTTGTGGTTGTACCCGCCAAACACAGACAGCATCTCGCGGCTCTGGCTCGTCTCAGTGAGCGTCGGATTGTACATACGCCCTCCTCACCAAAAACGCACCGTCGCGCTGACCGGCGTATGCGTCCGGTTGTACCAGCGGCTGTACTCGTTGTACGCCGCCGTGAAAAGCGCGATGGAATTGTTATACTTGCCGATCTCGCCATTGACGAGGTCGATCTGCGCCTCGACGTACAGCGGATAGAGCCGGTCATACGGCGCCGCCGCCAGAAGTTCCGCGCTCGGATCCGTGCCGCCGTTGACCGTCGGGATCTCCGCATTCTCGCCGCCGACGTGCGTACGGATGATCTCATGCGTGATGATACCCTCCAGCTCCTGCAGCCATGCCAGCTTCTGCGCATCGTCGATGATGTTGGGCTTGCACGCATCGACCGTACTCAGCACTCGCTCAATTGTCATCGCGCGTCCCTCCTTCACAAAAAATGGGGGTCGCGCAGACCCCCATTACATCTCGCCGCCCGTCTCGGCGGCTTTCGCGGCCTGCTGCTGATAGCGGTATGCTTCGCGCTTCTGGTTCTCGCTGAGCTTCAGCACTTCTGCCACGCACTCAGGCACTTCAACTTCTTCGCCGCGGCGGATCAGCCACGACCGGCCATTGATGCCGACGTACTGCTCCATATCATGCTCGTTGATGATCGGGAGCGTCACGCGCACCATCTTCTCGCCCGTTTCGGGCTTCTTGGTAGTTTCAGCCATCTTCTTCTCCTATTCTGCGGGGGAGGGGTTGCCTCCCCCGCGATCAGTTAGTTAGCCTCGACGGACGCACTCCATGCGTCGGACACGCTCTCCACGCGCACCATATTCTGCTCGAGCAGGATCTTGGCCGTGCGGATGCCCTTCCAGCCGACGGTAGAGCGCTGATCCAGCGGGTCAGCCGTGCCAGCGCTGCCCTTGCCCTTGACGATAGTCTGCAGGCCGCCGCCGGTGACCTCGGTGACGCCATAGGCGTTTTTGCCAAGGATCAGCGTGCCAAACACGCCGTAGTAGTTGGAAGTGCTGCCGATCTTGGGGCAGGTGGTATCCTTCCAGACTTTCGCCTCGGTCGACTCCACAAATCGCACGCCCGCGATCTCGCCCAGCTCACCCGTATACAGGTTGGTGGGATTGGCGTACTTGTGCGCGTCGACCCACTCAGGATCGCGCATCAGATCGTACGCGACGTACGGATGGATGATGCCGACATACTTGCCGTTGATGGTCGGCACGTTTTTGCTCTTGAGCGTCGCCACCGCGCGCTGAATGGCCTTGACGGTCAGCTGGGACGTGTTGTCCAGCCCGGCGCGGGTGGTAACAGCCGTCTCCACGCCGGAGGCAACCTTGGGGCAAAACAGCACGTTGGTACCTCCCTGCAGGACGTTGCGCACGATGGTATCCATCGTAATGCCCGCCTGATCGCCAAGCAGCTGCGCGGCCTCGACGGCCACGTTGTCGATGGCCGTCAGGTCGAGCACATCAGTGATGCGGACAAAATAGCCGTACTGGTTAACGGTCGCCGTCAGGCTCGTCACGTCCAGCGCGCCGCCGTTGGGGGTCACGCCCTCGGTCAGCGCGGTCAGCGCCTTGGGCAGCTGGTTAAACTTGCGAAACTCGATCGTTTTGCCGTTGCCGCGCGGGATATCGCGCTTCTGTCCGAACTGATCATGGACAAGGTGCGGCCCGGCCTCGCGCAGCAGCACCTTGTCGTAAAAGGTCTTCATTTCGGCGGACAGGTTGTTGCCGGTTGCCGCCGAGGTCGTCGCATTGGTCACATCTGCAAACAGCTGCAGATTGATGTATTTCAGGTCAGTCATATTTCTCCCTTCCGGAGGGGTTAAAACCTGATCTTTTCGCCCCTCCTTGCTCGTCTGATAATCTCGTCCATATCAGCGTCGGAGAGCTGCGACACATCGCTCTTGACGGTGATCGGGTGCTTCGCGCCGCTTTCTGTCGGACGCTTGCCCTGTGACTGGATCTTGTTGGCGATTTTGCGCTCCGTCTCCTGCGCGGTAAACTGCATGGCCTGTGGGATGAGCTGATCGTGGTACAGCCCCCAATATGCGCCCTCGACGCTTGCGCCGTTCATCAGCGCGTTAAAAAACTGGGGGTTCTGCAGTTCCTGCTGGAGGTCGAGCTGCGGGTACTTCGCCGCGATTTCATCGGCTTCCCGCATCCACTTGGAGATGTTTTCGTCCATCTTCCGCCGGTTTTCCTGCTCGGCCAGCTGTTCGCGGAGCTGGGCGTTCTCCCGCTCGGCCTTACGCATCGTCTTGACCTGCTCAACGCCGATGCCGAGCCGCTCAGCCTCCTGCTCGTAAAAGGCATCATCCTCGGCCACGGCCTTTGTCAGCCCCTCCACGTCCGCAACGTCAACGTGATACCGCTCCGACAGCATCTGCAGCAGCGGCTGTGCCGCTCTGTACTTGTCTGCCGTCTCGCGCGTACCCTTCGTCCGCCGCTGAATCGTGTCCTGCATCCGCTTGTTGTACACGTCCTTGTACTCGCCCTTGATGAGCGCGTCAAACTCTTTGCCCAGATCCCTTGGGGGTTTTGCGTCGGCGTGATCCTCGGCGACAGGATCCGTCTGCTGATCGGCCTGCAGTCCGTAGGCCACCTTGCTCAGTTCGCCCGTTTCTGCCGCCGCGCCCGTGTCCCCGCCTGCGGGGGCTGCCGCTGTGCCGCCCTCGGCAAAAAGCTGGAGGGTAAGCGGCCTTGCCATAATGTCCATAGCGTACTCCTGCCCGTATGGTGGGCGATCCCGTAATCTGCCCGTATGGTGGGCGATCCCTTGTTATCGGGGATACTCCCCGCTATCAACTCTGATGCAGTCCGGGTACTCTCGCTGCAGGAGCCGCAGCCCCGTGCCGACTGTATCCCACACTGCCCGCGTTTCGCGGTCCGCTGATCCGCGCGGCCTCATCGCGATGGACGCATGGCCGCTGTCGAGGTCTACGATCGGATTGCTCCTCAGCTTGCCCTCCGCATACAGCGTCCCGGCTCTCGCCGCGAGGGTATAGCACAGGATGCTTGCCGCAGCGCAGACCAGATCCTGCCCAGCCGGAGCACTGCCGGCATGGCCGTCCATCTCCAGCGTCAGCAGCCCCGCGCGGTCGCCCAGCCGCGCCGTAATCATCGCGGTGCGGCTCTGTCAGCCGCCTCCTGCCGCGCATTGCGCGTCGTGCTGCTCTCGCCGCCGTCTGCGGCAGCCTGATCCACCTTGCCCGGTGCCGCCTGTGCGCCGCCCTGCATCCCCGCCAGCATCTGCTGCGAGTAATTTGTCCCGCCGAGCGTATCCGCAAGCTGCGCCATCGCCACGGCCTGCTGCTGCGCCGCCATAAGCTGCTGATACAGTGTGCCGTTTGCGGCGATCCGCTGCATGATCTCGTCTTTGCGATCAAAATCCATCATCTCCAGGCACGCGAGCGCTTGATCCGACATCTGCGGATTAAAAAATCCCGCGCCGAAAAACTGCAGCGCCAGCTCGTTTTGACTCATTTTGCTGTAAGGGCTGGCCTTTTCCGCCGAGATCTCGATATCGAACAAAGGTACGCGTGTCCCCATGTCGATGCCAAAATCCGTTCCCTGCGCCTGCGGCTGCAGTCCCGCGTTGGTGTAGCTGATAAATCGCTGCACACCGTTTTGACCGATGATCCGAAACTGGCGGGGGAGATCGTAAAACTGTCGGATCAGCTCCACAACGAGAAGCACCACCTCGCGGAATGCGCGGTATGCCGCCTTGTTGCTGTCGCGCGATAGCTTGCTCCCCGCCTCCTGCATGGCCGCGATGGCCGACGCAGCCGTAACGCCGGATGCCGTGCCGCCCGTAGATACGTCGCGGTTGCCGGTGGTCTCCTTCAGCTCGTCGACCTTGTGCTCCAGCACGGAGAGGTAGATCGAGCCGAGACCGTAGCCGGAGACCGGCACAATAGAGTCCGATCCCAGATTACCGTCCGTGTGGACAAACGGCTTCGTCCAGTCGGCGTATTCCTCCTCGTTCACCGCGCCGTCCGCGCGGATAAAAAAGCGAGGCGCGGCATTTGATAGCATATTGCGCATCACGGCCTGCTCACCGCGGTCGATGTACTCCTGCGCCCCCTTGCCGATATCGATGTAGCCAAAGCCGCACGGCGTACCCTTGCATCGGTACAGCGGATCGAACACAAACGGATACTTTCCGTGATCGTACCAGCCGCGCTCGGCCATGCTCCGGCCTGTCGCGTCCGGCTCACGCTCGTTTTCCGTCGCGTAGAGCACTGTATCTCCCACGAACTTGCAGTAGTGGAGGATCATCTGCCCGTCCACCATGCGCTTGTAATACCAGTCCACCACCACGCTCTTGTCGCTGGTGTCCACGGCATCATCATAGCAGTATCGGCTCACGTCGATGTTGCTCCCGCCGAGCTGGCCATCGAGCTGGGGGTACGCCCGCACCAGCGCCTCGTTATCCATGAGGCTTAGGTAAAACAGGTTAGGCGAGTCTTGGATATCCGTTACGCCCGGCTCCCAGAAAAGGTTAAGCACATCCACCGTCTCGATGGCGATGTCGCCCAGCCCGCCGAGCTTGTGCGCATCCCAGAAAATACCATAGATGCCCGTGCCGCCGATCAGCTTGTCCCACGCCTCGTCGGAGTATGTCTGCTCAAAGCCCTCCTGCGCCAGCACCACGGGGACGATGTCACTCAGCCGCTCGGCCTCCTCCACGTCCCCCTGCTCCCGTGGAAGGATGTTTGGTGCGGGGTAGTTGTCCATCGCGTCTGCGTGCTTGTTGGCAATCGCGTTAAGCAGCCACGCAGACACCGGCTCCACATCCTGCTTCCGCCCGCGCATACACTCCCAGTGCCGCAGACGATACCACTCCTCGTCGTCGATCACGCGCCGCTCGAGGTTGGCCTTGCCCTGCTTGTATCGATTTAGCGTGTCGACGGCCTCGCGGATCTGTTCCGCGCCCACCACCGTCTCCACGACATCAGCCGCCTTGATCGCAGCCTCGGATCCGATCTGCTCCACGCCGCCGTTATCAATCGCCATCGGTTACCTCCTTGATCGTCATCGGCACCAGCTCCGGCGCGGGGAGGATGTCCTCGCGCGGAATATCGAGCGCCGTGTACATCGGGCTATCCAGATACGGATCCCGCCCATGCTTAACGCGGGGCTTGATCGGCCTCGCCATGCACATATACCGCATCTCATCGGCGACGTGATCCTCTCCGGTTGTGTCCAGATCCTCGACGTGATGGTCATCGTACTGCAGGAGCGGGAGCGTCCGGATCGCCGCCCGGCAGTTGGAAAAGATGTACATCTGCGCCCGCCCGGCCTCGTCGAAGGCCATGCGGTAGTGCATCTGCATCCAGCCGGGAATGCGCTTATTGTCGCCCCGGCTGAAATACACCCCGTGCCGTGCCGCGACCTCCTGGATGCTCTCGCCGCGCTCCGCGTCCCAGATGGCCGGATCGGCCACGCCGGTGATCATCTTGCCCTTGAGCCACCTGTGCTCCGTCTCAATTCGGTGGATCTCGGCAAACACCTTGTCCGGTGGCCACTTGAGGCCGGTGTTCGCCTCGCGCGTGCATCCGTACAGCTCCATAATCCGGTAGAGGCATCCGTCGTAGTCGACTGCCCACCACCCGCATGAGAAGGGCTTGGCATAGCCCCAGTCAAACGACCGATAGATCCGCCAGTCCGGCGGGATCTCGAACGGCGCGATGACGTGCGTATAGCGCCGATCATCATAATGTGCCGGCGCGTCCGCAAACTCCTCGAAAAATTGCCCCCAAAACACGTCCCAGTCCCCGTTTAGCCACGCCCGGCGCAGACGCTCCGGCAGGGCCTCCAACTGCTGGATATACTCCGGGTCCCGCCGCATCAGCGCGGTGTTGTCCGTCACTAGCGACTTGATAAACGCGTAATCGTCAGGATCCTCGCCCGGCAGGAAGTGTCGATCGACGAATAATCGCTTAATATACTGATGGCCTTGCCCGCCGGGGTTGCAGGTGTAGTATACCCGCTTGGGGAAGGCATTCACGCCGCGAAGACATGCCGTGATGGTGGTCATTTGGTACTCGCTCAGCTGCGTCGCCTCGTCCAGGAAAATCACGTCATACTCCACGCCCTGCAGCCGATCCAGATCCCCGTCCTTGGCGCAGTACGCGAAGGAGATGGAGCTGCCTCCCGGCATCATCAGGATCTTGTCCTTGTCGTTATATCGCGCAACACCGGCCAGCTCCTGCCGCAGCTGCCGGATATGGTTGTTGATCAGCTCCGGGTACGTCCGGCGGACGATTAGACATCGTATGCCGGGATACCGCAGGCACAGCAGCTTGGCCTTGGTGCGCACCGCCCAGCTCTTCCCGCCGCCGCGCGCACCGCCGAAGGCGATGTACTTGTGCCGATCGCGCAAAAACAGCTCCTGCCGCGCGTTGGGCTTGTCAATGTGGATCGTGATCATCCGCTGTACTCCTCCGCGTCCCCGAGATCCACCTGTACCCCGCTTTGCGTCTGCCGGTCGCGAACCATCGTCCACTTGTCGATCAGCGTGCCGATCGCCGTGGTGATCTGCGCCGGGTTGGCCGCTGCCAGCTTATCATCATCGGCCAGCGCCGACAGCCCCTTGCCGATGATATCGCATACAAGATCGGACTGCTGCCCCATGTACGCCAGCACGTCCTGCGTGTCCTGTTCTTTTTTTTGTGCGCAAAGCCGCGCGATCTCCGGTTCCGCCGCCACAATCCGCTTAACGCTGTTGGGTGCCACGCCGTTGATCCGCGCCGCTGCCGCGTATGATCCCAGCGCCACATAGTCGGCCACGATTTTTTTCCGCTTGCGCGGATTAATCACCTCGGCCACGGCGTATCCCCCCCCCCATCGTGTGTCTGTTGTATTGATCTGCCAGCTCCCGCCCTTGCATATCGGCAGATAGTCCCCAGCCGTCACCGGCTACATCCTGCCGCGCTTACGGGGTCGGCTTCCCGCTTTGGCAGGCGCTGCCGAACGCCTGCCCGTCATCCATAATTGGGGGATGATCAGCCCATCCTGACGCGGCCCCGCGGAGTTGCACCGCGTATATACTCTTGGCCGCATAGTCCCCCCTTGCGGGGGGCGACAAAAAGGAGAGTGTGGAGTCCCAAGCCATAACCCACGCATCTATTATATCCCTGATTTTTGCCAATGTCCCACGCCCAGCCCCGTCAAAACGCGCAATTCCTAACGCAAAACTTTGTGCAGTGTGCCTATTGCAATATGTTAAACATTGTTATACAATATAGGCAAGATCAAACGAGAGACACCCACCCATCGGACAGGCCAAAGGCCGGAAAGGATTGAAAAAAATGGGAAAAGTTGTAAACGCTGCCGGACGCGAGATCGACTTTGATGCCGCCGTCGCGCTGATGGATGACGCGATCCGCGAAAAGATCCACGCGGAAATCGTCCCCTGCACGGAGCAGGTCTTTTTTGCGGCCTACGCCGTCGCCCACGCCGAGAAGTACGGCGCGGAGTGGGAACTCAACACCGAGAACCCGGTGTACTGATAGGAGGCGCACCCATGGCCAAAACCGCAACCGTCGGCCTACGCATCGATGCTGGCTTAAAGTCCCGTCTCGAGCAGCTGGCCGCCGCCGACGGCAGATCTCTTTCCAACTTCATCGAGCAGATTCTGCTCAAGGCCGTCAGCGACGGCCAGAAAGGAGTCTAAAATGACTATTACCACCCCCACCCGCACCGTCACCGTCTCCCTCCGCCGTTATACCGGCGGCTGGGACAGGGGCTACGGTCCCGATTGCCTGCAGGATCTGGAACCCGATTTCCCGCGCACCCATCCCGATCGTCTGCCCGGCTCCGACATCATCGTCTCCACCGACGAGGATCTCGACGATATGCTCGATTTTTGGCACACTGCGGCGTATGCATCAAATCATGGTCAGGACAACGACGGCCTCGACGGACTGACCGAGGAGGAGATCGAGCGCGGCGACCAGTGGATTCTAGATGTTGTCGAGGGCTAAGCATATAGCAAACAGCACCCAGCGTGATTGCTGGGTGCTTCCGTTTGCTTCCGTTTGCTTCCGTTTGCTTCCGTTTGCTTCCGTTTGCTTCCGTTTGCTT
>ERZ1034723.121-NODE-121-length-42767-cov-6.540199_pt1 | contig 42767 bp, 30 predicted proteins | sample MGYA00520637_ERZ1034723 | MGnify/ENA primary metagenome ERZ1034723 (study PRJEB33766, sample SAMN09781719) | gut metagenome | biome: gut microbiome | host: Homo sapiens | place: Madagascar | study: EMG produced TPA metagenomics assembly of the PRJNA485056 data set... | reverse complement strand
TAGCCGTATTGGCACTCATCCCGAACTGGGAACAAAGCGCATCAAAAGAAGACTTAAGACTAGCGTCCATCCTAACCGTCATTGAAACTTGAGCCATAATCACTAATATTTTATGCGAATATAACAAATTAATTCAATATGCAATAAATTTAATGCATAACGATGCAATTAAGTCAGATTTTCACGGGATAGCAGACAGCTGCCGAGAGGCGGACGTGGAAGAGCCCACATATACGAATGGGAAAGGATTTGTGACTGTTTGTTTCAAGAGGCCTTCATATAAGGATACCCAAACCAGTACCCAAACCAGTACCCAAACCAGTACCCAAACTACGATCGAAGCTGTTCTGGAGCAAATAAGAAAAAATCCAAGAATCACCCGTGAACAGTTGGCGAAGATTCTATCTAAATCACCTGATACGATAAAAAAGAATATCTCACAATTAAAGAGAATGGGCAAAATTGTCCGCATAGGACCACCGACATACGGAGGCCAATGGAAAGTTCTTGAATAGATACTGATTCTCCTCATCGGCCCTCGGGAAGGAGGTATATAACTAATTCCTTGACGAATGCTCCCCGTCATAAACACGCAGAATCGGGGATCAAGTCCCAAAGGATGTGTTAACGAACGGCAGTGGAAAAATCAAATGTCAGATTTTGGTAACGTGCAAAATCTGGCATTTGCCTTTTTTTCACTGCCGCCACACATTAATGGTGGCAAGTCCGGGCGCTTCGACAGGGTCAGCGACAGAAGATTGATACTTCCACAGGCGCTTCGACATAACTGATTGATTGGGTGGATGGGCGTTTTACAAACCACGGCCGTGAGATAGGCCTTGCATAGGGCTGGAATCATATTGGCACGGCTGACCCTACTTTCAAAGATGGGGCCGGCCCCGTTACCTTACGCCACAAGGCGTACAGGGCATGGTGTGCGGCTGTGGTTTGTAGGATCCCTCCGTGTCGCGCCATGAAGGTATTCCTTCGACACACAGCGTTGTAGGACTTCTCCGCCTGTGCTTATTCGGTCGTGAGAAACCCGTGTCGTGAGGTCATAGTGGCCTCGTGCTTCGAGCGCCCTGCCCCTGGGTGAATGGCCGCCGTGGCCCCAAGGCACTGGCCCCAACGCAACGCTAATCCATATCTCCCTCATTAACTGTATGTTATCCGCCACTCGCTCTGCATCAGCGAGTGATGCGTAACGCGTTTGTTATCAAGAGCTTAGCACTTGGCCTTGGGTGCTAATCGACTAAAGTCCGATCATTAAGGCGTTAATTATTAATTATTTATAAATCACATCACCAGGATTCCCCTCTCCGTTTGCGGCGGATACATGACCACATCAGTGTCCTGCACAAAACGGCAGTCTGAGACAGGACGTCACTTAAGGGTTTGAACTGCACTTTCGCATATGGCTGAAAGTCTTTTGCATAATCTACACAATAACCGTTTCCAGAGTGATGTTCGTCCGGTGGATAGAGCCCCTGGCCGGACATAATACGGAACCATACGCTTTGTCCGGCCGGCAAGGCTTTCACCGGACAAACAATAGAGTCTAATCAGCAGACAATCCGGAAGTGCCACTTCTGCGCCAAGGGACTATTGAATATACCGGCGGTAAGCCATCGACAAACGTAGGGGTTTACTTTGATGTTGGGGCGAAACAACAGAAAGTCAATCAACAAGATCGTTTCCTTTTCTTTAACACAGGGTTTTGGACTAGACCCATCGTAATGCGAATATAATCATAGTTTTCCACAATGCAATGAGTTTTCTCGGATCACTGCATAATAACTCTCTGGTTGTGGTAAGCAAAATCAAGCCACAAGTGTGAACATAGAAGGGCAATAATCTTTTCCCAAAATTCGGTTTACCTTTCTCCAAACGCGACATTAATGGTAAAAGCATTTGACAATGGGAATGAATATGGAAACCACTTGCAGGGCGGAACACCGCCGGACCGCTCCCCTGCCCAGAGCGGAAAGCACAAGAGAAATAACGCCAACCACAACAGCGGTGGATGGTCTTAATGAATATATCAGCGTACCGGCATCGGCAGTCATCCACCAAGGAAACGCCTGTCCATAAAGCCATTGAGTCCACACCCAAGGTTACGGCAAGCCGAACGAGACAACACAACCCACGGAAATAATCCTCAGAAAAAGTGCTGAAAGTCCGAAAATATTACTACCTTTACAACGTTTCAGACCCTATGATCTGGAACGGACATATTGATGAAAGTGTTTTCGCACTATCCTTTCAAGAAAATGTGGTAGTTTTCAACGAGTATAAGGATAAACCGACAGCACCGTTCATCTGTATTCGCTTGCGTGTATTCAACACTCAACGATACAGGTGTGGGGATTGTTTCCGTTTATTCATACTCAGGTTCTACCACAACCTTCTTGAAGATAAGCGACGAAACGGGCTCCACGCATGAACCAGTATATATTTTGTAAGTGTCTGTAAATCAAAAGAAACCTTACGGCCTCAAGCTTAAATGATACCATAAAGTTCCCATTGTATACAAGAAATCAATCTTGCGTTGTTTATATCAGAAGATGAATTGTTTGCTGCAAATTAGCGATTAACATCCATTAACTTGGATTTGGCGGTTTCAATGGCTGTAAGTTTCAAATCCTCTTCACCCTCTAAATCGCTTAGAATTTTATCAGCAAGCCAAAGGGTGAGCATTTCTTTTTCATCCACTTTGAAGTATGTTGCCATTTGAATTACTTGACTTCTCTTTGCTCGCCTATCCCCACGTTCAATCTTGCTGAACATTGGAGTATCTATTTCTAAGTATGCAGCTACTTGACGCTGCAATATTCCTTGTTCGTCTCTTAGAGACCTTATCTTGTTTCCTAATAACATATCCGTTTTATTCTTTGTCTAATATTACGATTTCCCAATAGCCTCCAAATCTACCACCTGTTCGTTTAATTTTGCCTAATTCACGAAGTTTACGTATTTGCTTCTCAACTCCTCGTGAAGACATATTCAATTGCATTGCGATTTCAGCGGCTGTTATATTTGGGTCTTGTTTTATAATATCTATAATCAAGTCCTTTGTTTCCGAACTTCTTTCCGAACTTTTCGTTTTTGTTTCCGAACCTCTTTCCGAACCAAGTATGTCTGTTTCCGAACTGTTGCTATTCGTTTCCGAACTTTCACGACATCCTTCATGAACAGGAATAGTAACCAAGAACGTCAAGCGGTCATCTGTAGTTTCAAAGATGGCACGTGGTGAACCATTCTCTGCTAACTTTGTTTGTATTGTTGGAACACCAGTTGAGCGACCCTCTGTAAGGTCAAGTTCTTTTAAGAAATCACCCAAACGGCGGTTGCGATAGCGACGGCTTTTTAGCATATCGCCCTTTTCTATATCCTCCTTGGAGATGCTTCTGTCAGGTCCAGGACAATTGAGTATAGAGATTCCGCTTGGTTCAATGGTAATCTCTATTGGTTCATGCTGCAAGAAATCTCTGTGATATACAGAGTTTACAACTGCTTCCTCAATAGCATCGTATGGATAGTTCCAAAAACGTTCTGCCTCCTGCCTACCGGAAATCTTACGCACATGCTCTTTGAGTACATTGCTCTTGATGTAATCCATTGTCTGTTTTATCATCTGCGGAACACTGCCTTTGAATGTAACTTCTGTGAAATTGTTTGGATCTTTCATCTTTCCGTTAGGGAATGTCACTACATCAATTTGAGTGTAAGGGAAGAACTTACTTGGATTCTCGCAGAACATCATGGCTGCCACATTACGAAGCAAACGATTTTCTTTAGGTCCTGTGTATAGTTCCATTTGGTCAAGTATTGTAGAAAGCGGTGTTGTTATCACATCATCAGCCAATTTACTACCCACTTTAACAAGATAATCACGAAGAAGCACCAAGGAAATATCTTCCAACTGAATGTCGCTATTACCCCGTTCATCAAAAGGCACACGATTTGCCAACTCTCGCAATTCAACGAGAGCTTCACCTCTTGCCTCAATGCTACTTGTGCCACTACGGATATAAAAGTACTCTTTCGTACCTTTCGCAGTTACGTTTACAGGCACAGAATATGGACGGTAACTACCAGCAGGACACCATATCACAATCAATTGTTTGCCATCCACCTCCTCTACAGAAGTGCGAGGTAAATAGTATGGAGCCATTTTGTTGTTGTAACCTACCATCTCTTGTAGGATGTTGTCAATCTTTTCCATTGGCACACCTTCTACTGGTCGTATTGCCATTCCTGTCTTATCGTCAGTATCGACTCCGACAATAATATACCCACCGCCAAGGTCGTCAAAGTCATTAGCAAAAGCGCATATACTATGATATATACTTCCTGGGTTCCAACCTTTCTTGAACTCAATGCGGTTAGATTCTATTTTCTGCTTGTTAAGCAGGTCGTTTATGTTTATTGCGAGTGCCATAAAATTTACTTTATACAAATGTTTAAAAGGCTATCTATTGTTTTGTCAAAAGACTCTTTATACAAGAGACCTTCAATATATTCTGTCGGAATGGATGAATAACCGTATTTAGCTCCGAGTATGGCACACGCCACGGCTGCGTTTGTATCAGCATCACCTCCCGCATTAACCACAGCGAGAAGCCCCTCAACAAATGAAGGCGCATGCCAGTAAGTCCAAAGAGCCACTGATAATGTTACTAAAGTATAGCCCATGTGGTCATAGTCTACCAAATTCTTAACATCGGATTCACTCCATGCTTTGTCCACATATTCACAGATACCTACATCATATAACTGTGCCAAACTTTTTGTTTGAAATAATGTCGGTGGTTGCGTACCATAAACCAATGCGTGTATAAGTTCAGACACTATTACGCATGAGCCGACACATCTTGGATCGTAATGGGTGAGTCGACAGATATTCTCTGCACAAGTCCTTACTTCTTTCGGGAAAAGACCGACTATGGAGGTACGCATCAGCCCACCATTTGCAGAAGACTGAAATTTGCTCATTTCCCATACCTTGTTGGATACCTCAAACGGATGCTCCACATAGTCGCCAATCATCAGCACCTTATAGGTATTTTCTCCAATACCCATAGGAGTGCCATTGGCCCAGTCTTTGAAGTGTCGGGCGATGTTGTAAAAATTAACCCCCTTGTCATCAATGACCGCATCAGCAATGCAGAGCATCATGTCGGTATCGTCCGTCCAGTCGCCAATCTCCCAACGTTTCCGATGTCTGTCTTGGTATATCTGCTTGTAGTGTTGTAGTCCATGAGGATATTTCCAAGCGATATCCTCATCTGTCATGAATTCTGTCCCCAATCCGAGTGCATCGCCTATGGCTTGACCATAAAGGCAACCTCTAAATCTGTCAATAGTTTTATGCTCCATAGCCGTATAAATCTAAATTTCGACATCGGTTGTTGTTTTGATACAATTCGCTATAATCAGTTGATTTCGCTATAAATCTCGTCATTTTTTTGACGGATTCAAAACGATTCTCCGCTATAATAATGACGATTTCGCTATAATTCTGTAAAAAGCCGCTATAATATCCTCTTATGATTGAGGCATGGTATACCAAGTTCGTCCTTCCGCTTTTATTAAACACTCTTTACTCATGTTTTTTAGCAAATCTCCGAGCATACGAAGTTGTTGCTCTTCCGTCTTGTTGGCTGGTAGCACATCTTTGAGATATTCGTATATGCTATCTCGCTTGGCACCTTCGTCTCCTGCATTGCTGAGATATTGTAGAACCATTTGGCGCAACCTCTCCTTATCCAATCCTTTTGTTTTTGTATAAGAAGGAAGTTGATGCGTGTTTTTGGCAATGCTAAGAGAGATGCTGTAATGGGGAGCCTCACCTTCTATCAGTCCACGTTTGAGCAAGTCTTGCGCTATATCCTCATGAATGGTTCTGCCTTTTTGTACTGCGTCAAGCGAGATGCAATCCCATAGTGAAAGAGTGTCGTTTGTCTTCAACAAATCAGTGTACCGCTTGTTGATTTCATTGCCATAAATGCGGACAACTACTTTCTTCTTGATTTGGTCAATCTCATAGTCTGGCATAGGGAAATGTCTGCGCCATTGCTCATTGAACATTTTCTTGATACCACGGCTTACGGTGTCAATCATGTTAAAATCTACCATAGCCCTACAAAGACATTCATTACGGAAATGCGTTTGAGGTTCTTCGTTCTTCAAAGCATTTTCCAAAGTGCCAGGAATGAATGTTCCTGCATTGGAATAATACAAATAGCCTGGATTTTCTACAAAATTGATGCGCTGCTGAAGAGTGTAGTCTTGATGGGCAATACAATTATGAAGAGCCTCACGAATGGTATAGTCGTCATACTGCTTCATCGTGTCGGGGAAAAGCGTACCTCCAGGCATCTCACGCAATGTCAGGTTCTCTATCTTTGATAGAATTTCGTCCACCGTTAATATAAAAGGTACGGTGAAGTGTTCGTAGTCAACCACTTCCTGATTCTTGTCTCTGCGTGTCCATGTAACCTGTGCAACTGCAGGACGTAGTTTGAAAGCTGATTCGTATTTGCCCAACAAAATGATAGCAGCACGAGTAATGCCTCCGTTTCTCGTCAATCCACACTTGCTTAGGAAAGTTTGGACATTCCAAGCATTCACTTCTTCCGCAGGTATGCGACTATGAACTTTCTTGAACATCATTCGAGCCTTGGCAATAGCCACCTCATCCAAATCGTCTATAGTTGCGTCTGGCACTAATTCTGCAGACCAGTCCTTTGCTGTATAGATAGGCTCCTCTAGGATGACACTCATCCTTTCGTTAGTCATTTCAACCAAGGAATCCTCTATCCGCTGCCATGCCTTCTTGTGGGCAAGGACTGGACGACGGGGCAAGTGCTTTGGAATATGAATTATCCATACTCGCTTGTTTGTATCATCAGTTACAAATTCTTCGATGCTTAGACCTTCAGATGATAGATAAGTGCATTGTTCTGTAAGTTTGAACGTTGCCGACTGCGTGTTTGCAGGCTGACCATTAAAGGTTAGCCTTGAAATATCTGTCCCGACAATTTCAAGTGTCTTGTCTTTAACACCGATCACAAGATGCCCACCCTCCATGTTGGCAATAGCCGACACGTAGGATATGACATCATCTTTCTCGTTCCCACAGAACGAGTTCTTCAAGTTCTTAAATTCCTTCCATTCACAGTGAGCATTCTCTTGTGGGTACTCACGTTGGAGATATTGTTGTAGTTCGAATTCCTGCATAAATCAGTCTATGATACTTTCACTATTTTCGTTGTGCTTTTCAGCATTTCTTAATACACACTCTTTACTTGTATTTGCATAACAGTAAACGCAGAAATGGAGACAAGTATTATACATGCCAATATCTTTGCTAACCATGCATCCGCAAATTTTCCTTTGTCCTGTATCCTTTACTTTCTTCTCTTTTTGGGGAATAGGTGGAATATTCCCAAACATGTCACGTTCAGGCCATTTAAGTGTATGAAGATAGTAAACCAATTCTTCGTCATCAGCAAAAATACGTTTCATCAGTTCTCCATCAATACATCGATTATGTTCAATGCCGTAGGACTCAAGGTCTATATCTTCAGCACACGTTGCCATTTCAACATCCCAACCTTGTTCATGCCATGCTTCTCGAATTTTCTTAAGTCCTTGTACAATCTCTATTCGTTGGGCATAATTAGCTTCTGCATTCTCAACATCTTCCTTTGTGAAGAAAATAGTTTCCTTAACAAGGTTATTCTGAACCTTGCGGTATGCTTTTACGTCAACAAAACTGAAAACCAATTTATTAGTGTAGCCTTTCAGTTTGTTTCCGATATGCCATATTCTTGTAAGCAATTCTCGTGGCCCAATGGTTGAAGTGATAATCAAAGGATCAAATCTCCAAATGACTTTTTCCTTACCTATTGTATCTGACAAATTCTTGAATGTTTCAATACGTTCTTCCACAGAAGGTACATTAGGTTCAAAGCCCTCCTTTGTATAGTCATTCAGTGTCACTTGAAAGTAATAATGAATGCCCATTTCATCCAATATGTGAAGATAGGGCATTATGGGTTTGGGATTCTTCGTCCAAAACACAACAACTCTACACTCACTGAAAGAGATATACATCTTTTGCTGATTGAACGGATTGTACCAAGCACAATAACCTTTTGCCAAGCGATTGAAAAACCACTTGGCGTAAAAGGCTGGTATATCTGTTGAACGACTAGCTGATATAATTATAGGAGCTATCGCCTCTACGGAATCACCATTTTCTATTGTGATATGAATCTTGTCGTTCATAACTGTATTAAAGATGTTGTTTAAGAGCAGAGATAGTTTTCTCTATATCGATGGGCCTATAGGCATCGTTTTTCCATTTCATATCCTTTCCATTTTTGCTAACAGGGTCACGCTGGCCTGAAACAAGTTTAGCATGGAATTCCTCTAAGAGTTTGTGTTCTGTCTTCCCTGCGGCATACTGAGGGTCTAATACCCATTGCAAATCTTTTACTATCTGCTTGTATGCGAATTCATTAAGTCCAGGATTGATTTCCCTTATAAACGCAGCTATCGCATCGACATTCTGAATTTTGAATGGCAATTTGCTCACCCTTGGCTTCTTGGTTGCTGGCTCTACATTAGTACTTGAGTCTTGACCAGAGAACAAATTACCAAAGAAGCTTCCTATTTTTTTTATAGGACTCATTATACCAGACTCTTCTGCCTGAATATTGAAGTAAGCAAAAAAATTATCTCGTATTTCCTTGGAAATATTCAAGTTGTCAAGCATGTGACAGAATGAAACGGGGTCACCTACCTTATTTTCTAGTTCAAGGGCGACTAACGCTTTGTCACAATAATCCTTTGCGCTCTTCTTTGTAAAGTCCTTCAATACGCTCTTTATCACATCAGAGAGTTCCAAGGTTCGTGATTCGGGCAAACTTAAGACACGTTTCATCTCCTTGTAGAGATTTGTTCGGGTACTTATTAAATTTTTTAATATGTACAGATATGCCTCGAAATTGTCTTGGGTGGCCTCTAGTTGCAATGCGGATTCTATGCAGGACTCGTTAGTTCTCTTCTGTCCAGGGGACAACGTGTTTATAACAGATTGGACATTCTTACGAAGACCAGTGCTCACCACAGGCGCACCAACGCCATTTGATTTGATTTCAACTGGTTGTTGTATAAAAGGCCATTCTCCCTTTGATTCTGTATTATAGAGAAGTGTACAGATAGCCCTGTAATTCTCACCAAATGATGGAAGATTTGCAATGGATGCGATTATCGGTTTCGGAATTTTTACGTATCCTATTGTAGCCCCCCACAATGCAAGTGAGTAACTGTAGTCAGAGTATGAATTATCTTCACAAAACTGTACAATAGCATCAAAGTCTTCTCCCTTAAGAATAAAAGCTGCTAAGGCCTTAAGGATAAGGTTGTCTTGCTTTTTTACATCAAGCGGAGTAAAGCTCTTGATATTCTGTCTCAAATCATTCATGAACTGTTGAGCAGGGCTACCCTGCCATTGCCAATTCAATGATTCCCATATGTTTTTTGCGGAGATAGTAATTTGAGTCGCAATATTGAATCTGTCTGTACGCAGGGTATCAGGAGTCGGTGCTGTACCATGCCATAATATAGTATCAATAAACTTATTGAATAGCATAGCTTCCTGAGTGTCCTTTGTAAGCATACATGTTTCGTATGTAGGATCCAAATCAAATGTGTTTGCCACATCAAATTCGGAAACTTGTTTTCTTTGATCCTCCTTCACAATCTGAGAAGTATAGGACTTCAAACTATCGCGATACGCTTCTATGTTATCATATCCATATTGGCTTAGTGAGACGTAAGAGCGCAGACCGTTCTTTTTCATAAAATTCGTTTTGAGAACATTCTCCTCATCATATAATTTTAGCAACTTATTGAGTGCATCCGAAGGAATTGCAAGTTCTGTGAGGATATTATCCCACATTTCCTTACATCTTCTCATGGAAGGATCAAACTTTCGAAAGTCTGTATCTAACTGTTTTAGTTCTTGGTAGAAAGAACTATTACCGAAGCCTCCATTATTCTTGAGAGTTGCGACAATATCGTAGATTCTTTTCTGAATTTTAAGTAAGACTGCGCTATCAGAGGATACTGATTTGGAAATGCCGAGATAAAATCCCAAAATGAACCCTTTAACAACATTCAATTTATTGTTCTGAAGAACTTTTGCATCATAATCCTTGCATGCATCCTCTACATGAATATTCAATCCTGACAAATAAGCCAAATTGAAATCTCCTTTGCAAAGGTCAAACTTAAAGTGATCTCCAAGTTTGTTAGTCAAGCTATCAGAACAACTAAGTCTAGAATGATTTAAATCCTTGACATTATAAAATAATATTCTCGTGTTGAAAGGGGAAAGATTCAAAACACAGTCCAGAGAATACACATGAACCCCATCATTTTCGAAAATATGAGTCAACGGTGTTGTCTTTTCGTCTATATCAACTTCAAGAACGACAGGACGACTATCGTGTTCGTCATCCCTTATCTCGAAATAAGGGATCTTCGAAAACAATATCAAAACATTCTTGAACGGAATGAGATCCAATCCGCAGAATGCATTATATCCATAGTTCCTAGCATTGTAGAAAGATAATGGCGCAATACATTCTGTTGATAGAATGTTGTCTATATTAAGTGAAGATGTTGCTATAAATAATTTCATTACAATCAGTGATTAAATAATATCAATTTCTTCGTTGTTGTTGTATAAAGGATTGTCCTTCTTAGGGAAGAGTGGAGACAAAGAAGTTGTATATCCTAAATAAAGACGTTCACTACATCTTGTCATAGCCACATAAAGTGCTGCACGCTTATCGGTACTCTTATCGCATCCAGGGATAAAGACATCCTTGAATTGGAGTCCTTTGGCACACCACCAGGTCATAATTTTGGGGTTAGAGGAATGGAAATCCAAGTCCATTTCAGTATCTTGATTGGCATTGTACTTGAATTCGCACGTGATGCCTTTTCTCATCAGATAATCCTTGGCATACTCTACAGACCATTCACCCTTGTCGTCCGTATTGAATGGCAATAGGATTCCGACATTCGTTAAGGATCTATTTTTTATGATGTCCGCGATTTTATCAAGTTGTCCATCATAACTATTTGCAGAGATAAGGTTGGGTTTCTCACCTTGACGCTTGCACTTGATAACCAAGTCCTCTACTTTTCCAACCTTCTCGGCAAGAGCTGCGACTTCTTTGGTCAGTCTGTAGTTGAAATATAGAGGATCGGGAGCAATGCCCATATCCGAAGCCGTGCGTTCAATGGATTGGGTTTGGCCTCTATCGCCAAAGCCCATAATAGATTGAGCAGTATCGCCAAAAAACAAGCAATATTCCCCATACAGTTTCATTTCATTAATTTCTTCCCTTGTAAAATCCTGACATTCATCAACTATGAGGTATTTTACTCTTTTTTGATTATGACGCCATTGGTGGTAATGATATACATTTCTAAGTCCCAGCTTTTTCAAACCATCCTCAAAATACTTTCTCAAAGACTTTGTATATACGATAATTGTATAACTCTCACCGAGAGCTGCTATTTGCTTAGCCTTATGAAGGGCAATAAGCGATTTGCCGCTTCCTGCACTGCCGGAGACAACTATAGACTTGTTATTCTTTCTGTCTATCAGCTGCCTCTGGAAATCATCTAGACTTGAATAGTCAATGAAAAATTCAGAATCGAAATCTGCCATATTTTTTTTAATTTATTTGATAGTACATGAGTTATATTCGGTTTTCTCCTTGGGTGACACAACGATATTCTCGGCAAATGTTTTCTTCCCAATTATCCGATAGATAATCTTGCTTATATCGTTGTTCTTTGCAGAATGAGTTACTCTTATCTCCTTCTTGAAAAAGCATCCATTTATACATTTGGACTCTTTGTCCTTGCATGCAGTCGGGTATATTGTTGCGAAATCATCGTTTTCGGCTACGAATTCATTCAATTCTGCATTAAGCATGTACGGAATGAATTTTTCCGTTGCCGGACTTTTTATTGTTACATCTTCTATCAGCATAATGCCTTTGTCTGTTAATTTAGAAGACAGCATGCTTGCCGTTTGTTTGTAGGCCTTGTTTTTAATGCGCCTTTTTGCTAGCATCTCGCAGATTGCTTTGCATGATAGAATCAAATCGTATTTGTCTGACAAGACATCTGATACGAGATTTAAATCGTTCTCGCTTTCAATGAAGACTGGACCTATTCGGTAATCAATCTTGAGTCTGCTGTGTTTCTTAAACTCTGCCATAATCTTCTCAAAGAACCTTAAGGCCATTTGGCTTCCGTCTATTGCTAACAGTTTGACGGATTCCAATGATTGTTCGTACTTCTCGAGAAAAGATAGAAGCCCAAAAAGATCACCACCAGTGCCACATCCTAAATCAAGGATACTGACAGAAGTCCGTTCTCCGACTAAAGAAAGATAATTGCTGTTTTGGCTGAATTCTTCAAAGATTGATTTTACTTCGACAAAACTTCTCGGGAAGTATGTGCCGAGGTATACTTTAATCTCGCCTGTGTTCAAATTCAGATTGTACTCAAACCTGGAATGGTTGGGAGAGTATTTCGCACCAAGGTCAAAAAACAGATATCTGTCTAACCAATTTGGAAGGTCTACATCTGCAAGTGTGCCATCAGAAGGAATGCTGGCGGATTCTTCTATGTTGGGATTATCTTCAAGTGTTCCCTCTTCTGTTTGAGATACAATACGCTCTCCTGTCTGCCAATACAAAATATCATCCGACATCCTTGCCATGTCTTTTTGCAAGAACCTGTACAGACGTTCTTCTTGGTCAGGTGCAATCCGTCCTTTTAAGAGCACGACAAACTCATGATCTATGCGCTTCATAAAGGGAGGATATATTCTCCCAAAATCATTTTGATTAAGGGCAAAAACCTCTATATCGTTCGCCCCCAAAACAGCATTGATAATTTGATGTGCATACTCCTTCAAAGGAATCAATTCTGCACTTGAACGTAACGCATTTACCTCATCTGATACACTTTGACGCACTATTTCTTTTGAGTCTATGACATCTTCGGTTTGTGGCAATTCGGACAAATTTTCTTCTTTGTGCAAAGTATCAGGTGCTTTGCGAGGCGCATCTTTAACTCGCTTTTGGACATCTTTTTTTATGCCTTCAAAGATCTCTTTCTTGTTCTCCTTGGTTACCCGTGATTCATAAGAGGCATTGCTGAACTCAGTTAGATAGTATGAATTAAGATTAAGAAGCTCAGCCAAATTTACTATGCCCAGCGGATTCAAATCAGTCTTGGGGCATGTAATGTCATCCAACTTTTCGATAAAATGAGCGTCATCGGTTATGTGTAGCCATGATTTGTTTGTTGCACTTAAATTGTTTTCCAATTCTATGGGTTGATGAAATATAATAAGATGGGGGACATCCTTGATTTGATTTTTTTCAACCCCCAAGACTTTAAGTTCTTTCTTGACTGTCGAATGGTTTATTCGTGCTTGTTGGAGAACTGTTTTTCTTGAACCTCCCTTGATGGTTTTTCCGTCGCAAGTCCATTCTCCATTTTCATTGGCAACAACTTTGCCACCATAATTCTTGAATTCTATCGAGATGATAGCATCCTTCTTGATAAACAACGCATCTAATTCGCATCCGATGTTGTAGTTGCCGACAAACACACAGAAATCCTCCAAGTTCTCATAATGAGCTTTGAGTTGCCCACATAAGAATCTGAATTGTTCTCTTTCTGCCGTGTTGTCGTAGTTCTCTACTCTGAATGCCAAAAGTCCTCCCATTGTAAAACTTCAATGAAATTTATGTAATCCAAATAATATTAGCGCCAATCTTTCCTTTGAAAGAATTGTCAATTATTGACCACAAAAGTAGGAAATCTTATTCAGACGAAAGAATAAATCATTGGAAATCTTCACTTCTGGCATCACATTTCTGTAATTTGAGGCGATTTGCTGTAACCAACGCCACAAATCGCCTCTCATTGTCATTATCTGGATAAACCTTGTGATTTCTTTCTTGATGGCGCTCCTAATCCATTTTTCTGTGTTCCGTCCCAATTCGTGAGTTGGTCAGCACAACCATTGGAGCCGCCAAGTGAAACGTAAGCTTCTGCGCTACACGACATGTGGTCAATGAAAGAAAGGAAATTCTGCATGATGGGTTCGGTATAAACGACCTCATCGGTCGCAAAGAGCTTTGTCCAGTGTGCGACACATTCCTTTCGATAGTTGCCACAATCATTCCAATCCATGCTTGCGAGAAATCTGTCAGCAGCAGATGCTACTCCTTGGGGAGAGTTGAGCGCAACATCGCCTTTTGTAGCAGTAGCCATAATACCATAATAGATTGCTTTGGCTTCTTTTTCATCGAAATCTATTCTGCTTGATTGCGAAAAGGCTTTAAGCTGTTCATTACCTTCACTAATGAATCGGTCAAGTATACCTTGGTATCTGTCTTGTCTTTCCTGTTCTTCACGTTTTGCCTCCGCTTCTTGTTCCTTGCGTTCTTCCACACGTTTAACAGCTTCAATTATTTCAGGCTGCTTTGTCAAGTCGTTCCATTGAAGAACCAAGATTTTGTATTTCTCCCATAGAGTATTGTAATCTGTTTTGAGCTTTGCAACATCTTCACTTTTAGAGGACAATTGGGTATTGAGACTTTCAATAACGGCATTCTTTTGAGCGGTTACTCGTCTGACTGCGTTCTCGTCAAGTTGCGACATGCGTTGCTTCACCTCCGTATTTTCGGCCTTTAGTGTATCATTCTCATTCTGTAATGCCTTATTCTCAATAATCAGTTTGTTGAGTTGCTGCATATAGTAAGTGTAAGTTTTGTTGACAGATGCCCGTATACCATTATTCTGCTTGTCACGTTCAGCGTTGATGGCAACGATAAGAGCCTTGATAGCATCATTGATGTTTGTTGTCCGCTCCTCTCGCCAAGCCCTTTGCCCGATAAGTGCAGGAATAGGAATGGCAAGTTCTTTCTTAACGGCATCCATTGCCTCTTGAACAGGTGTCTTGATATTGAGAAGAGGGAAGGTGAGCTCTTGCTTGTCAATAGTGGCAAGAACAGCGTATTTCTCCACCTTGTCAAGAGCTGCTTTCGCCTGTCGCTCGGCTTCAAGAACGACTTTGTTCTTATGCCTCCGTCCTCGTTTTTCCTCCTCGGATAATTCATTGTAAGGGATGCCGCGTGCAAGACCATACTTGCAGCCAACCTCATTGTGATAGTCTGTATGAAGTTGCGAGAGATATTCCGACTTTGCTTTTCTCGTCTCTCCCCACACCTTGGCATAAGACACACGCTCAACAAAGTCCTTTGAGGCAGTCTGCTTGGTATAGTTGTCTCGCTCCTCTTTGGGTAATGCTCTCCATTCCTTAGTTGAAAGCACTATGTCGGGATTGTTTTTGTTGACGTACTTGCTACCGATGCGTCCACGTTTCTTGACTTTCTCCACAGGAATAGTCTGTACATGGGCATGGATGCTCGTTTCGTCACAATGGACGGCAAAACTAATAATGTTCTCCTCGCCCCATTTGCGACAGGCAAAGTCGTAGGTGTCCTTCGCCCATTGATAGATGCCTTGTTGCAATACGATGTGGCTATGATCTGCATCAGGATTGGCGGTGTCAATCTTTTGGTTGCCAAATGCGAGGTTGTACAGCACGTCGTGGTCGCCACTGAATATCATGCCGACAGTGCAGTTCGGACTGTTCTTTGATACTTGGTTGGGATGCCTGGCATCCATGTATGGCTTGAAGCCCAATTCATCAAGACGCATCTGAATGCGATCGTGGAGTGGAATAGGGTTGGATCCAAGCGGAACAAACTTTCCGCCTCTGACGATTTCAAAATTGAGATTCTTGCGAGAGAAATTATAATGGTTGTTCTTGTCCTTGTCGGCATTCTTCAACCGATAGACATTCTCGTCCCAACCTCTGCGTTCCGCCTCGTTACCCACTTGGGCGGAGAAAGATTTCTTGTCTTTGCCGACATGGATAGCGGCACGTGGTATGTTGCTTTGCATATTGTATTCCAGTCTTGTTGTACATTGTAAAAGGCGTAACTCGGTATAATGGCAGCAGGTCTCGGGCGGAGCCTGAGCATAATAGAAGGACTTTTTAAGTGAACAGCGTCAGCAGGTGAATCTAAAAGTCCCTATTATGTTCTTCATGGACTTTTGCAAAAAGTCGGCTCCCTCACGAAAGACTGCCTCTATCCTTGACTGTCCGCCATCTGTGCGTTTTCCGTCCGGTAGGTTGGATTACGATAGACCACCTTTGTCATCATCTCGTTGAGTCGGTCGGCAATTCGGTCACCATATCGCTGACGGATTTTCTTGGGCTCAAGGTTTGTGGTGAAGACCGTGAACAGTTGTGCGTCATACCGCATAGCCAAGAGTTCCTTGATGGGATAAATGAAATTGCCGTAGTCCTGCACTTCAGCAGGTTCAGTACCAATATCGTCTATACCTAATATATCAGCTTCCGCCAATTTGCAAAACTTATTATAGTCCGTCTTGCGGATTTGCACAATCTGCATGGCATTGACAATGGTAAAACTATAGTAGTTATCAGAACTATGTCCAGCATTAGGCGATAGGTTCGGTTTGAGGATTTCCAATCGTCTGACAAGGTTCTGCAATGCCTTGAGCATAGTGGTCTTGCCGTTGCCGCATCCGCCACATAGAACGATTCCGAACTTTGCAGTGTTCGCAGTCAGGCAATTGGCTACCTGTTTGAGTTGCTCTTCAACAAAACCATTATAGATAAACCTGCGATAGCGGAGCTGTACTTCCATGATATATGCTGCCAGAAGATATTCGTATGCCTGCTCCTCCAACATAGGCAGTCTAAAACGCCCCGTCATAGTCCGTCCCTTCCGCAGGAACTGGACAAGTCCTGCGATTTTCTTTTCGTTTGCTATTTCCATATACACCTCCGTTTTTACTGTCAAAAATCTCACACCTTCCCTTTATAAAAGAATCTTTGCTTTGGTGTTTGTCTTTATCTTTAATATGTGTCAAGTCCTGTGTCAAACCATGCGTCAAGTTATCCGTCAAGCCTACTGTCAAGTTATCTGTCCATTCAAGCAGTGTGTAATTGGACGGTAGATGGCGGGACTTGCCTTCTGTAAAAGCGATAAGTTTGCGCTCGGATAGATGCTTCCGTGCCGTGATGACAGTTTGCCTTGATAGGCGAAAGTCTTCACATATCCTTGTTGTGGAGCACGCAAACGGCATTTTCCAATACCGCTTGTTGCTCTCGTTCACAAGGTAGGCAAACAAGGCTATCTCACTCGCTGGCAATGGCGACAACAAAGCAGAACGCCAAAGCTGGTTCATGTGTTCGATATACGTCATACGCTCTCTTTACTATCGTTGTCATAAGCATTAGGCAAGTTCTTGTCCACTTTACTCTTCCGTTTGCAATAGCCAGCAACAGTTTCGTTCATAGAGCGAGCGTGTGTAATGGCTTTGACAGCCGAAGCTGGGTACATGTTCTTGTTGCCAAACTTGATGTGCTGCAAGTAGCCAGTGCGATGCCACTGCCATAGGGTAGCAGGACATACATTGAAAATTTTGCAAACGTCCTCTGTTGTAAGAAAGGTTTCTTCAGATTCTTCCTTGCGAGCAGACGCAGCTTGTTCCTCCCATTCCTTGCGTGACTGCGCCAAGAGAGCATTTGCAAAATGGTGAAGGTCTTCGGGAGTAACGGTTAGTGCTACCTGTCCTCCCATCTTTATCAATGACATGATGTCAACCATATTTTTTCTTTTGATATTCGTTATACATACGCTGTCTTGCTCGTAAACCAGGATGCTCTTTCTCGCAGCGTGATAAAAAAGAAACACCGCCAATCCGCTGGTTTGTCGGATTGACGGTGCAAAGGTATATGGCTTTTGACGGCTCTCGATGAGATTTGAATAGGCAGTAGGATGCGACTACTATTGACTACTCTTTGTTAACGTAATTAACGTGACAACATCAAAAATCCTTAGCCAAATGCTGTTTTTACGCTTGGCTAAGGATTGTAAATGGTAGCAGATTGTCAGAAACGAAATATGCTGCGACAATATGCAATAATTATAGAAAGGAAGTTCTTGCGTCCTAATTTGCGGTCATAGAAGTGTACATGGCTTTTATCGGTGACATTGTAGCCTATGGCATTTCGTAAAGACCTTCTGTGATACTTGATTTTCTCCTCAACCTGTTTCTTGACAGCATCGGACTCGTATTCCAAGTTTATATGATACTTGCTGAAATACTTGTCGAAACTACTTTTCTTCAGGTTGAACTCATCGACCAGCAGACAGCGAGGAATTGTTGGGAACAATATGCCGTCCTCTATTGCACAATGGATAATGACGGCTGCATCATCTGGATGTTCACCTCTGATAAGCTGGTGAAGTCCATGATGGATAGCATAGTATTGTGCTGCGAATGGAGTGTATTCAATAAGTTTGGTCGGACGTTCCTCATTCGACACCCCACGAATAATCTTCAAGAACCCTAATACCATCTTTTGGGTAATGCCATCAAAGTGCTTCCGTATCAGTTCCTTGGTCAATGCCTCCATCTCGTCATAATGGTCGTTTCCTCTAATGGCAATATATTTGAGTGTCTTACGGATTGAAGGTTTCTTTGCCAATTCTTCCCAAGGTGTAGTTTGGTATGACATAACAGCAAGAATGGTCATGCCGAAGGCTTCAAGACTTGGCTTTTCGATATTCTCGTTCACTTTCGTTCCATCAAATTCTTCCTTTATGAGCGAAAGCATGAACCTAACGTTCTCTTCTGTTATGTTGCGAGGCTTGCCGAACTGCTGTTCAAGATCCTCGCCGAGTTCGTTTATGTTCATGCCTTTCGGTAATTTAACTGTCTAATTCTGTCGTTGAGCATTGACAACTTGCTTATCAGTTCATCAAAAGAAGGCACCTGTCCGAAAATCATGTGCTCACACATGAACTTATAGTCATCTTGCCATAGTCTTGCAATTTCCTCGTTGGGCACGATACATAATGTGGCAGGATATAGCTCATCATAGTTGAAGCCCTTAAGTCCGATGAACTTTCTGCGATGTTCAAGTACCGCCTTATACAGGGCTTCGTTGTGGATTGCACGGTCAGCAATTTTGTTTTCAGAATCCATCATCATTGCCAAATCATATATATGGCGAGACATACGCTCCACTCTGACCTCGCTCTTTCTGAACTCTTCGTGCAACAAGAACACCTTTTCAAGGAAAGTACGCTCGGGGATGACAGCGTTCACCTCAAATGGCTTTTCTGCAAATGGAGCTTTGCTGAAATGGGCGTCAATAGCAGCGTTGATTGCTTTTTTCTCAATAGGCTCCATCATCGATCTGCCGCTGATTTCTATCTTTACCGTATTTTTGATATATGGTGAAATTTCATACAAACTATGATAGGTTATAGTTATCACTTCTGGGTCCGTTGTCGTAACAGGTGTGATTACAACATCAACAGAAAAAGCATCTGTTCGTATGCCCAAATCCACTAAAGCCTTCCTTACATCATACTGCATCTTCTCTCTTACGAAAGAACAGGCAGCACGACGCAGTCTGTCGCTGATTTGAGTCTTCGACAATTCACCGCTAAAGCCAAGGAATTCTCTGCTGAGTGCAATATCGACGTCTTCGGAGAATCTGGCTATCAAGTTCCAGCATTTGCTAAGACTTGTACCTCCTTTGAAAGCAATATGTTCTGCATATGGCAAAGTATGAAGGGCTTTCAATACCTGCGTTACCCACCAGTCCTTTTCGATACTTGACGGCGGCAATCCTGTCTGCAACGCTACGGTATTGATAGCTTCACGTTGTCTATCTTCTGGTATGTCTATGAATTTCATCGTGCAATTAGTATTTTGCGCACCCATGCAGGGGCAAGTTTTATATCATGGTTGAAATCGTTGTCGTTTACATTCTTTGCGTGCTCGACAAGCACGTTGCGTTCCTCGTCGGTTATTTTGTTCTCGCCTATGGTGCGCATGGCTGTTACAACAAGCATCATCAGCTCTGATTTATAGGCGAAGTTCTTGCCCGAAGAAGAATGCTTAAACAGGATGCCGCGCCCGTTTCCGATCTTTATCCTACGTGGTGCGCCGTTGGTAAGGAACACGACATTCATGGGCATCTGCGTGGACAATCCGAGACGATTCAAGGCATATGCTCCCATAGGTACAATCTTCGCCTTGTCTCGTTTGGCTATAGCCTGGGCAATGTCTTCAACAGACGGATAGATAATACCAAGTCCATATTCCTTGTCCTCTTTGGGATAATAATAGATGCCATGAGCCAACCGCACCAACATTCCGTCTGTGTACATTCGATGGAATGTTGACTTCACGGCTGATGGTGTTCCGCAGTCTGCATAGTCTTGTTGGAAGACTATCGAACCACGTCCTTTCCCTCTAAGCCTCATTTCTATCTTATTTACAGTGCTTTGGCTTGATGTTTGTACCATATTTTTGAAACCTTTTTATTATATTTTTGGTTCTTGTTCGTCTGCAAAGGTATAGTATTTTCTTCTAAACGCCAACGTTTTTATTGAATATCCGTTTTGAAACGCAATTTTGGCAAACTCGCAATAGGTCAGTCTATCAATTTCACCAGCTCGCGTTTCATCTCGTTGTCGATTTCTCTGTAACGTGCAAAGGCTCGACTGCCATCTGTGTGTCCCGAAAGAGATGCAACAAGATTTGGATCTTTCACCTTCTTGTACAGGTTGCCGATGAACGTCTTTCTTGCAGTGTGGCTTGTCGCAATATCGCAGATTGATTTCTGTATAGGCTCACGAGTTTTGTTGTCAATAACAGTCACCATGCGGTCAATGCCGAGCAGTTTCAGAATTTTCTTAATCTGACGGTTGTATATGTTTTGGTTTATCTTCGGCAACAGCCTCGTTTCAAGGTCGGCATATTTGGCGAGAATTGCTTTCGCCTTGTCATTGAGCGGTACTCGGATGGTGCGTGGTTTGTGGTTCTTTGTCTTTTCAGCAATGTATTCCACTGCACCATCAACGATGTTGGCACGTGTCATCTTTTCAAGGTCTCCCACACGGCAGCCGATGAGACAATGAAACATGAATATGTCACGATATACTTGTGTGGATGGCGTTTCGTTACTGAGGTCGGCATAGTAGACTTTGTCACGCTCTTCAAGTGTCAGATAGAATGGAGGGCTGTCCAGCACCTTAGGCATCTCAAAGGTGGCGAAAGGGTCGTTTGTCGTGATATTATGCTTCAAACACCAGTTCACAACCGTGCGTATTCTTCTGAATATAGTATTGATGGAATTTTCCGTTAGTTGGCGTGGTTTGAAACGCTCCTCTATGTCATCGAAGATTTGAGGATAATGCTCATAATATTCAGCCTCGTTTACCAGATATTTATGAAACTCACGCAAGTCATCGGCTGTTATGGCATCAAGTCGCATGGTGTAACCTCGTCTACGCATGATTTCCCTTTGGAAACGCTCGAAGTGCTGCAACTTACGTACGTTATGCTCATGATGCCTTATAGATTCCTTTTCCATCGGGTGGTTCTCGGCATACTGCTGGCATTGGTACACAAGGCTGTATTCGTCCCCTTTTCTGCCTTGGCGGATGTTGATGTTAGGATGATGAAACTCCTCAATAACACCTTTTAGCCAACGGCTGTCCGCTCCATGATAATATTGTGCGGATATAAGTGCCGCCAAGTCCTGCACGGCTTTGTCGAATGCCGTGCGCTTTGCCTCCGCTACAAGAGCCACACGTGTCTTGTAACCCTGCCGTTCCGCGCTCCAATGATTAGGATTGATGGATAACTCGCTGACAGCCTTGATGTCAGTTTTTCCGTCACGCACACGGAAATAAACGTGCGCCTGGTCGGTTATGTTGTTCTTTGCCGAGGTTTCTCGGATGAATGCTGTTACTTTCATGCTATTCTATATATAATGTATAATGATGTATAACTGGTAGTTTACATAAACGTTAGTTGATGAGGTTGACAAGATTTACTTTCGTTTCCTCATCAATCTCTCTGTATCTGGCGAAAGCTCTGCTTCCGTTCACATGTCCTGTCATGGAACTCACAAGCTCGGGGTCTTTCACCTTCTTGTATAGGTTGCCGATAAAGTTGCGTCTTGCCATGTGGCTTGTAGCGACATCACATATTGGCTTCTGAACCTCCTTTCCGGTGACGGTGTCAAGGATAGTAACCATTCTGTTGATGCCACATTCTCGAAGTACGGCACGGATGCCCTCGTTGTATTGGTACACTTGCTTTGTCGGCAGAAGCTTTTCTTGCTTGCCATCGTAACGTTTCAGTATCTCCATGGCCTTTGTGGTAAGGGGAACGCTCACGGTCTGCGACCGTTTGCGCATGGTCTTGTGTGGAAGATACTGCAATATGTCACCGACAATATTGTCTTTGGTAAAAGAGAACATGTCTCCGACTCTACAACCCACCATTGATTGGAAGATGAACAAGTCACGATACACTTCTAACTCTGGCTTGTTGTGTAGGTTTGCATTGTAAACCTTATCACGTTCTTCTATCGTCAGATAAAAAGGTGTACCTTGCACGGCTGCAGGGATAGTGAATGCATCGCATGAGCGGTTTGTTGTAAACCCCATCTTGATGCACCAATGCCCAACAATACGCAGATGATGCATGATACCTATGATCTGTGTGCTTGACATCTGCTTGGGAGGGTGCATGTCAAGGCTGAACTGTTCGTAAAACTCAGGGTAGTCATTGTAATGAATATATTCGTTTATTACATACTCTCTAAAATCAAGGTAGTCTTCGGGACGGATAGTCTCGCAATATAGCGTGAAGCCTTCCTCTCCTTCTATTTCCCTCTTGTAGGCTTCATAGCGTTGAAGCTTCTTGATTGTTGGTTTATAAACGAGTGCTGATTTCGGACTCATGGGATGTTCCGTGATATATTGCTCCATTCTCGAAGCAACAGTAGTCAATTCCTCTGCTGGATTTGAAATAGGATAGACACATTTATCAATCACATTCTTCATCCATGCAACATCAGCAGTCGCAGAGTTATACTGCTCGCTAAGAGCCGTTATAATGGTCTGCACCAAAACCTTGACTTTCTTCTGCTCGTCAGATGGTACTTTCTTTGTCCTTCGATAGGAAAGTGTATCATTGTCCCAATAGTCAAGCATAACCTCAATGTCGGAACGGACTTTGAGGTCAACATCCTTATCTCGGAGTCGAAAACAAAGATTGGCTTTTGCAGGAGCGTCTTTGTCTTTGGTCTTGCATTCCTTTGTGATGATGGTAATCTTCATGTTCCTATGTTTTTTATTTCTGCCACAAAGGTAATATCTTTCCCGTAAATGTTCCCACATATCCCCAATAAACTTTGATTCGTTTAAATCTATTTATGATTTGGTTTTTGCACTTTCTTTCCTTATTATCAGTTATTTGCAGGTGTTGTCGTCAAAATTCATCAAGTCGAATCATTGTTGTTTTAGTATATACAGTTTCCACACTTTCTTTATATGTATGACCATCACCTTAGGAGTTCAGTGAGTAAAAGAAGGCATGTTGCTACAATGTCGGCATTTGACTATAATACACTAGAGGACAAACACTTGATGTTTAGGGCTCGAAAACAACGGCAATTACTACCGAAGCCGAATTCAAGTCCTTTTTTGAATACGGTTCAGACTATAAATACAGCTTGGGATAATAATCAGCGGCTCTTATATAGCATTCTTTCTTTAGCAATATTACTGATTTCGGCAATTAGTATTAAAGCACAAAATATTATTGGAGAGAGGCGCGTATACTATCTTGATGCCACATACTCAATGATTACTCCCTCAAAATTGTGGAATCCAGTAAGAAACGATCTCGCCAAAGCGATAAATGCTATCGAAGACGAAACCACAGAGATTTACGTCATCGCATTTGGTGGAAATGGTGGGACAGAATTGAAATCTTGGAATGGATATGCAACAGCGGAGGGTAAAGCCAAGATCATTACTGGTTTCCAAAGTTTTACGCCTCAAAAGAACACTATGACCTATCTCGATAAACCAATTAACGATTTTTATCACAATAGGGTAGCTTCGGATAAGGTCACTTATTGTTTTTTGATGACAGATGGCCGAGACGAAAACAAAAACGTATCTGTTTTTCCCAATACTCTGAGAGAATGGGGCGGCAAATACGGAAATTCCAATGTCTATGGATTCTATGTAATGCTGAACAACAATGCGAGAGACAAAGACATCGAACACATTATTGACAGTCAAGAACATCTTTGGAAAGTCGAGACTGCTGATGTAAACATCAATTTGATTCGTTTGGACAAACGCGCAGTATTCAATGTCAGGAATGATGATTCCATTGTAATTCCTATTACAGGTAAATGCAGTGGTTTGAATTTTAAGGTCTCACTACCTGAGGCATCCGGATTGAAGGTCAAGAGCTGCAGGGTAAAAGACGGAAAACTTATTGTAAAAACTGATGTCATCGGGAATAAATCCACAATGCCGGAATCTTCTACATATAACTTGTCTGTGTCTGTCTCAAATGCCGACAAATTTGATTTTCTCGTCACGGACAAAGTATCAATCAAATGCAACAACAAAAAAGAACTTGTCCTCCTATCACCCACGGGAAATCAAAAAATGGGAAAAGTTTCTCATTATGATGAGTTTCTTTTTGTCCCAGGCAAGACTGTCCCCATCAATCAAACAATAGAATTCTCTTTCAATCAAGACGCAAAAGCCAACAAGAAAACATTTGCAGAATTTGCGTTTGTCAACAATAATGGGCTGCCTGTCAGTCCCAAAGATATGACCATCTCCGTCAATGGGAAGAAATTGGATAACAACCGATTCCGCATCTCTCCTGTCCAAGATAAGGTTAACGTTGAGATATCTTTCCCTTCCGGAGCGGAAAAAGGAAAACATCAAGGCTATTTGAGATTGGTAAATCACAATCTGCACAGGCTGAACAGTAACGAGTGTTTCGGTCAAACGTCCGATGCGTTTCAATGGACAGTATATAACAAGCAGTTGATGAACCCACTAGAAAAAGTGCTTATGTGGATAGGAATTATACTCGCAACCATACTCATATTATGGTTCACAGTCATTAAACCGATAAGGTTCCCTTGTTTCCCAAAATTCAGGAAAATGGTACTGGTCAAAAAGGATGGCATCGTTGCCGCACAATTCTCCTGCAACTTCAAGGGAGCAAGGCGGGTTGTTTTTGCGACTAAGGAACAGCACCAAAGTGCATTGAACAGACTATTCTGCGGAAGAATTGACACGGTAGTAAATCAAGTTTTTGAGGAACCGATTACTTTCATTCCGAAGAAAAAGAAAAAGGCAATGGCCCAAGGGAAAGGGTATTTTTTCAATCCCAACCCGATTCCCCAGAGCGGGATCGCCGAAATTAGCGCCCCAAATAAAAAATTAATTATCAGTTTACAATAAAAAAACACACCACAATGGAAAAGGCTAAGATTAAACTCAAAAAGACTTTATACATCGGTCTTGGCGGTACCGGCGTTGCGACTTTATTGAAAGTCAAGAAATGTTTCATCGACAGTTATGGAGAGATTCCACCGATGATTGGTTTTCTGGCGATCGATACTGACACAGCAGCTTTTGGGAAGGAAGAAACCAGCAATTTGGGCTCACCTATCCGTTTGGAGCCTAGTGAACTTTTTGTTTGCACGGTAAAAAACGCACTTCCAACATATCGCAGCAACCCTACAGCATACGATTGGGTTCCGAACAAGAATGTAAACAACCTAAGAAACATTGCTGGCCTTGGCGCTGGTCAGGTTCGTTCCAATGGACGTTTTATTGCATATTATAACTATAATACGATTCAGTCAAATATTTCTACGGCTATAACCAAGATTCACCAACTCATTCCAAGCTCATCAAGATATACCATAGACACCAATAAAGACGGTGTAGAATACGCCACAACAATCAATGTCTTTGCATCGGTAGCAGGTGGTACCGGTAGTGGAATGCTCATTGACACCCTTTGCCTTATTAATAAGGCAATGAAGGAGATGGCATTGCAGTACAACTTGTACCCTTGGATTGTCCTTCCTGAGATTTTCAAGTCTATGAGCAATGGACCGGCAATGGCGAATGTCCGCTACAACACTTATGGAGCCATACGATCTTTGGACTATATAGAGCATCTTGACCCGAATGATCCGGCGATTAATTTCGGATACACAACAATTACGGAGCCTCTTTTTGATTATGCATTCATTATGAATAATCTTAATCAGGCTGGTGTCGCTTTTGACAAGCTCGGAGACTTGGTTGATGTTATTGCAAAGAGTGCCTTTTTGCCGGCAAACAAGATGGGTGATGAAATAAGCTCGCCTTTCGACAATATCCGACATCAGCAGAATGGAGGTGTCTATGACATCCTTGACAAAAAGGCTTGGGCAGCATCGACAGGTAGTGCAGAGTTGATTTACGACAATAAAGCTGTAAGCCGTGCTTATGCTTATCGTATAGTTGCCCAATTATGCGATTCTATGAGCCATACGGACACTGACGGCACGGAGTACGCCAACAAATTCGTTGACCACCAGAATGTTCTGATTCGTGAGAATGAAGGCAGGAATGATGTTATTGATGCCTTGATTTCTCCCGCCCCGGAATATATCCTTACCATCGACTTGGACACAATCATTAATGATATAAACAATTATATCGAGTACAATGCTGGAACACGGATTGACGATGAATTGCAGAACAATCTCACAAAGAAGATAGAGAACACAAATCGAGAGTTTAAGACTTTTTTAAGTAATATGATGGATAACACACCTAGTGGGTGTGTAGGTGCCTTACTACAGTTCATACGTTCATTAAAGACACTAATTGGACTTTGTCGGAATGAAATGCAGAGTGAGAAAGAGGAATTCAAGATGCAGAACGGAATTCCTATGCAGTGGGAGTCAGAACTCAAAAGCATCCGAAGAACGGGAATAGGAGCGTTCTTCGGTTCGAAACTTGATGAAAATAATGTTGAGATGCTTACTCAGAAACTGACCAACCACGTAACCAACCTTCGTGAAGAGAAGAGAAGACTATGGGCGATCCGCTTCTACAATGATTTTGAGAACACCATCACGAGTTTTGAGCAACAGTTGCGTAATCTGCAATCCCATCTGACCAAGATTCATAATAGTTGTTCTGACGAACTTCTTCGCCAACAGCAATTAGCTTCTTCTACATCTAAATTCCAATTATTCTTACACCAGGCAGATGTGTACAAAGTTTCACAGTACATCTTGGATGATTCCGTAAAAGCTGATTTCCATACGCGTTTCTCAACTAAAGGAGGTCTCATTCAGTGGCTTTCCCTCTCCAAAGAGCAAATTGACTCTCAGATATGGAATTTCGCCATAGAAACCACGCCCGTCAGTCAAGCTCTCAACGTGTCGATTGACGATGTTTTAAAGGCGATGCCACATAACGAGGTGAAAACTTATCTTGAGCAACTCAAAGTCTTGGCTTCGCCACTTTGGTCATACAACACACAAGGCTATAACCAAACCCAACTGACACTAGACAAGTTTGTCATCGTTGGTGTAGGAAACCGCGATACCAGCATCATTGCCACGGATTCTGAGTACAATACCGTTTTCGACACAAACGGCAACCACGCATCATTTGCATCAACATATCAGAGAGACAGAATTTATGTTCTGGTGGTAGAGGATCTGCTGCCTATCTATGCTGTCAACAATTATTCGACGTATCAAAGCGATTATGAACAGAAACAAGCGCAGAACTATTCGATGGCCGCTTATCTTGACGAAAAACTCAACAATCGCATCATTTCTGAGAACTTCAATGTTATGCCAACCATAGAGCAGGACAATATTATCCAGCTTTGGGTATGGGGGTTCATTTTCGGATATATCCATTTTGATTCCGAAACTAATTACTATTGGATCCGTTCCAAGAGCAAAGGAGATGCTATTCACAAATACCGTTTTAATTTGAGTAAGCAGAGGGATGTGGCATTTGACATTTTCAAGACAGAGAACCTTTATCACGAAATAGAAGATTTGCTCAATGCAGAGATTTCCCGTCACGGCAACGAGACCATCAATCAGAAGATTCAGCAAATCAAGGATGATGAGTCGTATCTTGAGCAATATGCAAATCTCAGTCCTCTCGAGCAAGCCAACCTTGAAGATCCGAAGTTCAAAGCTGTTCTAAATCTGATCAATCAAGAAATAGCTATAATGACCAACTGATTATGGAAATATGTCAGCATTTATTGTCATAAGCGCAAAAGAAAATCTAAACTGGATTGTGGACGGCATAAAAGATTGCCGTCCACATAATCCGGATGTTACCACCTATCTCTCCATCGGTAAAATTAAAAGGGAGGGAGAGGATAAATATCTTTATGAGTACACCGTCTTTTCGAAACATACAGGAGACGACACAGGTAACGATGCGTTATCAAGGACAGCCGAATCCGACATCCCTAGGAATTTGTTTTCCAACCAGATAGCGCAGTTTTTGAATGTTTGCGAAAACGAAGGTGAGCAAATTAATATATTCTTTCTTGATAATCCTACAACTGACGCCGACTTTGAGCAATCCTCCTGGTTGATTAATGAAATCAAGGCGGTATATGACAGTCATAAAATCACCAACTTTCAACTCGTTCGTATTTTATTCTCTTACGAGATTGATAGGCCTACTGATGTCAACAAACAGGTGTCTCAAATGATTCTGAAGCAGCTGACCAAGGTGAATCTTGACGATTCAGATGATTTTCCCACTAGAATTCTTTACATAGACAATCAGAACCGGAACGGAGCGGCAATTTGCCTGAATAAAGAGGAGCACGACATTATGATACCACGTATGCTGTGCGACTTTATGATGCTGCTATCAAACAAAAACGACTCGTACAATGTGTCATCTGCCATAAGCGGACAAAACCAAATGTTTGCCATTGGTTATTCAGAATGTATGTACTACCACGACGATGTGTTCAAGTACTACGATCTGGCTGGCCGAAGAGATCTTCTCGAATATCTGCTTGAGACGAAAAATGATGATGAGTCTCTTGATTGGAACCGACACCCTATCGGGCTTGAGGACAGGCAGAAGCGTTTTGCGCCTCTTTACGAAAAAGTCCCGTACGATGCCGACATTGATAGTTATCCGAATTCTATTGACAAGGCTATTGATGACATCATCGTCTCACTAAAGGATGACATCATCGACATCCGTCACGATGCGACTGTAGCGGCAAGCGAAAAAGATGCGGCTGAAACAAAGTGTAAATTGATTGCTCATCTGAAAGAGAACAACCTTATTCCGGAAGAAATAAGCGAAGAGGCGTTGAATGAGAGATACTTGTCCATTGCAAAAGATGCAGGTGTTGACATTGAGCATTTCACTGTCACGGCAGCAGCGGAGCAGGTTCAAAAGGATTATCCTGAATACATTGACCGCCACCGAATTTATGAAGAATATCTAATTGAAGATGAAGGGAAAGAGGAGTATAAAATTCACATTTGGATGCCAATATTTTAGAATATGAAAGACTGATAAAGTTCATCCAAACCGGACAGTTCAAAAGATATGTCCGCGCTAAATGCGAAGCGCAAGACAAAAAACAGGAACAAGCGTCAAGCGGTTCAGAAATGCTAGTGGAAAAGCAATGCTTTATTAAACGCTTGATATATTTTTTGAAATGTCGGTTCTTTAAAACAATGGAACCGGAAATTGATAGCGAAGTTGATGTCGCGGAGACACCAACTTCTATCGCCCGAGACTGGATCTCTCTTAGAGAATCCATTGCATCCATTTCCGAGATGTATTCAAAACGTAATGATTACTTCAAACTGAAAGAAAAAGTAAGTTTGATTCGCAGTGACATTGAGACATTTAACAGTAATATCCACAACTTCAAACTGACAGTTCACTGTTCATCTGTCGACAGCCTCATAGATTTGGATAAACTGGAAGAATACCATCAATCTGGAAGAGAGGCGCGTTTAAGAAAGATTGTTGAGCAATGGAGCCATCAAAACGAGAGCGATAGAACTTACGATGCGATCTTTGAGGTTCTCAAGGAAGTAACCAAATGGGATGTGTTTAACTTCTACTACATCAATTGGTCTAAGCCATTAGACTTCATTAAAGACATCAGCCTTCAGGTGGTTTGCGAACACCTAATAAGAAAGTCTCAGCCATTTGTCAATACATATACGCTTGAGCCCAATGCCGAGAACCTGACATCATATGTTTTTTATACGGACAATAAGCAATGGTGCGAAGACATTAGACAGAAGAGAGTCTCTCTCAAAAATGACAATATGCTCTCTTGCACTTTCTCGCGTCATATTTGTTCCAAGATTTGTATGTTCCAATTCCTTCAGATGAGTCAGAAACTCATTGAAGGTTTGGTAGACATTCACGAAAATTGAATGAAATTTGAACGTATCTGATTAATAATTGAGTTAACATTATGAAAGCAAAACAAATTTTTCTTTCGTTATTATTTATTTGCGGTGTATTATCTTCCTGCGATCGTAATCATCAATCAGAGTTTAATCGTATACAAAGAGATGATATTAATGGTTATGAAGAGTTTATTCGGAAGTATCCGCAAAGCATCTATGTGGAAGATGCCCGCGAAAGGGTATGTGTTGCCAGAGAGGAATTAAGGCTTGAAAGGGAGCGAAAACAGAAGGAAGAGGAAATGCGACGGTTAGAATCACGTTACGGTAATAATTCTCTTGCAAATGGTGCTCAGCCTTACTCAAGATGGTATGGGGCCAATCTTAGATTTGATGACTATACCCCTCATTCTGAAATCCAAATTATCGCTCCGACTAATTCTGATGTCATAGTTATTGTAAGGTACAACAATATGAATGGCAGAGTAGCCGGACATTGTTATGTAAAAGCGGGTATGAAGTCCACAATCGAACTCAGCAATGGTAATAATTACCAAACTTTTTTCTACTACGGCAAAGGTTGGTGTCCAGACAAGGATATGAATCGCGTTCGCGGTGGATTTATCAAATCGGAAGTTTTCTCTAAGGATGGCACGTCCTCTTATCTTGACAATAACATTCTGACATATGAATTGACTTTGCAAAATAATGGCAATTTCCAAACCTCAGCAAGCAGTGAAGACGAGATGTTTTAAGTTATTGAAGTATTAAATCAATCTATGTTGCCAAATTAAAGTACAATTACGAAATTGAGTATTTGCACGTGAATGTTAAGTACTTGGACCTTTAGCTGTTTGAGGCCAAGTTTGGTGAAGCTGTAGAAGATGATAGCCTTGGAACAATGTGATACTCATTCAAGACAACCGTCAGATTAAACAATTAACACTAAAGAAATCATAATAATGTTAACCAACAATTTAACCGAGCAAAGTAATCTTTCTGACATTGTCGCACAAGTCAGAAAGAAGGTCAATGGTTTACTTTTGACATATTTTGCATTGATAATAAGCACAATATTACTGTCCTTGGCACTTTTTGCCTTGGTGATTATTGTATTGGCTAATGCTTTTGAGAAAGGCGGCGGTTTTGATTTAAGAATCATATTCGTAATGCTTTGTCTGCTTATCGTATCGATAGTGTGCGTTGTTTACGTCATTGAGCCTCTGTTCAAGATATTTGGAAGCAGAAAGATAAAGGGTCGTGAGATAAAGCGTAAAGACTACCGTGAATTATTCGAGTTGATAGACGAAGTCGTAGATAAAGTTCAGTGTCATTCTCCCAAGCGCATCTATATCTCAAGTGAATGCAATGCCAATGTTTCCTATTCTAACATCTGGGGTTACTTATTTTCAGGTAGGCAAAATCTTACTATCGGGCTCCCTTTATTAATGACACTTAACAAGACAGAATTCAAGTCTATCCTCAGTCACGAATTCGGTCACTTTACTCAGAAGTCCACAAAAGTGAACAGGATAGCCAACTTGACGGAATTTATTTGTTCTTCAATAAACCAATCTTGTGAGGAATTGGACAACTCTGCAGAGAGTCAGGCTGACACCGCACGACTGTTCGCCCACATTGTCACAAGTATTATGACTAAACACTATATGGAAGTTGCACCATTAAATGGGATTCTTTCCCGTGCTCAAGAATTTGACGCAGATGCATATTCATATCAAGTGGTCGGAACGGATGGAGCCATTTCCGCTCTAAGTAAAATCAGTCATTTCTCTCGATTATGGGATGATGCGACAGGTTACATTAAACACCTTATGCGTGATGAAAAGAGGGTTCCTCAAAATATCAAAATGGTTGTGGACGCATTCCTTAACGATGCAAACAATAAAACCAGTGTGACAATGGAACCGACAAAGCATCTATTAGTCCCTATGTCAGAAAACAATTCCAAATTGTCGTGGGTAAATGAATATACACATCCTACGATGACAAACAGATGTGATGCGATCAAGAGAATGCCGTATATTACGACCAATTGGGACAATACTCCCGCAATAACATTCTTTCAGTCTAAGGTTATAGAAGATGTATTCAATGATCTGATACCAGAATTTACCAAAGAACTGTTCCCGTATAGTACGGAATTCTTCAAAAATGATGTCACAAGCGAGGTTGTCAAGTGTTTCTTAGATGAAAGGATGCCAAACTATCTGAGTCACTTCTATAATTCAACTCTATTTTATTCATACCAGACTTTCGAGGACATCTGTATGACCAATAAGGAATATGAGTCTTTCCCGTTCACGCCTTCCAATGCGGATGTGCTTGAGAAGTACAACATTGCAAGCAACGACTTATACAACTTACAACAAATTATCAATGAAAACTCCTCCGCCAGGTCTTTTTACTACGATAATATACCTTGCACTGGAACCAACGTCCCTATTAAGAAACACAGAGATTATTATGCCCCTCTCGCACAAGCAGCAGAAGAAATAGCGAGACATTGCAATTATTGGATGCTACAGAAAGCCAATCAGGATAATGACAACGGATTGTTGTTCCATTTAATAATCCACACAGGTAGATTACTTGCTGACATAAATGAACTTAGAGACACCTTTCAAACCATTATTGAACTCACCCAAAGAAACGACACTTCCACAAAGGCCATAGAATATGTCAATCACGCCGAGTCTCATTTTAGGACAGCATCACAACCAATTATGGATGTAGATTCCGATGGCCAGTCCAAGTTCTTGATTATATCCAAAAACATTGAAGTAAAGAGCGAAACCCTTGATGAGATTACGAACTTTTTTTCCAAGCCTCATAGTGAGTCCAACAAAGAATTGATGGAAGTGTACCGTGAACTTCAACAAATTCTCGTTCATTTTTACAACAAGACTTTGACTGCTCTTATGAAAGAATGGGTTGTGCCTGAAATAGTTAAAGTGAATTATTTTAAAGATATTGACAATGAGACACTGGCATCGTAAGTTTTCACGTCATCAAGATAAATATCTAACAATATATAAATCAAACCATTATGACAACAGAAGACAAATTCGAGTACTGCGCGCATTGCAGTAAGAGTACTTTCTCGATGGAGGAGGGACGGAGGTGTTCGCTGACGGGAAGAGGACCGGAGTTCGAGGATCGTTGCGAGCATTTTGACGGGGACGAGGCGGAAGTGGAGAAGGCGATCAAGGATGAACAGAGGGCGGTAGAGGAAAGTGTGGGGATTCACGGTTTTCTCGCTTTCTACTTGTACTTCTGCGTGATTGGCGGAATTATCCTGACAATCATCAGCACATTGGTTTCCAATGTGCCAAGTGCGGATGAAGGATTAATGAAAGGAGCCTATTCCATTGTATCCGCTTCAAGGTCATATTCAATCAACTGGTCATTATTGGCCTGTGACATCTTGATGCTGGTAAGCTTTGTCTCAATAGGCATTTACACTGTGGTGGCATTCCACAAACGACTGCCTAATGCGGTTGCGCTTGCCAAGACTCACCTGATCTGGGCAGCGGTTACCAACGGCTTGGTGTTGTTGACTGGGAGCGTTGGAAACGGGGTATTTGACAATCCTGTCCGTTTGATAATCTCATTGGTCTGGGCAGGCATATTCTTTACTTACCTGACGGTTTCGGAAGATGTCAAGATTTTGATTCCAAAGGAGACGAGGCATTTATTCAAGGGGGACAAGATCGCACTGGTTTCGATAATCGCCGCTATCTTAATCTTGTTCGGGTATGGGGTGCTTGAGGTATCAGGGATTTCACAGGCATCTGGCTCTGACAAAAATCTGGACAGGCAGATTGAGATGACAAACGCGCAACTGCCTATCGCGCTGTCCGAGGGGTTGGATTATTGCAGTATGGAGCGGAAAGGGGATGATGTGATATTCCTGTATAGACTCAAGAATGTTCACATTGATGACATTCCGGGGATAGCTATTGAAGAGGGTTCGCTTATGACCAAAGAGCGATTGGTCTATGGGCTGAACTCAACGAGGGACAAATTTATGGATAATGCTGCCAAGAACCATAACTTGGTGTTCAAGTACCTTGACGCTGATGGGAAAGAGGCCTATTCAGCCAGAATTTCTCCAGAAGAATATGCAAGGGCTTGTGCGGAGGATTTTAAGTATCGCACCGATCCAGAAACAATGAATCGGATTTTGGAACTGGGAAGCAATATGATCACTGAAGAATTGATTCCTGACACGAAGTTCAACTCCATTTCATTCGTTAATGACCAGATCGTTCTCAGTTTCACGATTGTCGGAATGACTTCAACTGAGATGCAGAATATAACCCAAGGGTCCCTCCGGCAGTTTCTCGAAGATAATCTGTCTCTGTTGTATGGAGATGCGTCTGAGTTGGCTATGATGAATCGCCTTCCGATCACATTCGATTTCACATCGGAAACTTTGGTTTGGTGGAGACAAAGTGTGACGTTCACACCGGATGAGTACGAATCTGTCTTAAGCAGGGATATGGAATCATAATGGCACCTGTTCCGGCAATCTATTTTTGCAAACCACGGCCGGCGGCGATGTCACGAAGATGTCTGCAATGCTTATTGTACGGCCGACCCACTTTCCAATGTAGGGTCGGCCGTACAGAAGGGGCTATAGAGGGGCATAAGGCAGGTGACAGGGCCGTGGTTTGCAAAAGTGAGTTGAAGAGCGGAATAAAGCACTTATCAACGCTTAGCTCATCAAAGCCAAGTTCACATCAATGCACTTCCATATCTCCGGGCGGCAGAAATATTCTATCATACTGGGAAACGAACAATCCGCCAATAAGGCATCCTTTGTGTCTTCAGCGGAGCAATTTTCCAATTTGTATGCCGCAACCATTCTTAACACTGCACTACGTTGATTGGTAAGTGAACCATTAAGATTGAACGCCTTGATTGTAAAATCAGCCCTATCTTTCTGAAATGGATTTAATCCTGATTTTGGCACAATGTCACCGTTAGCGACATATTCAAAATAGTCGTGGGGGTCTTCCAAAGATGGATTGATTAGTTTTTGGTTGTCCTCCAAAGACTTAACCGGAGAATACTCGCTATTATCCTTATAGTCCGCACCATACTGTTCTGAGCCGACGTGCTCATCAACAAATAGATTTGTCCATTCAAACCTCTGCCTTACTGTACAAAACTGCTGTTTCAGAAAATGGTCCACATATAACGATTCGCCAGAACCATCAAGTTTTCTCTCTGTGTAAGCGCTAAGCCCAGACTGCTCCGAATCTAGAATGTATTCACGAACCTTGGCTTCGCTACGCCTTCATATATTTGCCTCGAAATAAAACGAATGAGAATCATAAAGATATTCGGCATACCGGGAACATCATTTTCGCCAAGAAGGGCGACTGGGGTGGATGTAGTGAAGAGAACTGTCGCCAAGAAAACAGGAGTACCATTGACCAAGTCCGGAGCGGAGAGGAAGATCGGAAGAACAATCATCAAGGCTGTCGCTAAATTATTCGGAAAATAGATGATTTGACCGGTTACCTTACACAAAAACTGGCATTAACGAGTGTAAGATGTAAAACACTATTTGTAAGGATATGCATTGGAATCATAAGATCAACGAGAAACGGCTTAGGCGGATTCATCAGATCTGGGCCAACGTGGCTAGGATATATGCCAAGGCAACAGTACAGATTAACAGCGTTGTAAAAAGTGGGCCCTCACAGGCGGCCCGCAAGGCGGTGATATTCAAAGGGGAGATGGACTTCATCTCACGGTGTATTCTGGACCGGAAGAACATTGAGACCGGAGGGCAGTTGTTTGGGTACTGGACGGAGAACGGGACTCCGGTGATTCTCTATGCCATCGGACCGGGACCACGGGCGAATCATCAGGTGACATTCTTCAATCAGGATGTTGACTATCTGGTGAAAGTCGGGAATATTCTTCGGAATCGCTATGGGCTGCACCACATCGGAGAGTGGCACTCGCATCATCAGCTTGGGCTGGCAAAACCAAGCGGACACGACTCGGAGAATATGACAAGTGTGATCAGGCGACGGGGCCTTGGAGAGTTTCTTCTCTGCATCGGGAACTGTGACAATTTCTCGTCATCACTGAACGCGTTTCTCTGTGATTCTTCGGAATGTCGAAAGATAACGTGGGACTATGTGATGGCAGACAGCCCTCTTCGGCAAGTCATTGACAACGACCTTGGCAGACTTGTATGCCAGCCTCAGACTCTCAAAGTGCACCATAAAGAGCCGATACTCAATCAATAACCTCAACGATTTATGAATATGGACAACGAAAGATATTTGGCAGAGAACCGGGTTTTGGCATCGAAAATTCCGTCAAGCGCCTACCGTTTTCTTGGCATAGGCACATCATCGCCGTACTTGAGAATAGCGGCACGGACTAACAACGGACACTTTTACACTCTGCACTTTGACTTGCGAGGGTTTCCCGAATCATCCCCAAAAGTGTTCGTCACAAAGATGCTCAAAAACAGTTCCGGCGATGATATGAGTGGCGCGAGCGGTTCAATGCACACCCTCCCGAGTGAAAACGGCTGGACACGAATATGCCATTACGGACAAAGCGCCTGGACGCCTTACGTTTCCCTTTTCAAGGTGTACGTGAAATGCTGCCTGTGGCTGAATATGTACGAGCAGCATCTCTTGACAGGAATGCCGATAGAATTCTATCTTAACCATCAGCTATAAGGAACAATTCAAACCAATATATAATATGATTTCAAAACAAGGACTTTCTGATCTTGCGGAGGATGTCCGCAACATCAACTACGGCAACTCAATCAAGGAGTTGGTCTTCAATCCGGAAACAGGTGATTTCGAAGCCTGTACACGTGGAACCTCTCACGGCTCAGGCGAGATCGTGACCGAGATGACAGAGGGAGGATTCGCTGCTGAAATGGCAGCGGACTCCCCTTCCATCAGAGCCATTCTGGATGCGCAAGATCTTGAAGCATTGAAAGACGGACCGGCCATCGTGGAAGGACGAGCTTACGAATGGGAAGGAGAGAACGTTGTTCAGATCAGGACCAAACCTCTGAAGCATTCGTTCGGGAAAGAGAGCAAAGTCTATTTTGTGAAGAATGGAGAGAGTCTTCCAGACGATTCCAAATATTTGGTAATATTAGACGATAGCAAAGCCCACGTTTTCCAGAGACAAGAGAACGGAATATTAGGACAGATTCCTCACGAACTCATCCCGTCACGTGAGGAATTATATTCAAGAAGCAAAGGGATCCTTGAGGTTGACATATTGAGAGAGAAAAGAGTCCTAATTGTGGGTTTGGGGAGTTTCGGTAGCCATATCGCGGTGGAACTGGCAAAGGCCGGAGTCGGAAGTTTCGCCCTTATGGACTTTGATCGGGTTGAGCTTCACAATCTGGCAAGGCACATCGCGACAGTCAATGATATTGGGCGGTTTAAGACGGACGTGGTCGAGGATGCCATCAAAGGAAAGAATCCGTATGCGGCAGTCGATAAATACTCTATCGACTTGAATGACGACCTCGTATTGTTAGGCAAAGAAGTTCGCAAAGCGGATATTGTCGTATGTGCCACCGATAACAACAGAAGCAGGTTTGTGCTGTCCGGAATATTGAAAGAAGAAGGCAAAGTGGGGATATTCGGACGTGCTATAACACGTGCCGAAGGAGGAGACGTATTCCGCTACCGTCCGGGCGGTCCGTGCTACAGTTGTCTGATCGGAAAAGGTTTCTCCAACGAGGAGGAGATAAGCGATCTGCAAGCGGCAAGGCGTGACGGGCGGATTCCTGCCTACGTCTCCCAGGAGGATGCTGAGGCAATGGTTCAGGTAGGACTGTCCTCAGACATTCTTCCGATCTGCAATCTGATGGTGAAACTGGTTCTTGTAGAACTCTCAAAAGGAATGGATTCGGGAATATCCTCGCTTGAAGACGAGCTGACTTATGACTATTACATTTGGGCCAACCGCCGTGACAGGCACTATGCGAATTGGAAGCCGTTTCAGGCTGCCGGCCAAGGGCCTACAATCCTCAAATGGTATGGAGTACGTGTGGAAAGGAATCCGGATTGTCCGTTATGTGGCGAAAGAATAAATCTTGAATCCGGAGAAGGAATAATCGAGGGTCTGGAAGGCGTGGAACCTGAACTCTAATGATTTATGGCATATCGATACAACGAGAAAACCGGAGAGTTCGAAGATTTAGGGAATAACCGGAGAAAAAGAGATGCCGGTGACAAACCTACGGTTGAGACAAAGAAAAATAACAGTGGTTGGATCTTGGTTGTCGTGGTCATCTTTGCGATCAACTTTTTGGCTCAATTGCTCTCGGCACTCCAGCAAGGATAAGATAACACACACTAATCATCATCAAATTATGTCACCGAATTTAAAGTACATTTTCTCGGCCCTGATTCCTGCTTTGGGATGGGGCTACTGGCTTTGGGAGGAAGATCGCGAAGTCGCCAAGAAATGCGGCAAGATAGGCACCATCGCTTTTGCTGTCGGTTTCCTGTTCAGTATGTGCACCGGACTAATCGGAAGATAAACACCTCGGCCTATCTACAAACCACCGCCGTGCGGCTATGCATAGGGATGTTTGTAAGTATGGTTGCGCGGCCGACCCACCTCTCAAATGCAGGGTCGGCCGTGGGGGATGAGCTGCAAAGGGGTGTAGGCAGGATGGCAGGGCCGTAGTTTGCAAAAAAAACCTGACCAGCAAAAAGCCTATCGGGCTTTGCTATACCACCCATAGGTGAAAACAAGGTTTGTACGAAACCAACGTATTCTGTACGAAATGAGATTCGGTGTCGTTTCGTACAACATTACCGAAGGTTCGTAAAAGTGATTTTGAAGGGTGGCGTGGATTGAGGAACTTTGTGTCATCGGAGGGTTAAGATGGGACGATAGTCAGAACCATAGATGTGGTTACCTTTTTGGGGAAAGGGCATTAATAGGCAAAGAGCAAAGACAGTACAAGAAACAAAAACAAAAACGAATATGAAAGGAATCATCAGAATTTTGATTGTGGCGCTGGCGGTGGCCGGGGCGGACGTGAATGGCTGGATGGCGATGGCACAGGGAAGACGTGGGGCCAAGGGCGGCCAGGAGAGCCAAGTGCAGGAGGCCAAGGACTATAACTTCTTCAGGGCGAGGGAGGTGATGAATGAGTCCGGGGACTACGAGAAGGCGCTGGGGTTACTCGGGAAGCAGCTCCAGAGTGCGCCGGGGGATGTCAAGACGCTGGTGTTCAGATGCCAGCTTTACAGGGATTTGGGGCGCTATGGGGAGGCGCTGGCGGACATCAACGCGGCGATTAAGAACAACAACCGCAAGTCGGGATATTCAGAGGCGGCGCTATACTGGTGGAAAGCGTGGGTTTACGACGCGATGGGAGACAAGGACGGGAATATGCGGAATCTGGAACTGGCATATTCAGCGGCTCGGAAGAACCGCAAGAATGAGGGGGAAAACTACGCCAAGCTTTGCCACAACTACTGCGACAAACTGACGCGCGCGGGGCGGGACGCGGAGTCGCTCGCCATCTGCCGCGAACTGATGAAAGAAGACGAGACTGACATTGTCGCCGCGTCTTTGGCGGCAAGGAATATGCTCGCGGCGGGAGACATAGAAGGAGCAGGGAAAATCATCCGTGAATATTCAAGGTTCGGAAGCGACAACACCGAATTCGACTATGCGTCAATGAAATACTGGGAGGCAGTCGGCGACAGGCACAAGGCTGCGGATGCGGCGCTTGACTATGCCGGGCATTATGACGCGGAGCAGATCGGTGTCGTAATCAAGGCTTTGAAGGCCGACCGGAAATATTCAGAGGCGATGCTGCGGAAGCGGATCAAGGATGGCGCTGAAAATAAGCCCACCTGGCAGGCGACACTGGCTTTATACTACTATTACACGCTCGACTTTGAGCCGGCATTGAAGGAATTATTACAAATGATTGATGAATATGGTGGCAAGGATGAATTGGCGGGATATGTGGCATCTTGCTACGACAGGCTGGGAATGCCGGAGGAAGCGGTCAGAACGCTGAAAGATGCCGAGGAGGTTCAGGTTAAAGAAGACCCTTCGTACTACTACTGCGTACTGGGAGACTACTATCAAGATTGCGGGCGATATGAAGACGCTATCTCCGTGTTGGACAAGGCGATAGAAGAGGATCCGGCGGACGTGTTCCCATATTACAGAAGCGGGTGGTGCTATGAGTTCCTCGGCGATGACGCAAAGGCTTTGGAGCGCTATTCTTCAGGAATAGAGATGGACGACAGCTATCCTTACATATTCCTGATGCGTGGTGAGATTTATCTGAAGCAGGGAAAGAAGGAGCTTGCGGACGCGGATTTCAAGGCGGTGGTTGAGAAGGACACCGTTTTGGACAAGAGCAGTTGCCGCCAGTATGCGTTGCATTTCTTGGGAAGGGACAAAGAGGCACTTGAGTGGCAGGATTCGTTGGCGGCGAAGTTCCCAGACGAGCCAGGGACCTACTATGACGAGGCCTGCCTGTATTCAATGATAGGACGGACGGAGGATGCGGTCAAGGCGATCAAGACGGCTCTTGAGTGCGGCTACAACAACTTCCGCCACATAGCGGATGACGATGACCTTGACCCTGTCAGGAATATTCCTGAGTTTGTGTCGCTGGTCGGGAAGTACAGTGCCGAGCACGAGGCGTTTGTGGAGCGGCTTCGTGGGGAGTTACGTGGTGGATTCCGTGGGGAACTCCGCACGGAATCAGCGGACTCATCGGCCTCCGGCACAGTGACGGAAGTGGCCTTCAAGCGCCATCAGGGAGGGACGTTCGAGATTCCGTGCGAGGTCAACGGCCTGCCTCTCCAGATGTTGTTCGATACAGGTGCCTCGTCGGTCACGCTGTCTTCCGTGGAGGCGAACTTTATGCTGAAGAATGACTACCTGTCCGCCAAAGACTTAGGTGGCAAGGAATATTACCGGATAGCCGACGGCGGCCTCACGGAAGGCACCCTCGTGACCCTTAGAGAGGTCAAGATCGGCGACTTCGTCCTGAAGAACGTGAAAGCCTCCGTTGTTGCCAACCAGAAAGCCCCCATCCTCCTCGGCCAGAGCGTGATGGAGCGCTTCGGCACCATCACCATCGACAACATCGGCGGCAAGCTGCTGATAAAGCATTGACGGGAGTGTAACATCCAAATTGATTGGAGTTCGTACACCGAAGGACGGTCTGGCGTACCAAACCGCTTTATGGCTGCCTTGGGTACATAAAAAGGTGTACTGGTGTACAAAACCACCTTAGAAGGGCATTTGATACACCAGAAGGGTGTTTCCGGTACGGACTATATGGAATACATATCTTCAAATGTTTATGACTGACTATGAATTTGTATCTTGACATCGATGGGGTGCTGCTGGATTACGCGACAGATGGCCCGGCTGAAAACGCTATTATATTCATCGATTTTATAACCAGTGAATTCGATTGTCATTGGCTCACTACGCACTGTCAAGGGGACTCCACGACGGCGGTTGAATATTTAGCTGAATATTTTCCTCCCGAGGTGATAGCCAAGCTCAAAGTGGTCAAGCCCACGGTTTGGCGTACATTAAAGACAGAGGGCATAGACTTCAGCAAGCCGTTTATCTGGTTGGATGACTGTCCGTTCCAGGCAGAGATTAAGATGTTGGATTCCAAGGGGGCATCAGATTCCTTGTTCAAGGTGAATCTTGGAAACAGGGATGAGCTTCTTGGGGTAATCGAGTTCTTGAAAAAGAGGATGAGTCCATTGAGCACAGACCACGACCCTGGGCAAGGTCAATGAGACAAGCAAAATGGAATAATCGGACAGAAACGCACATATCTACCTTGGAAAAACGGACAGAAATATGTACTTTTGTCTTGGAAAAGCGGACAAAAGTATGATTAAAAGGAAGATTGACAACAAGATAGAATTTTTCTACAAGAATCATAACAAGGCGTTGCTTCTCACCGGGGCAAGGCAGACGGGAAAAACATTTGCCATAAGGCGGTTCGGAGCGGAGAATTTCGACAGTATCGTGGAGATCAATTTTGTAGAGAATCGAAGCGCAATTGGTTTCCTTGACGGTGCGGCTGATGCAAAGGAGATGATACTCAGAATTTCAGCGCTTGCCAAGACGAAAATGATTCCAGGCAAGACGCTTATCTTCTTTGACGAAGTGCAGGAATATCCGGAAATCGTCACTCTGATAAAAT
>ERZ1034723.120-NODE-120-length-42773-cov-14.386933_pt1 | contig 42773 bp, 70 predicted proteins | sample MGYA00520637_ERZ1034723 | MGnify/ENA primary metagenome ERZ1034723 (study PRJEB33766, sample SAMN09781719) | gut metagenome | biome: gut microbiome | host: Homo sapiens | place: Madagascar | study: EMG produced TPA metagenomics assembly of the PRJNA485056 data... | reverse complement strand
AGATCAACAAGGGAAATCGCGTAGAAATTAACGGTGAGAAATCCGGTATGTGGACAAAAGTCAAGGTTACAGGAATCGGCATTGGATGGGCGGCAACCAAATATCTCCAGATTGACGGAGTAAAAAACGCAACCACAACGATTTCTAAAAAGCAAGATAAGACGCAGAGACTGTACACTGGACAGGTCACGGCTTCTAGTCTGAACGTCCGCACATGGGCCGGAGCAGAATATCCGAACATCAGAAAATATCCGACATTGAATAAAGGAAACAAGGTTGATGTTATGAACTTTACTCAGAAAGCCAAAGATGGAGTATCTTGGTACTACATCAGAATTGCTGGAAAATACTTCGGATTTGTTTCTGCAAAATACATTAAAAAAGTATAAAATTTAAGCCCCTTGGAAATTTAATCCTTGGGGCTTTTACATTGTATTGCATGAAATTCGGAATGATAAGAATTTTCTAGTTAGTCACGCGTTGGTCACAAATAAATTATTGAAATCCGCATAAATACGGCATTTTTACCTACTTTGCCTTTTCTAATGTAAATATTTTTACAATCTTCGCAAAGATGCATAAATACTGAAAAATGTTGATTTTGTGCGGACTTGAGAAGCTTGAATAGGATAGTTTAAAGCAAATAAAAACGACTTAAAAAGGAACGGTTAGTCACAGTTAGTCACAAATGTTTATTTCGGCTATTTGCCGTTGGTCACAAACGGAACTTTTATCTTTTCAATCTCCGACCGGAGTTCTTCTAGGGTTCTGTGACCGTACACAGCGTTCGTGACATCGTTTCCGAACGAATGTCCCAACATTCTCTTCCGGTCGTTCTCCCGGACACTATATTTTTCACATAAAGCAGAGAATGTATGCCGGCAATCATGCGGTGTATGCTTTGGGTTTCCGACTATTCCTAATTTCTCCAATATTGGATAAAATCGAAACATTCTGTAAGTGACTTTATTCATATTCAGTAGGGTTCCGTCAGTATCAATTCTTGATTTGACAAAGTTGTAAATACATGGATGGATAGGCACGATCCTGTCTTTACCGGCTTTTGTTTTTGAACCACCTTGGAAAAATCTTTTGTCCAGATTAACTTCCAGATTTTCAAGCTCTCCGATTCTCCAACCAGAATAGCACATGATCAGAATAAGTTGTACATCAGTGTCTGCTGAATTTTTCCATAGGATCTTCAATTCCTGTTCAGAAAAAGCAGTGCCATGCTCAGTGTCATCCTCTTTGTTTATCTTGACAAATTTAGATTTGTTTTCCGAAACAATCTCAGCGTATATTGCGTATTTATACATCTGGTTAAAAAGCACCAATATTGCTTTCAGACTTCCTTTTTTCAGACCTTTTTGATTGTCAATGAATTCTTGCAGATTTGTAGCTTTTAAATCTTCGAAAGATTTGTCGTATAATGTCGTGCAATACGAATAGGCTGCCGAGTAGTTCGACTTTGTTGCTTTCGAGTAATTCGTTCCTTCGGCAAACTTCCATGCAATAAATCGTTCATATACCTCTGCAAACGTTAATTTCTTAATCTCTGGATGTTTGTCTTCTACTCCTTTTATCATCCCGTAATCAGCCAATATGCGGCTCACAAGGGTATCTGTGTCGGTAGTAGGCGATACTGGTAAATCATTCTCCATTCCTGGCTTGTACGTTCCGGCTTTGTAGGCGGTCAAAACAGTGAAACCTTTCAGCCAATCATCAACGTAGCAGATCGCAGGCGGACGGACCGCTTTTCCTGTTGCGTCCAGTGTAGCTGGCGGATGTACAGCATAACAATTCCTCCGATTCTTGCCAAGATAACGGATGCTCCCGAATCCGTTTGGCAATTTTGGATAAGTTTTTCTTTTCTTCGGCATGGTATTTTCCTCCTTGAATGCGAACAAATTTTCTGGATTGCTCAAAAATACCGAAGATGATACAATATAATCCGGTCAAGGAACATATATCAATATCATCTTGGTTGTGTTCTCATTTACGAAAACCGGTTCCCGTTGGTAGCGAGAGCCGGTTTTTTTATTTTAATTTGCATTTTCGATAAATTTTTCTAACTGATTTCTATCCCATAAAAGCACTTGGTTCGCTTGTGCTAATTGTTTTGCAGATGGGGTAAAAAATCTGTTCGTAAGAACAGCAGCGACATGGCAATGATAAAAAGTTTTTCCTGCAAATGCTTCTTGTACAGCTTTGTTTCCAATGTCTTTTGAATAACATTTGCACTGGATTCCATATTTCACTCCGCCTTTTTCTGCGAGAATATCAATGCCTTGATCGCCACTCCCTCTGGTAACATCAACATTGCAAAATCCATTTTTTTTAAGCAAGTCGGCGCAATAGTATTCGAAATCATGTCCTTCCATAGTGTCGTATATCGGAAATTCGAAATTTTCTTCTGCTGAATCAATGCATGTCGTCTCCGAAATATTTGCATTATTATAATTTGGAATGATTGGATCTTCTTCAATAGTGTCACTGGAATTCGTTTTTATAATTCCTCCAAAAGTTCCGAATATGCATGAAATAATAGCGCATACAACAGCAACTACCAAAGCACCAGGTACAAACATTACTATTCCAGCAAAAACTCCAGCCGCAGCCTCCGCGCCGACATAATGGTTTGTGGTAATCCCATCAAATGTAATATATGCTATAAAAGCCAGCCATAAAAGCGTAATAAAAGCAGCTATTTTATGATTCTGATAGAAAGTTAAAATTTTCCTCAATTTATATAATCCTCAAATTTTTCTCGTATTTTTGAAAGTTCTCTTTGCCTGATCGGGACGATCGCGCCAGATACCATCGTAAAAAAATGGCTTACTTCGCTTACCTCGTCCATATTAACTATATAGCTCTGGTGGCAGCGTAAAAATCTTCCGTCAAGACTCTTTTCGATATCATTGAGCTTTCCTCGTTCCTTGTGTAATATTCCGCACGTGCAATGGATCATTATGTATTTGTTCTGGCTTTCGATGTATTCAATATGCCGGAATTCAGCTCTGTGAAAGTAATCCTTGTTCTTGATGGTAAGCGTTTTTTCACGGATATTTTCGAGAGTCTGCTCAACAACTGAATACATTCTTCCATGCTCAGATCCTTTAATGATATAATGAACCGGTAGCACATCAAGTGCATCAAATACATATTCTTTGTGTTTTGTCCAAAAAGTGATATTTCCATAGTATCCGATTTTTCTTAATCTTTTGGCAATCTCTATGCCATTTTCTCCGTTGATGGAGACATCAAGAATTATAATGTCATACCATTCACCATCTGAAACATCGTCGATCAAAGGCTTTCCGCTGGTGTAGGTGGTTAATGTATATCCACCATCACCATGCTCTTTTAGATATCGGTCAATGCTATTTTTGAAAATTTCAATTCGTAAATTATCATCGTCACAAATCGCAATTTTCATTCAAATCATTCCCTTATGGGCGTTGTTTTCGCCATTTGCAAAAAAAAAGTGTTTAAATATGCTATTTTTATTATAGCATCGTTAAATTTAGTTGTAAATAGACGTTTTTAGGTGATTTGTGAAATGAAAATAATCAAAAATATACTAATTATAATAGGAGCTGTGATTTTGCTTAATTACATTGTTTGTTTACCAATGTGCGTAGACGATTATATCCGCGAAGAGTCAGAAGTGTATTCTGTCCAAAATGCGTACAGATCTTCTATCCTACATAAGAATAGAACCCATGAAATAAAGCAGACCATGCCGCCGTTTTTATTCGCCCTGCCACTAAACAGAAAAGACTATATCTTTGATGTTACGAATAATTTTTATGCAATCATAAACATATCGGTGTATATCTGGCAGTTTCCAAGGGCAAACATTAGTGATATAATGGCATGAAACGAACGAATGTTCGGCTATTTCCACAAACCGGACATATACTGTAATGTAGGTGGTAATTGCAATAGGGAGGGTTATTATGGATTATAAGAAGGAAATTATTGAGATGATAGATAAAATAAATGATGACAGTCTGCTTGAATTTTTCTATAGATTCATTGCCAGAGTATTAAAAAACCGGGGAAATTAATCCCCGGCTTTAATTTTGGAATAGAGAGCATCTACGTAGCCATAAACTAACTGTTGGTCATCTTTTGGAAGATTAGTGAGTTTTTCAATGCAGGACAGTAGCTGCGGATTTCCTGAGATATCTGCGACTAATTCTGCATTGTCTGGCTTATGTTCCGTCCATCCCATTAAGTAAGCAGGCGATACGCCTAATGCCTTAGCATAGTCACGCACTTTCTTTATAGAAAGTTCTCTTGAATTTTCAACCTTATTCACGGAAGATCTTGACTTATATCCAAGTTTTAATGCCAGTTCTTCTTGCGTCATGTCTAAATTTTCACGGCACTTTCTAATTCTTTCTCCTATGTTCATGGAGTTTACCTCCTTTCTGCTTACAATGAGAGTATAACATGTGTTGAAAAATATTTCAACATTTTTTGAAAATATTGTTGACAAAAATATCAACATGGGTTATAGTGTTAAATGTAGACAGAAACATCAACAAAAAAGAAAGGAGGAGCATGAATGGTTGATACTCCATTGCTTGAACAGAGAATTAAAGACTCTGGAAAGAAATATGGATATTTAGCTGAGAAACTAGGCATTTCAAGGCAGTATTTCAGAATGAAATGTAAGAACAAGGCAGACTTCACAAACAGGGAAACAGATATTCTCTGTAGTGAGCTTGGAATCACATCGCTTACTGAGAAAGAAAAAATTTTCTTTAAAAAGTAGACAAAAACATCTACAAAGTTCTTAACTAGAATAGGAGGTGAAAAACATGAAACGCCATCCGATTATGGAATATGTGATTCCAGCAATTGTAGCAAGTGTGGCAACAGTTTTAATCCGTTTAGTGCTAGGGTGGTAAGAAGTCAGGAGGTGAAAACAATAGACGCATTACAATTTAATAAAGCCGTCAGCCAACACTGCAAAGAATCCGGTGGAGACTGTTGCAAATGCGACCTACGGCTTTACTGTTACCTATCGCCAAGTGAGCGACCAGATGAGTTAGTGAGCCTGGTTATTGATTTTTTGCATAACCACATTGAAAACCATGGTCATTATACCCATCACAGTGCGGCTTCATTTCCGTGTATTGATGATATGGACATGAGCACCGCAATAGGCGGCGACTGTTACCAGAAACCTCATACTCTTCATAAACAGTCACATGCTTGTGAATCTTGTGGCAGTGATACAGTCGAGTGATTGTTTCAACCATATAATTCCCCTTTCGTTATACTCGGCATGTCGGTGCCTGTAAAAGCATTATAGGTAGAGGGGAAAGGAAATACAATAGGTGATAAATAATGGGAGCAAATAATTTTACACATTTTACCGGAAAGAAATCTCCATTCAAAACTCAAAAGAGAAAGAAGAAATCAAAGGTAAAAAAAATTCATAAAAATAAATATGAAAGGAGCATAAAATGAGCGAGGTCGATACTTACATCAAAGAAAATGCAGAAGTTCATCAGTTCGCCGCAGAGGTTGCGAGAATCATATCAGGCATTCCACAGATGCCGGAGTTCTCATCAGAGAGTATGAGTGTATCTGATGCGAGTCAACTGATCGGACTTCCTGTAACATCAATTAGAGCAGGAATTGTGTACGGATGGCTGCCGATTGGCGTGGCTGTGCAGAATAACAAGCCAGCAAAAAGCCTTTCCGGTGGCCGAATCACATACATCATAAGCCCTAGGAAAGTCTATGAAGTGACTGGTCATGTCTGGAAAGGCAAAGCAGCTCTTAATAAGTGAGTACCCCGGAGGGAGCAGACACCTCCACCCCGGAGCTTTGCACCCACTAAAGTACCTTAGTGGATAGATACATTATAGTTCTCTATCTGCTAATTGTAAAGACAAATAAGAAAAAATAAGGAGAAATTAGCTAGATATGAGCGAGATTAGAAATGAAAAGCAGCCAACATGGGCTGATATCGAAGTAGCACTTGCGACCGAAATCGTTGAGGAGAGCAAGAAAAAATCAAGGAGATGGTTCACTGCATGGATTGTGACAGCGACTGCATTGGTGGCAAGCAACCTTGCGTGGATTCTGGGAGGAATTGAAAAATGAATAAAGTTCGCGTAAGGGAAGTACTTATGGCGATCACTATAGGAATTCTGATGACGTTCCTGCCGTGTTGGGAGTGGTCAGGAGCACTTGACAGAATCATGGCAGCGGCAGTTATGAGCCTGGTTCTGATAGGAAATTTATGAAAGGGAGAAAAAATGAACGAGGAGAGAATTAAGGAATTATTTGAGTTGTGTCTGAGAGTTTCAAATGAAACAACGGCGCATGTGAATTTTGACTATACGGCGGATGATGACATGTCTGTAGTTTATATTTGCGTTTTTAATGATGCAAGGGAAATCGTAAAGCATTTTACTTTATGTCAGTTTTACGACTTTAAGTCCGAATTGCATAATTATGAAAACGCAAAGAAATGTCTTCTGGAACTGCTTATTAACAGGAGGTGTCCGTTAAATGAATCTTGAAGAATTAAGGCTCCTCCCGAAGTGGGATATGGTTCTTGCAGTGAACACACTGTTGCGAGAGCTGAATAGCAGAGAATGTTATCTAATTGACTGGGAAAATCCAGATATGTTTGTGGACCATCTCGAATATCACGCCGCTGATTCTATTCAGAACGGTAAGACGGTTCCGGGCATGGGAGATAAGTCAGACGCGATCTATTGTTTTTTTAAGCAGTTAAAGGAGCCAGTCTATGAACGAAAGAATGCAGGAAGTCTTGAGACTGATTGATGTTCAGCTTGCTCTTGTTCCAGATAATCCAATAGAGGAACAGTATAAGGCGAGGACACTAGCAAGCTATGTACAGGCTTTGAATGGGCTTTTAACGGCTCAGAAATCATATAAGGAGGAAAGCAATGAGTGATTTTGAAATCCGTATTCCGGCGAGAAAGAAACAGCCTGCAACTGATAAGGATAACCCGGTCGTGAAAGTATCAACAGACGCTTACAATGCACTGGTTGAAATCTATAACGAATCAACCTTATCAATGAAAGATATTGCAAGTTTGCTGATTATTGAGAGCAGCAAACATGTGGTTTATGACAAGGAGGAATAACAATGGCAACACCAGTATTGATTATTGGAAAATCTGGTTCCGGTAAAAGTACTAGTCTTAGAAACTGTCAAAACAAAAACTGGAACCTTATCAGAGTATTAAACAAGCCACTTCCATTCAAGGGGAAAATTGACGGATGGTTTACAGATGATTACCAGCAGGTAATGAAGTGCCTGATCGCATCAAAAGCAGAGTCAATTGTAATTGATGATGCAGGTTATCTTATCACGAACCACTTTATGCGTGGACACGCTTCTGCTGGAAAAGGCAATGCGGTATTCGCTCTGTACAATGATATTGGAGACTATTTCTGGAATCTTATTCAGTTCATTGTGACAAAAGTCCCTGAAAATAAAGTCGTATATCTTATGATGCACGAAGATAAGGACGATTCTGGAGATGTAAAGCCAAAGACAATAGGAAAACTTTTGGATGAAAAAGTTTGCGTGGAGGGCATGTTTACGATAGTTCTCCGTTGCATTGAAGAAAGTGGAAAGCATTTATTTGTCACTCAGGCAAGTCAGGGAGCTGTCAGCAAATCACCGATTGGTATGTTTGATTCACTGACCATAGACAATGATCTGGCAGCAGTAGATAAGATTATTAGAGATTATTACGAATTAGGAGGAGCAGACAATGCAGAAACCAAATAGCTATGATACAACACAGGCAGCAGGAGAATTTGAACCAATTAAGCTTGGCGGTCATAAAATGGTGATTAAACAGGTGTCTGAACGTCAGTCTCAGAGCGGACTGAATATGATTGTTATCCTGTTTGATTTTGCAGATGGAGACGAGCAGGCAGGTTACTTTATGAAGCAGTTTGAGAACGATATTCGTCCAGACAAGAAATACCCGAATGCAGGCACAAACTACATGGTTATTGACGAGAGTGTAGATTATGGTGTTCGTAATCTCAAAACATTCATTACATGCGTAGAAAAGTCAAATCCGGGCTTTGCTGTTAAGTGGGGCGATAACTTCGGGCAGCAGTTCAAAGGTAAGCTGATCGGCGGTATCTTCCGACTGGAGAGAGACTGGTACGACAATAAAGAAGTGAAGCGTCACAAGCTTGCATGGTTCCGCAGCGTGGAAGGAATCAAAGATGCAGATATTCCAGAAGAGCGTACAACAAAAGCGTATGACGATCATCTGAAGGAAGAAGCTATCATGGGGGCAAATCCGGCAGGAACTGATTTTATGAGTATTCCGGATAGTGTACAGGAAGAGCTTCCATTCAATTAAAAGGATGTGTTTTTAATGGTTATACAGACAGACACAAGAGAACATAAAAAGGAATGGGAACGGATTCAAAAGCAGTTTGACAGTCTTGGAGTACAGTATTTCCGATCGAAGTTATACTGCGGAGATTATCAGTCGTTGGACAATGCAAAGCTCTGTATTGACCGTAAAAAGGATTTACAGGAGCTATGTGGAAATGTCTGCCATCAACACGAAAGATTCAAGGCAGAGCTTATCAGAGCGCGTGAAGCAGGTATTCAGCTGATTATTCTATGTGAACACGGGCCAGATATCAAATCAGTTGGTGATGTGTATTTTTGGGAGAATCCAAGAAAACACAAAGTCATCTGGAAGACGGTAAACGGTAAGAGAATAAAGACTGTAATTTCTGATAAGGCTGTTGATGGCTGCCAGTTATATAAATCTCTATGCACGATCAGAGATAAATACGGTGTTCGATTTGAATTCTGTACAAAAGAAGAGACTGGACGGCGAATCGTGGAGTTGTTGTCATGACAAAAGATGAGATCAAGCAATCAGTGAAAATGTCTGAGATTCTTTCCAGGTATGGACTAAAACCAAATAGAGCTGGTTTTATATGTTGCCCTTTTCACAAGGAAAAGTCAGCATCCTGTAAAATCTACGATGATTCCTTTTACTGCTTCGGCTGTGGAACCGGTGGCGATGTGTTTGATTTCGTGATGCAATACGAATCCGTCCCTTTTAGCACTGCATTTATCGAGCTGGGTGGTACTTATATCTCTAAAAAAGGTAAAAGTCGTAACCAGATCAGACATGAAATGCGGGATATTAAAACAAAAAAGTACAATCCCGCTCAGGTCCCAAACGAGCTTGAGCAGGTAGAAAAGAACATACTTATGTACGAAACAGCGCTAAAAACCTTTCCTCCTGGTTCAGAAGAGTGGTATATGTGCCAGTTTAATCTCGAGAAAGAAAAAAGCAGACATGAATTACTGTCTGTTAAGTCAGGAGGTGAGGAAAATTCTTGAAAATATTGGAAATTTACAAGCGCAAGACTTTATGGAAAAGCAGCTATATGAAGAACTCTTTTCGATAAAAAATAAAATTGATCGCTCAGAAATCAAGTTCAAGCTGATGGACCGGGCGAAAACTGTGAAAGCAAAACATATAGCAGAAGAATTCATAAAGGAATTTCAAAAAGCAGAGCAGGAAAAGGAAAAAGAAGAAAAAACAAACCGTTCTATGCAGCTGATTGAAAACATCACAAACTTTTATCCCGATTCTGCCGATAAGGAATATCCTAATATGGCCTGTGGCAGCTGGATAGCTACAGAGAACGGAATATTTTCTTCTGAAACATCTAAGGCAAGAGAACTTGTATGCCACCACCCGATCATGCCGATACGTCGACTGAAAAACATTGAAACAGGTGAAGAACAGATCACAGTGGCTTTTAAAAGGGATGGATATTGGACAGAAATAACTGTTCCAAAAATTGACATTGTGACTTCCAGGGCAATAACTAATCTTGCAAGGTTCGGGGTGCAGGTCAATTCAGAGAACGCAAGGCTTCTTGTGAAATACCTGGCGGATGTTGAAATGTACAATGCCGATATGATCGACATACAGCACTCCACAAGCAAGTTAGGGTGGCATGGCAATGTATTTGTACCTTACGACCTTTCGATTGTTTTTGACGGGGAATACCGCTTTAAAACACTATTCCAGAGCATACAGGAAAGTGGAGATTACTTTAAGTGGGTGACTCTAGCTAAACAGCTACGGTCGTGCGAACGATTAGAGCCACGGATAGCGCTTGCGGCATCTTTTGCAAGCGTGCTTGTACAACCGCTTGACGCACTACCGTTCATCGTAGATTTCTACGGACAGACAGGTGGTGGCAAGACAGTAACGATCAATATAGCGGCATCGGTTTGGGGAAATCCTGCACCAGGAGCTTATGTTGGAAATTTTCGGTCAACAGATACATCATTAGAGACCAGGGCAGATATGCTCAATAACTTTCCGATGATTCTGGACGACTCGAAGAATGCTTCTCAGTATATCCGGGATAATTACGAAACGTTGATTTACAATCTTTGTTCCGGTAAAGGAAAGGCACGTTCAAATAAGGACCTCGGAGCAGCTAAGGAAAATACGTGGAGCAATGTGACTATTTGTAACGGCGAGAACCCTATTTCTGAATTTGCGGATTCTGGAGGAGCAATCAACAGAATTATTGAGATTGAGTGCTGTGAGGATATTTATGAGAATCCAGCAGAGATTAACAGCATTGTCACAAAGAACTACGGTTTTGCCGGAAGAGTGTTCGTTGGGAATCTCAAGCAGTTCACATCGGATGATCTGAAAGAAATGAAAGCCGAAATTGAGAAAGGTTTTGACGGATATGACTTTCCAGCTAAACAGGTAATGGCTATATCTACGCTTCTGCTGGCTGACAAATTAGCTACAGATTTCATATTTAAGGATGGACGTGAGCTGACGGTTGAGGACGTTGTGGATATACCTACACGCAAGAAAGATGTATCAGAAGGTCAGAGATGCTATGAATTCATTCTTGAAAGTCTTTCTGTGTACGGGCAACACTTTGATGCACAATTCAGCTGTGATCAATGGGGATTCAAGGAAACTCCAGATGAGTATGGAGACGTATATGTATACTTTTATCCGAAACCTCTTGAAAACCTTTTGAAAAACAATGGATTCTCTAGGAAAGCCTTTTCAGCTTGGGCGATTAATCGAGAGCTAATTAAGCATACAGGAAAGAGAGACACGGTATTAAAAAGAGATGGAGGAAGTGTGATGAGGCTTATCGCAGTAAAAATTATTGATATAAAAAGTCTCGAAAATGAACAAGAAAATGAAGTTATTGAAACTGGTTTTCTGCCAACTAATGCCGAAACAAATGTTCCGTTTTCGTAATTTGTAACCATGTAACCGTTGTAACACGAAAAAAAACGTCCTATAGGAGGAAGTTTGAGAGTGTATAAAAAACATATACTCTAGTGATTCTCCTATATGAAAACCTTGGTTACATTGGTTACACGGTTACATACATCTGAAACCCGCATAAAATAAGGGTTTTTGGCGTAACCAATAGATTTAAAAAGTCGGTTACACATGGGTTACAAAATTAAAAAGTATATACAATTAGATTTATTATAACAAAATTAATTGAATATTGCAAAAATATTTAGTTGACATAATTATTGCAAGGAGTGGTTACAAAATGAAAAAAGACGATCTCAATAAAAAGCAGAGATATGCATTAGACACGATGCTGTCTGGTAGTAATGTTTTTCTGACAGGTGATGCAGGAACAGGCAAGACAACGGTTATTCAGACATTCATTGATGAGGCGGAAAAAGCTGGTAAAAGCATTCTGGTATCTGCCACTACTGGAATAGCTGCGGATAATATCGGGTATGGAGCGACCACCGTGCATCGTGCGTTAAATATCTCAATTAAGTTTGAGGATTATAAGAAAAAAGTGAAATCCAGATCTGAACTGCTGGAGGAAGCAGATATCCTTATTATTGACGAGATCAGTATGTGCCGGTTCGATCTGTTTAATATGATTGCAAAGACAATCATCACGGAGAATGAAGAGAGAGCCGTTGACAGACTTTTGAACGGAGAGGATAAAGAAGATATTCAGCTAATCGTAATCGGGGATTTCTACCAGCTTCCACCAGTTATCACGACAGATGATCGTAAAATCCTCTGCCGGATGTATGGATCTAATTATGGAAAAGGCGGAAAGTACGAGCATGGATATGCTTTTATGTCTGAGTATTGGAAAGAAATGGGATTTGAATATATCAAACTTGATGAGGTATGCCGGCAGAATGATGAGGGATTTAAATATGTTTTGAACGATATCAAATATGGCAACAATATTAGAAAATCCATTGCATATCTGGAGAATAATGAATCAGACAAGGTTATACCAGAAGCACCGTTTCTGGTCGGAACAAATGCTGAAGCTGATCGGATTAATAATACTTTCCTTGGAAAACTAGATAAAAAGACCGAAAAAGTGTTTCATGCAGCAGTTGACGGAGATCTGACATCTGCCGATATCAAGAACATTGCATTTGCCAGAGAGGACTTAATTCTTAACATCGGTGCAAAAGTTATGATTACCGTCAATGATCTGTCCGGAAATTACGTAAATGGAACAATCGGCATTATCCAGAAAATTGTGGACAACGGAGAATTTGAAGAATCTTATCTGGTCATCAAGACTGATAAGGGTAAAACAGTTAACTTGTACAGATACAGTAAAGACATTGAGAAACAGGTTATCGAGGAATCTGAACAAGAAAAGGATGGTCAGAAGATCGTGAAAGAGAAGATTGTCCGTAAGAAAGTTGGATCATTCTCTCAGTTCCCGGTAAAACTTGCCTGGGCGATCAGTATTCATAAATCACAGGGACAGACATTTGAAAAGATTAATATTGATCCTTGCTGTTGGGATCCTGGACAGTTCTACGTGGCTGTTTCCCGGGCGAAATCCGCTAATGGAATACATTTTATCAGACCGATAAAACAGAGCTACATAAAGGCGTTTAGCAAGGATAACGAGCAACTTCTTGAGCAGAGTTTTGAGGTAGAAAAGGGTGTATAAGCATGAGAGTGACGCACGAGCAGATACCGAATACGATAAAATTTTTACAGATTGACTTCCCGGCACTGGTTCTCCAGACTGCCGGAATCGAAGAAAGTGATGAATACTGGGCGCAGGTGATAGAACAGACACATATTGTGTCAGAGAAGTACCAGAAAAACGGCTTCGTGGATCATATGTTGTTCGCTTACGTTGATTACCTTGAAAAAATGCACAACAAATCCAAAGAACTGAGAAAGGAGCGTGAGAAAAATGAGCAGTAAGTTAAAAGTCAAGAAAAAGACCAGATTTCCTGTTCAGACTCCTAATCAGGCAGCTCAGGCGTTCGGGCGAGCTATGCAGAACTGCCAGAGTCAGCTTAAAGACATGGAACAGAAAGCCTATGAAGATGGTTTTACTGTTGGTGAGGATTGGAGTAATACGATCAATACTGTTACAACTATGATGGCTCTGAGACGCTTATATGGCTTTTCTACGAAGCGTTTGCTCACAGTCGTACAAACTGCCAATGAGTACGTTGGGATGGCAAATAGGGGCGAAATGAGCGTTCTGAGCATGATGCAGGACATTGAAGAGAACACAGATGTAAGATTTGATGAGATGAATAAGAATCTGGTTAGGAAGATGGGAGTTTAAAATGAAGTTTATAGATTTTTTTGCAGGAATCGGAGGCTTTCGTAGGGGAATGGAATTAGCGGGGCATGAATGCGTTGGTTTTTGCGAATTCGATAAATTTGCTACTGCGAGTTACATCTCAATGCACTTACTGACAGAAGAGCAGCGAAAGGCATTGGAAGATATTCCTATCAAGAAAAGACAGAAAGAAATATTAAAGGAGGAATATAGAAATGGAGAATGGTACGCAAATGACGTTCGAAGAGTATATGCCGGAGACATTCCAAAAGCAGACTGTTGGTGCTTCGGATTCCCTTGTCAGGACATATCCGTTGCAGGAAAGCAAGCCGGATTTCAAGGAAACCGTTCAAGCCTGTTTTTCAGAGTTATGTACCTTGTCGGACAGCTCAAAGAAGAAGATAAACCCACTTACCTTTTCATTGAGAACGTTAAAAATCTGCTTAGTGTTAATGGAGGATGGGATTTCGCCAGACTGCTCATTGAAATGGAGCAGCAGGGGTATGATGCAGAATGGCAGGTGTTCAACTCCAAAGATTTCGGAGTGCCGCAAAACCGGGAAAGGTGTTTTATTATCGGACATCTTAGAGGGAGAAGTACCGCAAAAGTATTTCCTATCGAAGGAACAGACGGAAAAAATAGTATTCAAATAATTGCACATAAAGACGGATATAGAAGAAATACGCAAGTGTTTGGACCTGATGGAATTACCGAGGCTCTTGATACTGGACAAGTTGGTGGAAGAGGGCATCATGTAGCATTGCCGTGTTTTATTGATTTGAGTTATCAAAAAACAGAGTTGACCAATAAAGCAAGGTGTTTACAAGCCAGATACAATAAAGGAATCGCAAATCATAAAGCTGAAGTAAGCGGAGTTGCAATAAAAGTCATAGGAGAAGTTAATTCGTCACAAGACGGAAAAGTGCTTGGGATTGATGGAATAGCAAAATGCCATTTGGCAGGACACAACAACAATTTGAAGATTGCAATTCCAGTTCTCACGCCAGATCGGGCAGAGAAACGTCAGAATGGACGAAGATTTAAAGACAATGGCGAGCCAATGTTCACATTAACAGGGCAGGACCGGCATGGAGTTGCGATTGAGGTTGAAGAAGCAACAAAAAGATTAGATACGAGTTGTAATCAAGGAATATTTGTGAAAGTTTCTGATGAACTGGTTGTATATGCGGTCTGGTATGAAAAATATCAGTGTTACATAGCAATCCGAAAGCTGACACCGCGTGAATGCTTTAGGCTGCAAGGTTGGTCGGATGACTATTTTGAAAAAGCACAGTTTGTAAATTCCGACAGCCAGTTATACAAGCAAGCAGGGAACGGAGTAACAGTGACAGTTATAGAAGCCATAGCAAGAAATATGAACGTAAATCTAAATTGATAGCGTGTCAGTTACTTACATGGGGAAAGTGAGGATGAAAATGAAAAATAATAATTACACTTTATTTTTCAAAACGAAACCAAAGAAAGTAGAGAGATACATTCGTTGCAGAAAATGTGGCGGAAATATGGAATGGGGTAGGGATTTTCCACCACAAATCAAATGTACGAAGTGCGGATATACGGTATATCCACAACCTTATGAGCCAGATTGTATTAAACTGCCAGAAACATGGAAAGAATATTTTGAATTATGTGAGAAAGTGAGGACGCAAAATGAGCTACTGTGACGGAACCTGTAAGTATCTGAATAAAAGAAAACACAAATGCGAATTGACAGGAGAAAAACTCACATACATGAAATACAGTAGTGCTGTAATTGAGTGTTCAGTGCACGAACATAGAGGATTCTGTGAGAGAGATAAGGAGGACACAAAATGTTAATCAGAAGTCAGAACAAAGCATTTTTATTAAACTTTAGCAATTTGACTGTAGCTTATATTGTGAAAGATGACGAGGGTTTTGTTATTTCAAGCCTAGAGGATGAAAACAGGTATAGACTTGGTGGATACTCCTCAGAAGCAAAAGCCATGAAAGTACTGGATATGATTCAGGAAGCCTATGCAAATGGGCATATTGATTATCAGATGCCGGCGGATAGTGAGGTGGTTATATGAAGTACAGAAAGAAGCCAGTTGTAATTGATGCACTTCAGTGGACTGGTACAAATAAGCGAGAAATATTTGATTTTCTGGCAAATGGCAATTGTCCAGAAGAGTATATGACAACTAATTTCCCGATTGTATCTGATAACTTCTATATCGACGAATGGAAGGTTCCGGGCGGTTTGGTTATTAAGACATTAGAGGGTGAACATCTTGCGAATATTGGTGATTATATCATCCGTGGTGTTCACGGTGAATTTTATCCGTGTAAGCCAGATATATTCAGAGAAACTTATGAGAAGGTGGAAGGATGAAACATGTAAAAGAATTACTGAAAAAATACATTGAAGCTGACAATCAAATCCTCGAAGAAAGGGATGCATTTGTAACTTATGTGGAATTAATTGATGAGTTACAAGAAGCCATTGAACAGGAAGAGAAAGAAAACGGCTGGATTCCGGTCAGTGAGAGATTGCCGGAAGATGGAACATATATCACTACTTTAGATGGAGAACTTATCGGACAGGAAGAACCATTCACAGGAATGTGTGGTATTGAAAATGGGAAGTGGGACGATGAGGACTGCGTTATTGCCTGGAGGCCACTTCCAGAACCATATAAGGAGGACTAAATGGGATATTGTAAAATCGAATGCCCGAACGGTGAAACATCGTGCTGTATCCACTGTGAGAGGCAGGAAGGTTGTGACGACAGATGCGACACTATGGATAGCTACGAATGTGTAGAAGATTGTGGAAATTATGTCAAGGAGGAAGAAGCATGATTACATTCATATTAGGATTCACCATTGGAGCCATAGTTGGAGTGACTGGCCTTGTATGCGCAGCGATCATGTACGATAAGCGCCACCCAGACGAATAGAAAGGAGAACGGTATGCTGACAAGGAATAAAAAGCTGAAAGACTACGGTATTCCGGCAGAGGACATTGAAAAACTGAATACGATGCTGAAAGACTTTCCGGCAGAGTACGGATACCTGCTTTCCAGTGCTGCCTTGTCAGCTTGCCCGAAAAACACGGTGATAGCGGATATGGTTATCGAGAATATCCTACACCGGAAAAGCTACAGGAAAATCAGCAGAGAAAGATATATCCCAATGAACCCGAAGGACTTTTATGGATACAGACGTAAGACCGTCGCTGTACTGTATGAGAGAATGCGGTTGTTGGGAGTGTGGGAGGATGAATAAATGCGATTAATTGATGCAGATGAATTAATCAAATACATCAAAATTTGGGAAATTGGCACAAGTATTAGCTCTGACCAGAAAGAGTTTATTGATTGTGTTAACAAACAGCCGACAGCTTTTGATGTGGACAAGGTTATTGAGCAGATGGAACAAAGAGAAGCAAATTTTGATTGTAGATCATGTAAACACAATGATGGTGAAAACACAATATGTAGTGAAGATTGTTCAGATGCACTTATTGATGATTTACTGGAAATTGTGAAAGGCGGTGGAGTTGAATGAGTAAATCAGTATTAGTGATTGATACACCAGAACGATGTATAGATTGCGAAATCGGACAGAATTATAGCAGCATTATAGAAACCTGTGTTTTTTGCCCGATTGCAGGAAAGCTAACGTTAGACGGAGAAGCAGAACCAATCCCTGACTGGTGTCCATTGAAGCTATTGCCGGAGAAAATAACTAGAGTAGCTGTAACAGACCATTGGAACAGTATAAAAGCAGGTTGGAATAATTGCATTGATGCAATTACGGGAGGAAACGCAGATGATTGATTTAACAGGAAAAAGCATATTTGTAAGAACACAGGAAGAATATTTGAGTGTTCTGAAAATAGCAAAATTGCAAGGATTCACATGGGGAGCAGAAAACAATTTAAACCCTATAAAAATTGTATTTCCAAATTTGCTAAAATTCTATAATAACAAGATGGTTACAATTTACTGCAATGAAGAGGACATAAAAGAAGCATCTGAAATCGTCGAAGCTGAAGAGAAAATCAAGGATGCAGTAAATCTTGTCAGAGCATTCGCTAAATACCCAGTCAGAACAGCATTGACGGACTCATTTATTGAGTCATTGAAGTTACTTGCGGATACTGTAGAAAGTCAGATGAAAGAGGTGAAATAGATGATTGATTTAAGAAACACATGTGTTCTGGTCAGGACAAAAGAAGAAAATGAAATGCTTCTCAAAGAAGCTGAGAAACAGGAATTTCATTGGTATAGAAAAGACCATTGTGAGCCATTACAAACACAATATTTTCCAGACATTTTAAAATTTTATGAATATGATATAACTTATGCGGCAAGTGTCAGATCAGACTTTGCTTTCTATGAGGCATCAGAACTTCTCGGGACAAAAGAAATGACAGTAAGAGAGTTTATTGAGCGGATTGCAGATGTTTGTAGATACATCGAAGCTGGCAGTGGAGAAGTTAAAAGAGGTGAAATAGATGATAAAAATTAGCAAAATTGCCTTTGAAGCATTAAGAGATACGGACGGAAATGTTTCAAGAAAACCAGCGGAATGGTGGAGAAGAAATAAACTGGCATGTATTTGGTGCATATTGTGTCTGCTGGTAGAGATTCCAATAGCAATATTAAGATTTGCACTTATGGCAATTTGTTTTATTCCGCATAAAATTTATGAGCATTTAGAAGATATGTCTTTTTAGGGGGCAAAGTAGATGGAGAGATTAACGCAGTGGGTTGACGATGGGGATAGCAAAAAAGCAATTCCTAGAGTTGATATCAGAAACAATGGTCACAATAAGTGCTGTAACAAACTCGCTGAATACGAGGACTTAGAAGAACAGGGCTTGCTTGTGAGATTGCCGTGTAAAGAAGCATATTCAGCATCTGGAGACATGGTTTATCTTATCTTCGAGGAAGAAATCGTGGAATGCGTTCACTGTGGATTGGGAATCTGTCCAGTAAGTGGCGAAGGATTAATTTCGCTTGCTGCGGATGAACATATTTTTCCATATAGAAACCCAGATCCAGAACACGATTTAGACCCTACGGATTGGTGCACAAATGTGACAGATATGAGCATGAATGAAATCGGTAAAACGTTATTCTTCACCCGTGAAGAAGCTAAGAAGAAGTTGGAAGGAACTTAAAAATGAAATTTAATTTTAAGGAGGCACAAAATGGGAAGAAACATTTATTTTACGGACAGAGAATTAAGCATGGTAAGAGACTATGCGTTTGAAGCAACTGATATTTTAGGCAATGCTTCTGATACAGCAGAACAAGTAGATGAAGACATGGAGAATGGTCTTGGCTCTGCTTTGCGAAAATTATACAAAGGCTGTATTGGAGAATCAAAATACGCAAAGTATAAAACAAAACGAGGATAAAAAATATTTTTAATCCGATAGAGAAGAAGTTGGAGGAGATGAAGAATGGCTTATAAGTATTTAGATAACGCTGTCAAATCCATTGAATATCAGTTGAACAGTGCATACAGCCATGGATATTCTGACGGGAAAGAAGATGCACGAATAGAATATTCAAAGCACGGGAAAATTGTAAAAATGGAAGTACTTGGCAAGGATAAACTTGATACCATGCCAGACTACTATAAATCATGGCCCGTAAAAGCATGGTGTAGCTGCGGAAAACCACTTAACCGACTGGATTATACATTTTGTCCATATTGTGGAGGACTAATTGTGAGAGGAGATGAAGAAGAATGATTGAAGCGATAAAAGAAATTTTTATGGCGGTGGGAATGTGCGTAGTTGGACTTGCTGTTTACATACTATTGCATGCAATAATCAGAAAATTCAACAGATGGCGCAAGAATGGCTGTAAGATTAAATGTCTTTGTAAACCACATGTATATAAAATTGAGTGGCATTGGATAAAAGACGGAGAAACTCTTCTAGTATGCAAGAAATGTGATAAAAGAAAGCAAGTATTCATTGATTATGATTCCATTAAGGAGAATTTTCATTAGGAGGATTAGCCAATAAAAATAACAAGTGTTGAAGAATATTTTGAATTAGTGATGGAGGAATATTATGGATGAGAAAGAAGCTATTGAAAGATTAACAGATCATTTTAGAATACATTATGATGGTAGACCGACTCCATATCTCGATAAAGCAGTTGCAATAGCAATGAATGCATTACATAAGCAGATTCCAAAGAAGCCTAAAAATATAAAGACTATCCTTGACTTTTCAGGCAGATATTATACAACAAAAGGTGATTGTCCAGTTTGTAATAGAGAGGGACTTTATAAGTCGGATTTTTATTGTAATAAGTGCGGACAGAAATTAGATTGGGGTGAAGAAGATGACAGATAACAAACCTACTCTTGAAATTGACAGAGAAAAGAATGAAGTTACGATAAAATGTAATGGGGATACTATAAAGTTTAAAGATGATAATGTGGAAGTAACCAGGACGAGCAAAAACATGATGTTTAAGTCACCAGACATAACCCCGCAACTCGCCATATCAGCATTCACAGTACTACATCAATATTGCAGCTCGATCAGTCCACATGACTGCATCAGATGTACATTCTACGAACATTGCCCGGAATGTTTCATGGGGTGTCCGGGAGATCAGGGCGAGACGATCAGAAAATTACAAAGCAATGAATAAAAAATTAGAGAGTCGGTATTTACCGGCTCTTTTTTAGCACAAAATTTCTCAAACATGTACCACAACTTTTCCGCTAACCTGTGATAGAATATACTCAGAAGTGTTATTATGGGATTTTATAGATTAATTCAGAAAGGATATGATTGGATGTTGATAGGATGGCAAATGATCAGAATTTAAATAATAGAGCGGCGACACAGTTTCGAAGCGGTGAGGAAGCGGTGAGAAATGGGAAAAAAGGCGGTATCGCATCTGGATATTCTAGGAGACAAAAAAAAGCCCTTTCTGATTATGTGAAAATTATAGCTGAAAGCCCTGCATCAAGTACTGCAAAAAAGAAACTTGCAAAAATGGGGATTGCTGACGAAGACGCAAATAACATGGCAGTCGTAGCAACTTCTCTGTATAAAAAAGCGGCAGATGGAAATATACAGGCTATCGAAAAATGGGAGCAGCTAACAGCAGCTTCAAAAGACGACGATGAAGAATACGAACTTCCTGCCAGAGTACTTGGCAAGGCATTCGTGGATATTAACCGACAGATTAAACCCAACATTGAATATGTATTTGAGGGCGGTCGAGGTGGTCTGAAATCTTCATTCGTAGCTTTTAAGATTGTTGAGCTTATCAAGAATAACCCCCAGATGCACGCCTGCATTACAAGACAGGTGGCTGGTACTCTGAAAGATTCTGTATATGCTAACATGAAATGGGCTATCAACGAACTGGGATTAATGGAAGAATTTGAATGTAAGGTGTCACCGCTTGAAATCAAGTATATTAAGACGGGACAGACAATATATTTCCGTGGTCTGGACGATGAAACCAAGCTGAAATCTATTAAGCCGGAATTTGGATATATCGGAATCCTCTGGAAAGAAGAAAAAGATCAAATGAAGGGAGACGCTCAGGAACGTTCTGTTAATCAGTCAGTGCTTCGTGGTGGTGATGAATCCTATGATTTTTCATCATATAACCCGCCAAAATCAAAATCAAACTGGGTAAACAGGATCAAGCTCACACCTAATCCGAAAAGAGTTATTCATCATTCAAGTTATCTGGAAGCCCCAGCGGAGTGGCTCGGGCAGAAGTTTATTGACGATGCAGCACATCTGAAAGAAATCAATCCAGAAGCCTATGAGCATGAATACCTGGGCGTTCCAAATGGTGACGGTGGAAATGTGTTTGAATATCTGGAGATTAGAGATATTACAGACGAAGAAATCAGCCGCATGGATCGTATCTTCGCTGGTGTAGATTTTGGATGGTACCCTGACCAGTTTTGCTATCTCCGAACTTATTACGATTCTGCCAGAGAGAAGATATATCTGATTGACGAATTGTATGTAAATAAATGGAGCAACTCCAAGACCGCTGATTGGATTAAGAAAAAAGGTTATGATGATTATACAATGATATGCGATTCTGCGGAACCTAAGTCCGTGAATGACTTCCGAGATGCCGGACTTCCTGCAAGGGGAGCGATTAAGGGTCCGGGAAGCATTGAATATGGCTTTAAATTCTTACAGACAAAGACCCTAGTTATTGACCCGAAGCGAACACCAAACGCATACAAGGAAATTACGGAGTATGAGTATGACAGAGACAAAGAGGGAAATGTAATAAGTGGTTATCCTGACGGAAACGACCACGCAATCTCGGCACTTAGGTATGCTTATGAGCCGTTATTTAACAGGAGGGGTTACAGCGCATAATGAATAGCAAAGAAATATTTAAATGTTTGGAAATTCTGGACAAATTCCAATTCTTCCAAGGGCAAAGAGCCGGAAGAGAATTGTGGAATGATAAACCAGTAGAGATACAGAACGAAGATATAAAGAATTTCAATAAAGACATAGAGTTTATCAGAAATGTGCTGAAATCAGCTAATTCAGGTGATTAAATGGGACTTATAACAACGCTAAAAAGGTGGTTTAACATGATATTCAAAAAGCAAGCCGAAGAGGATTTTAATATCCAGGCAGCAGAATTTCCAGAGATGGAATCACTGATTAACCGGTGCGCGAACATTTACAGAGGTGCGCCAGAATGGTTAGATGATAAGAATAATATCAAGACGATTAATTTTGCGAAATCTGTCTGCTCAGAGACAGCTCGGCTCGCAACATTGGCGATCGGCATTCAGGTAGATGGCTCTGCAAGGGCAACATGGCTACAGGAGCAGATTGACAAGGTATATTTCCAAATTCGTCACTGGGTAGAATATGGCTGTGCCTACGGAACAGTTTTTATCAAGCCAAACGGTGAGAGTCTTGACGTATTTACTCCGGCAGATGTGATGATTGTGGATTACGACAATCAGGAAATCAAAGGTATTATATTTAAGGATTCTTATACGGTTGGGCGGAAATACTACACAAGGCTTGAATATCATCGTTTTGTTGAGACTACCGTGGATGGCGTAACAGCCTATCCGTACTACGTTTCCAACAGAGCCTATGTGTCAAAATCTCCTCAGTCAATCGGCGATAAGATCGACCTCAAACAAACCAAGTGGGCAGACCTCATGGCAGATACACCGCCGATTCTCAAATCGAACGGTGAAAAGCTAGATGGGCCTCTATACGGAGTACTGCGGACACCACAGGCGAATAATGTGGATATTAGTGCACCATTGGGGCTTCCGATATTTGCCGAAGCTATCGAAGAGTTAAAAGACCTTGACATTGCGTATAGCCGAAATGCCGGAGAGATTTTTGATTCTCAGAAGATAGTCCTGGCAGATGATAGACTGTTGATGCCAAGCGGTACACCTGTATCAGCCATGTCTCCGCAGTGTATGGAGAACAGACGAAACGAGATGAACTTGCCACACTTTGTCAAGAATGTGTTCGGACAGGATGAGAAAGAGTTCTATCAAGAAATCAATCCACAGCTCAACACAGATACCCGTATAAGCGGCATAAATGCCCTTTTAAGTCAGTTGGGGTACAAGATTGGATTCTCCAACGGCTACTTTGTTTTTAACGAATCTAGCGGCATTCAGACGGCTACAGGAGTAGAAGCGGAACAGCAGAGGACGGTACAGTTCATCAAAGACGTTCGAGACAAACTGGAGTCCTGTCTGGACGAAGTTATCTATGCACTGAACGTTTACGCTGACCTGTACGGGCTTGCACCTGTCGGATCCTATGAAGTCAATTATGATTTCGGAGATATCCTGTATGTGCGTGAAAACGACCGTGCAAGATGGTGGCAGTATGTGACTACTAATAAGGTTCCGGCATGGTTGTATTTCGTGAAGTTTGAGGGAATGACTGAGGAAGAAGCGAAAGCAATGGTCAAAGAAGCTCAACCAGACGAACCAACATTATTCGGAGAGGAGTAAAAAGATGGCAGATAAACCAGTAACGCGAGAAGAAAAGTACCTCGCATATCTGACAGGTGATTACACAGGCGAAATTCCAAAGCCGATCACGCGAAAAGAAAAATACCTGTATAAACTTTGTATAGACGGAATCGGAACCAGTAAAGAAGCTATAGCAGAAGCAGTCCAGACGTACCTGTCCGATAAGGGCGTTGGACTTAGCATGGACGCAGATGGATATGTAAGTTTAAAAGCAACGGAGGCAAATAACAATGGCTGATACATTTAAGGGAATAATCACGGCAGATGGGAAGAAACGGCAGCTACCTTATGAAAGTATCTTGGACATACCAAAATCAGATCCAAGCTTAACCGTTGAAGGTGGCTTCGCTGATGCCGCTGCAGTTGGCAAAAAAAACAAAAAAACGGAAAATGATATTGCTTCGCTAAAGGAAGATATAGGTGATTTAGAAAATTTAAAGTATAGAGAATTATATGATAATCTTTTTTATGATTTTTTTGCCAATATCACTAATAAAAGCGGTAATATAACTGAATATGGAACTGCTCAACATATATTTATACAGAATGCCTACTCAAATGGTATTAAACTTGAAAGTGGAAATTATTTAGTTGCGTTCAAACTTACAAATATCAGTTTAAAAAGACAGGCTAATAAGGAGTCATCTTTTGCACTATGCATTATAGATGGTTGGAGTAAAAAATACCTCGGTGATATTAAATATTATAACGGCGAAAAAGAGTTATTTGTTTATTCTGCTATAGAATTTACAAATGACAATGATATAAAAGTTTCCCCAACTTTAATTTTAAATAGCGGTTTTGAGCCAAATTCCGAATATTCCTTTGATGTAGGTACCATTGCTATTATAAAAAGTAACGCAAATGGATTACCGGAGTCAATTTTGCATTATGGAAATCAGAAAATATATCCTGTTTTTGATATGCATGTCAATTTATCTAATTTTAAAAACGCATATATTCGGGATAAAAAATTGGTTGCTAATGATACTAGTGGAGAATCTGATGTTTCGGCTCAGTATACTGTTGCAAGAATGGAAAATACTGTAAATAAAATTATGTTAAAAGGTATTTTTGATACAAACACAACAATAGCCATTATTACAGAACCTAACGGCATGACAAATGTTACAGATGTTACAAATAGGTCTATTCATGTTACGTTTGGCGCAAATGGTTGCTCGGTTGGCTATTTTGATAATAAAGCATTAACTAACATAAGAAATATATCTTGGGATGGAGACTATATAGGTAAAGAAGTAACTATTGGTTTTGAAATAAGTGGAAACACTATTACAGTTTATCTGCCAAACGGAAACACTTTAACGGTAACTAACGAAAAATTAATATCTTGTGGTGGAAAATATGCTTTGTGGGAGCATTACATAGGAGGACTTAATAAAAGAATTTTTCATTCTGCACAATTTACAAAAATTTATGCAGAGGATGCTGACGGAAATGTTCTTTGTGATGACTTTAACAGAGAAAATGGTAGCATTGGAATTTCTCCGCAAGGTTATGTTTATGCTCAATTTACAAATGAAAATCAAACTGGATGGTCATTTTAATCAGCTAAAGGGAGGGCTTATATAGCCAGTAAAAACCAAAACATGTACCACAACATTTATCGAAAGAGGTGATATACTATACTTAGTCCAGAATATTTACGAAGAATTACAGAGGGCAGTGAACAGATTGCAGAAGAATTGCATCAGTATATCATCTCTGAGATCGTGTCACGGATGATGGCAAGAATTGGCAGAGGTGAGGACTATATTCTGACCAATGCTGATGCGTGGAGAATCAGAACGCTACAGGAGTCTGGTAAACTGCTAGAGGACATTCTATCGGAACTGTCCAAATATACCAAACGTGAACAGCAGGAGCTTCTTGAAGCGTTTGAAGATGCCGGAATCACTGCAATGAACTACGATGATAAGGTATACAAGGCGGCAGGATTAAGCCCGGTGCCGTTCGAACAATCCCCGGCTATGATAAGACTCATGGAGCGGAACATGAATCATTGTTTAGAAGATTGGAAGAATTTCACACGGACAACCGCAAGTGCCGCTCAGAGGCTCTATATCGAGCAATGCGATCTTGCATATAATCATGTGATGACTGGGGCGGTCGGATATACACAAGCCATCAAAGAGGCAGTTAATAATGTTGTATCAGATGGCGTTACCGTCACATATCCATCTGGCAGAAAAGACACGATTGAAACAGCGGTTGCACGTTCTGTCAGAACTGGTGTGGCTCAAGCTACGGGAGATATATCCCTTAAACGCATGGAAGAAATGGACTGGGACTTAATTCTAGTCAGTGCACACATGGGAGCCAGAACAGGTGACGGCGGTGAAAATCCGGGCAATCACTCATGGTGGCAAGGCAAGATATACTCTCGTTCTGGCAAGAGCAAGAAATTTCCACCGTTCTCATTGACCGGATATGGAACGGCAAGCGGACTGTCAGGGGTTAACTGTCGGCACAGTTTTGGGGCAAGTGACGGGGAGTTTAATCCTTATGCAGAATTATCGGCACAGGATAAAGCTAACAAAGGCAAGCAGTACGAAAAAGAACAACGGCAACGTACTTACGAGCGAAGAATCCGCAAAACAAAACGTGAAGTCTTTGGACTGCAAGCAGGAGTCGACAATGCACCGAATGAAAAGGCAAAATTTGCACTCCAACAAGACCTTGACCGGAAGTCTTATCTTTTGCAGAAACAAAATGCTGCATATAAAGATTACTGCAAGCGGAACGACCTGAGGGAACTACAAGACCGCCTCATGATCGCTAAGTGGAACCGCCAGAACGCCGCTAAAGCCAGAGGAGCGGCAAAAAGATATAAAACAGCAAAGGGGATTGGCTGATGGATAGATGGGAATATTTCAATCCAAATCCGGTAAAGGGAAAGAGAACTGGGGATTGCGTTGTCCGGGCAATATGTAAAGCAACCGGGTTCGACTGGGAAACAGTATTCGCCGGATTAATGGTACAGGCATGTACTCTGTCAGATATGCCATCGGCTAATTACGTTTGGGGAGCATATCTCTATAAACGTGGGTATAGACGCAAACTGATAGAACAGTCAGAACGATATATCTATACAGTCAACGACTTCTGTACAGACCATCCAGCAGGCACATACATCCTCTGCATAGATGGTCATGTGGTGACGGTACAAGATGGCAAATATTTCGATACGTGGGATAGTGGTAATGAGATCCCGGTATATTACTGGGAAAAGGAGAATAAATGAGCATATCAGAATATGTACAAATATTCCTTTCAATATGCGGAGGGGTGTCTATTGTTGGAGGGGCAGCGACAGTAATCTTTAAGTGGATTACTCCGGCATTCCGACTTAATAAGCGAGTAGAGACACTGGAAGAACATGACAGACGAGATTATGAAAGTCTTCGGAGAATCGCAGAACGAGATTCATTAATTCTGGAAGTGTTATCAACCATGTTGGACAGTCAGATCAGCGGGAATAACGTCGAGGAATTAAAAAAAACAAAACAGAAGCTTACAAATTATCTTGCACAGAATCAACGTTAGCATTAGTAAGGGGTATGCTCATGAAATTATATGTGTTCACAAAGAAAGATATAGACAGGTTCTTGATAGAGTGCAATTTTACACCGGACGAAGAAAGACTGTTCCGACTGAGATGCCAGGAACGCACTCTTGAATACTGTGCTGAACAGATGAATGTGAGTATATCCACGGCGAAACGATTAAGCCGAAGAGTGAACAATAAAATAATTAAAGTGTGCTGATACTTTTTAGACACTAATTAGAACCAGAAATGACCTGTTTCCGGTTCTTTTTTTATGCAAAAATATAATCAGAAAGGTGGTGCATAAGATGGCATTATATAACAATCCTTATCAATATAGCTTTGGCGTTCCGGGACAGATGAATCAGTTCCAGCAACAGCCTGTCCAGATGCCAACTCAACCAGTGCAGCAGCCCCAGCAGAATAACAATGGTATCCTGTGGGTATCTGGCGAAGTAGGTGCAAAATCCTATCTGGTAGCACCCGGGACGAGTGTTTTACTGATGGATTCAGAAAGCGAAAAGTTCTATATAAAATCCACTGACGTTTCCGGTATGCCACAGCCATTACGAACGTTTGAGTATCACGAGGTAGGCACTCAGATGCCGCCTAAGCAGCCTGTTCAGAACATGGACAGTAAATATGTCACCAGACAGGAATATGACGATTTAAAGGGCAAATACGAAGCCATCATAAACCGATTAAATTCTTTTTCTGAACCTGTTAGGGCTAATACCGCGCAGGAATCAACAGTCAAGGGAGGAAATGCAGATGAGTAATCCATTATTTAACGCACTTGGCGGTGGAATGCCGCAGGGAAACGGACCGATGCAGATGATACAGCAGTTTATGCAGTTTAAGCAGAATTTCAAGGGAGACCCGAAAGCAGAAGTTGAGAAAATGTTACAGTCTGGACGGATTTCTCAGCAGCAGCTTAATCAGGTCCAGCAAATGGCAGGGCAGTTCCAGCACATGTTAAAAGGAATGAAATAGTACATTACAATCTGGCCAGATTGATGTAAATACACAAAAAGGAGATTATAACTATGGATGGAAATTTAACAGCATCAGACGTTGCTCTCTTAACTGGAAACAACAGAAATGATGGAATGTTTGGTGGAGATGGAGCATGGTGGCTTATCGTGCTTTTCTTGTTCGCTTTTTGTGGATGGGGAAACAACGGCTGGGGCAATAACGGCAACGGCGGCGGATATGCAGCCACAGCAGCCACTCAGGCAGATATTCAGAGAGGATTTGACAATTCCGCAGTAATCAGTAAGCTTGACGGAATCAACAGCGGCTTGTGCGATGGCTTTTATGCCATGAATAATGGCATGCTTACCGGATTTAATGGAATCAACACAAATATCATGCAGACCGGCTTTGGAATCCAGCAGGCTATTAATGCCGATACTGTAGCGAATATGCAGAATACCAATGCGCTCCAGGCACAGCTTGCGAACTGTTGCTGCGAGACCAGAGAGGCAATTCAGGGCGTAAACTACAATATGGCACAGAACACCTGTGCATTGCAGAACACCATGAACAGCAACACAAGAGACATTATTGACAGTCAGAACGCAGGGACAAGAGCGATTCTTGACTATCTCTGCAATGAAAAGATTTCTAACCTGCAGGCTGAAAACAATGATCTCAGACGCGCTGCATCTCAGGATCGCCAGAGTGCACTTCTCACAACTGCAATGGCCTCTCAGACACAGCAGCTTATTAACGCAATCAATCCGGCACCGATCCCGGCATATCAGGTTCCTAATCCGAACACATATTACGGATGTGGATGCAACACTGGATGTAATTGCTGATAACTTCATATCGAGAGTATCTTTCGGTTGATTCGAATGTCGGCTTATGCCGTATTACACAGAGGGGCAGGCTGAGACCTGCCCTTTTGTGATATGAAAGGGGTAAAAAAATTATGGCAGAATTTACAAATGTAGTTGCTCAGACTGTAGCAGCAAATGGAAACGTAGTATTTTCAAACACAGCAGTTAAAGGTTCTAACTGCATTCAGCACAGAGAGGGAAGCGGAATCATCACTCTGAGAGGACTGACTAACCAGTGCAAAGCCAGATTCTTCGTGGATTTCTCTGGCAATATCGCAATTCCAACAGGCGGTACTGTCGGGGCTATTTCTCTGGCTATTGCAATCTCTGGCGAACCTGTATTATCTTCACAGATGATCTCCACACCGGCAGCAGTAGACCAGTACAACAACGTGTCCTCTGGTATCTATATTGATGTACCTCGCGGATGTTGCGTTAATATTGCACTAGAGAATACAAGCGATCAGGCTGTTTCTGTTGCGAATGCAAACATTGTCGTGACTAGAGAAGCGTAGGAGGTGCGATCATGAGAGATATTAAAGACTTATGCACAAGAATCGAAGATGAACTTTCCAAAATCGCTGATAATGGATTGACCACTGGAACTCTGGAAGTGACATACAAGCTGATTGATATGTACAAAGATATAAAGAATACGCAGTACTGGGATAAGAAAGTGGAGTACTATAACGCTGTCCTTGATGAGATGCGTGGCGGATACAATGACGATTACAGCGAACGCGGAAGAAAACGCGATAGCATGGGAAGATACAGCGCAAATGACGGCAGAATGATGCCAGACTACGACCGGGGCAGTTCTTATGCCAGACGTGGTGAGCATTATGTCAGAGGGCACTACAGCCGTTCTGACGGACGAGATGCTTATGACGACTATATGACACAGAAACAGAGCTATCGTTCCGGCAAATCTGAGGACTGCAAGAGAAAGATGCTCGCCGCCCTGGAAGAACATCTGGACGAACTCACAACAGAAATGAGTGATATGTCCAAGGATGCGGAGTGCCGGGAGGAACGTGATCTTGTCAAGAGATACGTAGAAAAGCTCCGCGATATGCTCTAATTGGCTAAAACATGTACCACAACTTTTTGGAGGTTCTGTGGTACAATGTATTCATGAGGAAGATTCGTAAGTGGTTACAGCCACTTGACATAGACATTTTTTCATTGACTCCTCCTTTCTTGGGTGCGTGTCCTTAATAGAAAATGCAGTGTTTAGCCAAAACAAGAAGCATGAGGTTGAAAAGCGGATGCAATTTCCGACACGTACCATTGCCGTTAGTACATGGCGGCATACCTCCTTGTGAGCATATAACTGAACAGTGGAATCCAACCCGTGCAGAGGTGCGTGACCGTATAGGCGGTGTTGACGTAGCCCGAAACGTCTCGTGTTTAGGCATAGCACGTAAAATACCTTGCTAACCCGGGAATCCGGGTTAATGGCAGGATGGAGAAGAGGAATCTCGCAAGGTTCATGCCCTTGAGAACGGCGGTTCAAATCCGTCTCCTGCAATTACCCTGCCAGTGGTCTAACTGGCTTAATCCATTTACCTGCGGCGGCAGGTCAATAAACACGACCAGGAGGATATATATGCAGAAACTTATTGACACATTAAAATCATTTGGAATCGAGATCCCGGAGGACAAACAGGCAGATGTGAAGAAAGCACTCTCTGAGCATTACAAAAATGCAAAGGAAGTAGCAAAAACTCTGTTGAAAGTCGAGGGAGAACGCGATAACTGGAAAAAACGTGCCGAGACAGCAGAAGAAACCCTGAAAGGTTTTGACGGTATCGACCCAGCAAATGTCAAGACCGAGTTAGAGACTTGGAAACAGAAAGCGGCAGATGCAGAGAAAGAATTCAACGCAAAAATCTACGACCGTGATTTCTCAGATGCTTTGAAAGCGGCACTCGATGACGTTAAGTTTTCCAGCGAAGCGGCAAAGAAGTCAGTCATGGCAGACATCAAAGAAGCAGGATTGAAGTTGAAGGACGGTAAAATCCTTGGACTGAACGACCTGATTGAGCAGATGAAACAGTCTGACGCATCCGCTTTTGTGGATGAATCTCAACAGCAGGCCCAGCAGAATCAGGCAAGATTTACCACTCACGTTGGACAGCAGCAGACACCGGGAAGCATGACAAAGAAGGACATCGAAGCAATCAAAGACCCGTCCGAGAGACAGGCTGCAATCGCTCAGAATATCCAGTTATTCCAGTGATTTTTTACACCGACTATACACCAGAGTATAGTCGCTAACCCAATACCTTAACAATTATGGGTAGAAAGGATTTTTTATGCCAGCAAAAACAAATCTTATTATGACTAATGATATTCATGTCACAGCACGTGAGATTGACTTTGTTACCAGATTCGAAAGAAACTGGCAGCACTTACGTGATATTCTGGGTATCATGAGACCTATCAAAAAGCAGCCGGGTGCTGTACTCAAGTCCAAATACGCAGAGGGTACTTTACAGAGCGGAAAAGTTGGTGAGGGTGAGGAAATCCCTTACAGCAAATTCGTTGTAAAAGAAAAGGACTATGCGGAAATGACTATCGAAAAGTACGCAAAGGCTGTATCTATCGAAGCAATCAAGGATCACGGTTATGAGAACGCTGTTCAGATGACTGACGATGAATTCCTTTTCCAGCTTCAGACTGATGTTACCGGCAGATTCTATGACTATCTGAAAACTGGTACACTTACTTCCACAGAAACTACATTCCAGATAGCTCTGGCAATGGCTAAGGGTCGTGTTGAGAACAAATTTAAGCAGATGCACAGAAATGTGACTGGTGTTGTTGGATTTGTGAACATTCTGGACGTATATGAGTACCTCGGAGCGGCTGAGATCACTATTCAGAATCAGTTCGGATTCCAGTACATGAAAGATTTCATGGGATTCAATACTATCTTCCTGTTATCTGACAGTGAGATTCCAAGAGGACAGGTTATTGCTACTCCTGTCGAGAACATCGTACTTTACTATGTAGACCCGAACGAATCTGACTTCGCAAGAGCTGGTCTTGTATACACCGTATCTGGTGAAACAAACCTGATCGGATTCCACACTCAGGGTAACTATCACACAGCAGTATCCGAAGCGTTTGCGGTTATGGGACTTACTCTTTTTGCAGAGTACATTGATGCAATCGCAGTAATCACCATTGATGAGACACCAACACTTGGCACTCTGACAGTAAATTCCGTGGCTGGAACAGCAAGCGGTGATACAAAAATCACTGTGAATCCAGCTAAAGAAAATGCCAACAATGTGTATAAATACAAAGTTGCAGCAGATGCAGTAACTGTCGGATATGGACAGAATCTCAGAAACTGGACTTCTTGGGACGGAAAAGCTGACATCAAGGCAACAACCGGACAGAAGATTACAGTGGTTGAGTGTGATGGAACATACAAGGCACTGAATGCCGGAAGTGCAAGCGTAACAGCAAAATGATAAGGAGCAACTATGGAAAGCGATATAAAAGATTTTAAAGAAGCCATGAAAACAGCGGTTGAATGGTTTCAGAAAAATTGCAATCCGCACCAGAAAATCATCATTTCGGGTGATGGAGTGGAAATGGTTTCAGGAGAAATGGCTTTTCCTGTGAAACCTGTAGATTGATCAGGAGGTAACTGGCATGGCTTATGCAGATTATAAATTCTATACAGAATCATTCGACAATGTCGTGCCAGAAGCCGACTTTTCACGACTGGCAGAAAGAGCCAGTGAATTTGTGGACACAATGACGTTTGACAGACTGGTGGATGGACTGCCGACAAATGAACGCTCACAGAAACGCATCAAAAAGGCGGTCTGTTCATTGGTTGAATTAATGTATCAGATTGAACTCGCTGAAAAGAATGCTACCAATGCCGCCGTTAGTGGGACGTCAACCACAATCGGGCCCGGTGGTAGCACGACAGGCGTTGTAACTTCTGTGTCATCCGGCAGTGAATCCATCTCTTACGCCACGCCACAGCAAAAAGCATCAGGTGCAAAGGAATGGAGTGCGGTGTATGCCACTGCCGGAGATGTACAGAAAACGAACGACTTACTTTACAAGACAGCTTTGCCGCTTCTGATGGGAGTAAGGGCGGACAATGGAATACCAATTTTAAATGCAGGAGTGTGATTATATGGACATTTCAACATTAGGCTCATGCGTGGCAATTGTTATGATTTGCTACATCGTAGGAATGGGCTGTAAAGCATCAAAAAGAATCTCCGATGAATGGATTCCGGTAATCATGGCGGTTATTGGTGGAATTCTCGGAGCGGTCGGAATGGGAGTTATTCCAGACTTTCCGGCAACGGATTATATCACGGCGGTTGCGGTTGGTATGTTTAATGGGCTGTCGGCAACTGGCGTGAATCAGGTTATCAAACAGACAGTACAGAAAGAGTGAAATATGGGCGGACGTGGTGGAAGTAGCGGAATGAGTGGAACAAAAGAAACCGCATTTTCTGTTACCATAAATGGAGAAACAACGGAGTATAAGTTTACCAGAAAAGGCAAACAGAATTATTATCAGCGTGGCATCGGCGGACATATCGAAGAAACACCACTAAACATGTCTGCATCTGAATTTCGCAAAAGAGTGGAATCCAACGGCGCAACTGTAAAGAAAATGAGTGTATCTAGTTGGAACAAAACAGAGAAAGCCAGAGAGATAGAACATGCAAACCGTCCTGATTATGAACTTGGCATGGGCTTGAAAGATAATTCAGCATACAGGAAGACAGCGAGAAGAAACAGACTTATGACCAGAGCCATGAAAAGGAAGAGATAACCTATGGCAGATAAATCAACCAGCATAGCCTATGAAAATCTGAACCGCCGCATCTTCCCTGGTGTCGGCGAATACGGTATACCACAGATATACTCGGAATTATTCGAGGTCAATTGCGAATTTGTCGGATTCAATTACGCCAGAGGAAAATGCAGTAATCCAGAAGAGAAAGCTGTTCATTTCTTCTTAGATGATTACCAATTTGACGCACTGTGGAGAAATCCAGACAGGTATGTGGACAAGCTGAGCAAATTCCGGTACATTCTAACACCGGATTTTAGCACCTACACCGATTTCCCAAAAGCTATCCAGATATATAATCATTACCGCAAACACTGGATTGGTGCATATCTGCAAGAATACGGTTGCCATGTGATTCCAACAATCTCATGGAGTACGCCAGATTCTTACGACTGGTGCTTTGACGGAGAGCCAGAGGGCGGAACGGTGGCGGTCAGTTCTGTAGGCTGTATGAACAGTAAGGGCAAAAAGTGCCTATTCTTGTCGGGGTATAACGCCATGATTGAACAGTTGCATCCAGAAAGCATTATTTTCTACGGAAAAGTACCAGAAGAGTGCAAAGGCAACATTGTTAGAATCAAGGCATTTCACGACAGATTTTCAAAAGCAATATGTGAAGGATAGGAGGGTACCATGTATAGCAAAACGGTGACGATTTTTGATTATTACGAATCAGCCACGACAGGAGATGCGTACTGGTATCCTCATGTGTTATCTGGTGTTGACCTCATTACGGACAAGGGAGCAATCCTTAAAAAGTACGGACCGGACGCAACAGACAACGCACAGTTACACGTTCGATACACTGTCCAGAACGGCGATATAACCATTACTGATAAAGACGGCAAGATTCTTCCATGGGTGCCGCCTAAAGAGTGGAAACAGCAGATTAACAATGCTCTGGAAGATACTATTACATTCTCGGACGAATCATTCTTCTGGGAGGGTGAGTGGACTGGCGGAGCAGTAACTGACAGTGATTATCGGAACGGATTCTACCAGTACATGAACGAGAACAAAGATAACGTGTTTAAGATTACCAGTGTGGGTGGTCCGTATACACTGATCCCACATTTTGAGATTCTAGGTAAGTAATATGAGCAAAATTCATCATTTTAAAGGGTTCTCCGTAGTTGACGGAGATATGAAAATCAAACTGAATATGGATAGATTTTCCAGGCAGTACCAAGAAGCTCAGTATCTCCTTGACGGAATGGTTATGGACAGCATGATAGAGTTTATGCCGATGATTTCGGGAGATTTTATTGACCGAACAAGAGTCAAAAGTACATCGATGCAGGGGACTGGATTTGTATGTGCGGCAGCTGCTCCTTATGGACGTTTTCTTTATTTTGGAAAAACCATGGTCGACCCCGCAACAGGTAGCACATGGGCAAGACACGATGCGGAAAAAGTTCTTGTAAGCCAGTATTCCGGTAAAACGAATGCGAAAGAGAATCTTCAATATACAAAATCACCGCATACTCAGGTACAAGCTGAATGGTTCGATGCTGCTAAACGAAAATACGGTAGTACATGGCTTCGCAAGGTAAAAGCACAGGCAGGAGGTGGTAGACATGGCAGATAAGCCTATCGGAGTAGATGCGACCGGATATGATATTCTGACAGACGCTATGAAAGCACTTCTAAATCAGTATCCGGGACTATATGACAATGAAATAATTAAATTCGAGGAGCTTGGCAAAGAATCGGGAATTGCGTTCTCAGCAGACAATGGGTCACTGGTCTATTCGGAAAAAAAAGATGTTTGTGGCGTAATGCATCAGATATGCCAGTACCCATTTTACGTGGTATATCGCACAGCATCTGACAAAGAAAGGCAGAAGTTATCTGTTCAGAAGTTCCTTGACAATCTCGGCAAATGGATATGTCGAGAACCAGTTATCATAAACGGCTCTGAGACACGCTTAAATGCGTTTCCCGAGCTTTCGCAGGGGCGAGTGATAAAACGTATCACCCGTGGAAACTCCTACGGTACAGATCCACAGGAGAGTGGCGTACAGGATTGGCTATTGCCATTATCGGTGCGCTACGAAAACACATATGAAGTAATATAACAAGTAACAACCGGCTATCAATTGGAGATAGTCGCTAACCTACACAGCCTTTTAAAAGTTATAGGCAGAAAGGACATTTCTATGGCAGTTACAGGCAGGATTGACCGTAAATATATGGCTCATTATATCGACGCAGGTTCTCTCTGCGGAGGACTGACACCGAAATATGAACGTCTTGGAAAAGATCTGGAAGAGTATAACGTAGATCTCAATCCAGATACAGAAACAACGCAGAATATTCTTGGAGAACCCTCATTTCAGCACAATGGTTACGAAGCTTCATCAGAAGCTGATCCATTCTATGCAGATACCGAATCTGAGCTGTTTGCAGCATTACAGAAGATTGTAGACAACAGATACAAAGATGACAACCTCAAAACAACAGCAGTTGAAGTTCATCTTTGGGTAGAAGCCACAGCAGACAAGTACGAAGCATATCAGCAGGAGTGTTACGTTGTACCAACCTCCTACGGCGGCAATACATCCGGCTATCAGATTCCGTTTACCGTTAACTATGTTGGCGAACGTGTAAAAGGAAAATTTGATATCAGTTCCGGTACATTCACAGCCGACAGCGAATAAGCACATACGCAAGGAGGATATGCTAAATGGCAAAAGTAATTAATACCAAAATTGATGATGGAATTCTCATTTTCACATTTACCAATAATGAAGATGAAGTTTTTTCTTCTTTCAAACTGAATCCGACCGATATCAATGTAGCAGCACGTGCAGAAGAAACGGCAGAATACTTTGAACAGCTTAAAGATTCCATTCAGAAGGTCACTTCCGGCAAAGAAATGGCAGAACTGAATAAACAGATCGAAGACAAAATCAACTATCTGCTCGGATATGAAGCATCAAAAGACCTGTTCAAGGAGCCGATCACAGCGACTACTGTATTCGGCAATGGTCAGGTATTCGCCTACATCGTACTTGACAAGATCGCAGAAGCAATCGCGCCGGAAATTGAAAAGAGAAAAAAGAAAATGCAGACGGCAGTCAATAAGTACGTGGAGAAATATACAAAATGACCGCCTATGAGCTGCCCACCTCACTGAACATAAGTGGGGTGGATTTTTCTATCAGAACGGATTTTCGAAAAATAATAGGCATATTAATCGCTCTTGGAAATCCGGATTTTAGTAATGAAGCGAAAGCAATAATTGCTGTTCAGATAATGTACGAAAAATGGTGGGAGATACCAGAAGAAAATTTAAGTGAAGCTCTTCAAAAAGCTTATGAGTTCATCGACTGCGGACAATCTGACGATAATCCAAATCGCCCAAAGCCACGCTTAATGGATTGGGAACAGGACGGAGATATGATTGTACCAGCGGTAAACAAGGTTGCTGGTAAAGAAATCAGAGCCGTACCGTATATGCACTGGTGGACATTCTTTGGATATTTCATGGAATCTGGCGAATGCCTGTTCAACACGGTTGTTGGAATTCGGTCAAAAAGAGCAAAAGGTGAACGTCTGGATAAATGGGAAAAGAAATTCTATCACGATAATAAGAACATTATTGATATAAAAACACGTCTCAGCGAAGAAGAGCAAGCTTATAAAGATAAGCTGAATGAGATGTTGAACCTCAAATAGTTAGGAGGTGGACGCATGGCTGCTGATGGCTCAGTCATTATTGATACCAGAATGGACACAACCGGTGTTCAAAATGGCGTATCAGCTATAAAACAGTCATTTAACGGCCTTGGAAGTGCTGTAAAAAAAATCGGTCTGCTGATTGGTGGGGCGTTTGCTGTTGGCAAGTTAGTGCAGTTCGGAAAAGAGTGCGTGGAACTCGGCTCTGACCTCACAGAAGTCCAGAACGTTGTAGATGTTACATTTACCACCATGTCCGGCAAAGTAAATGAATTTGCAAAGAACGCCATGACCTCAGCTGGATTATCTGAAACAATGGCAAAAAGGTATGTCGGTACGTTCGGAGCAATGTCTAAGTCTTTCGGATTTTCAGAATCACAGGCTTATGATATGTCAACAGCTCTGACACAGCTGACTGGTGATGTGGCATCATTTTACAACATTAGTCAGGACTTGGCTTATATCAAGCTGAAATCAGTGTTTACGGGCGAAACGGAAACATTGAAAGATTTGGGCGTAGTCCTTACGCAAAGCGCACTTGACCAGTATGCGCTTGCAAACGGATACGGCAAAACCACATCTGAAATGACCGAACAGGAGAAAGTTGCTCTCCGCTTGGCTTTTGTGCAGAAACAGTTATCGGCTGCATCTGGTGATTTCATCCGTACTTCTGATAGCTGGGCGAACCAGGTACGAGTGATGCAGTTGCAGTTACAGTCTCTCAAGGCAACAGTCGGACAGGGATTGATTAATATTTTCACGCCCGTTCTGAAAGTAATTAATGTTCTGCTTGGTAAGCTGGCAACCCTAGCGAATGCATTCAAGTCATTCACGGAGCTTATTACTGGCAAGAAATCATCTGGTCAGACAAGCGGAAGTGGCGCAGGGCTTGCCGGAACAGATGCGATCGCAGATACAGCAGATCAGTATGGACAGGCAGCGGATAATGCAGAGAAACTGGCAGATTCCAATAAAGATAATGCGACAGCCACAAAAAAAGCAAATAAAGAAACAAAAAACTATCTTTCATCACTTGATGAAGTTCACAAAGCCACATCTACTGGCAGTAATTCATCTTCCACACCATCTTCATCTAGTGGAAGCGGCGGAGCAGGTAGCAGTGGTCTTCCGAGTTCAGTAGGAAATGTGGACTATGGCAATCTCGCAGAGGGTGAAACCGCACTTGACAAGATTAGTGATTCCGCAAAGAAACTTGCTGACCTTCTCAAGAAACTCTGGAAACCATTTCAGGACGCTTGGAAAAAAGAGGGCAAGAACACTATTGATGCGGCAAACATTGCTTTGTCGGGAATTGCCAAACTCGCTAAGAGTGTAGGTAAGAGTCTTGTAGAAGTCTGGACAAATGGGACAGGCACAACAATGCTCACGACCATGCTAAGGATTGCTCAGAACGTGCTTAAAACTATCGGTAATATTGCTTCCGGCTTCGCAGATGCATGGAATAAGAACAATGTCGGAACACAGATCATACAGAATATCGCGGATGCTCTTGTGGTGGTCATGCAGTTTGTTGAAAAAATCGCAGAGGATACAGCAAAGTGGGCGGCGAACCTTAATTTCTATCCTCTACTGGAATCCATCAGCAATTTAACCAGTACATTTGCACCAATTCTGGAATCTATCGGAAATGTTCTTGAATGGATTTACAACAATATCGTTCTTCCAATGCTTAAATGGGTGATTGAAGTAGGACTTCCGACAGTGATCAATCTGGTATCGGATTTGGCTGGATTCTTTGCAAAACATCAATCAATCATTGAAGCATTTGGTACAGCTCTGATCGGAGCATTTGCGGCAGCAAAGATTGCAGGCTTAGCTTCGAGAATCGCAGGAAGTATAACGACAGTAGCAAGTTTCATTAAGGGTCTTATTGCACTCATGACCGGCTCTGGTGGCATTATTGGTGGTATTAAAGCTATCGCAACGGCTATCGGACCGGGCGGAATTTTTATAGCGGCAGTAACGGCTTGCATTGCGATTGGCGTTTTGCTATACAAAAACTGGGACAAAATCAAAGAAGTTGCAGGTGCGGTATGGAGTTGGATTAAAGGCAAAACTATAGCTTTTGTCGATGGAATAAAATCTAAATTAAGTAATTTGGCAGAAAAGATTGTTTCTATCTGGAATGGCATAAAATCAAGTGCAAAAGAAAAGTGGAGTGCTATATGGTCCACTATAAAAGAAGTTGTAAAGAGGATAGTTGATGGAATCGTTGATAAATTCAAAGGCGCAAGAGACAAGGTTGTTGATACGTTCGAGGGTATTAAAAACAAAGTTAAAGAGATATTCAACAAAGTTATCGGTATCGTAAATGGCGCAATCGGTACGGTAAACGGCGCGATCAGTGGAATTGAATCCGCATTTTCTTTCGGTCCGTGGAAAGTACCTACACCATTCGGCTCTAAGACGATCGGGTTTAGTGCAAGCTTTCCGAGAGTACCGACTATTCCATATCTGGCTAAAGGTGCAGTTATTCCTCCAAGAAGTGAATTTCTGGCTGTGCTTGGTGACCAGAAACAGGGTAATAACATTGAAACGCCAGAAGCACTACTTAGAAAAATTGTTCGTGAGGAAACTGGTGGACAGCAGAGCGGTGGAAATTATCGTTTTACTGCTCAGATTAACCGAAGAACAGTATTTGATGAAATTATTGAAGAAGCAAGGTTAAGACGTGATACAAGCGGCAGAAATCCGTTTGAGCTGGCATAGGAGGTGAGTGCATGTCATCTATATTATTGAGCAAATCTATAACGGATAGGTACAAAATAAATGGCAAGCGCATGCCTCAGCCAGACAAGAATATGGCGTGTAATTTTGAAACAACTTACTCCGAAGGAAGTAATCGTACGCAATTTGGAAAAGCTATATTAGTTCCATTATTTACGGTTGTTCAGTATAGCTATGAGGCTAGCAATATACCAGTGAGTGAAGCAGAAGAACTTATAAACGCAATAATACATGGGAAACCTTTTAATTTGTATCACTACTCCATAAGGCACCATGATTGGCGCACAGAATCATTCTATGTTGGAAAAGGAACGTTTTCCCTAGCTTGTGTGGCACCTGGTGAAGAATACTATTCCAAGATATCTTGTAACATGCAGGGGGTGAATCCGCTTGATTAATGTATCAGACGCATTTAAGCAAAAACTACAGGACGGAGAAAAAATCTGGCAGGAAGTGGAAATCACTTTCCCTGACGGAACTGTAAAAACCGTAAAAGATGAAATTATGGGTGAAAACTGCACCTTTTCTGATTGCGCTGAAAGCAGCAGTTTTCCAATTGGTTGTGTTGTGTGTAAGTCCATGACGCTTGAGTTAGACAACTCTCAGGATCAGTGGAAGGATTATTATTTCTATCAGGCGAAAGTCCACGCGTACATCAAAATGCAAATCGATGCCGATACGGTTGAAACCATCGACAAGGGTACATATACGATCACGACACCGGAGCAGTACGGTGAAACGCTTAATTTTACGGCTCTTGATGATATGTATAAAGCGAATGCAACTTATACATCTAATCTGACTCTTCCGCAGTCGGTAGAGACCCTTGTCAGAGATGCGTGTGAAACTCTTGGCATCCCATTTGGTGGAACAATGCAGCATGGTAATCTGATTATATCAGAAATTCCAGAGAATATGACATTTCGCCAGTTGTTCGGATGGGCGGCGATGCTCGAAACTGCGAACGCCCGTCTGGACAATAAAAGATACTTGCATTTCATTAAATGGGATTTTTCCAATGTGCAAGAAGATTGCAACGCAGTAATAAATACTGATGGAAATGTAATATTTAAAGGCGGCGCAAATATTGACTCAGAGAATTTTGTCAGCCCAACAGGGAACTGGACAATTGACAATGATGGATTCTTGACACTGATTGAATCAGCTACTGATGCATCTGAAAAGCTCAAAGACTTTTTTACAAGTCCAACTGTTTCCAGCGATGATATTATAATCACTGGAATCAAGCTAAAAAATAAAGAAAATGAATCCATGTACGGAAGTACAGGATATGTTCTTGAATTGGAGAGCGACCTTGTTGCGGATTTGGACTTGGATACGGTGGCTGCTCAAATCGGTGATTCCATAATTGGAGCTAAATTCCGTAACATGTCGGGAGAACTTGCATATAACCCACTCATTGAGTTTGGAGATATGGCATATACTTACGACCGCAAGTGGAATAGATATATCACTCCGCTGACGGACGTTTCTTGTTCCGTTAACGGAAAAACCGCTGTGAAAACTCAAGCCGACGATCCGATCAGAGGAATGAGCAAGTTTGTTTCTGATGGAACGAAAGCCATTGTTGAAGCAAGACGACTTGTTAAAAAAGAACGATCAGCTAGAGAAGAAGCTGTAAAAATACTTGAAGATACTCTTAAAGAGTCTTCTGGCTTGTATGAAACATCGGTCACGCAGGAAGACGGAAGTATTATAACTTACCTGCACGATAAACCTACACTCGCAGAATCCAAGAATGTCATCAAATTTACAGCAGAAGCTATTGGTGTATCCAATGATGGTGGCAAAACATATCCGTTTGGTTTCCAATTAACCGGAACCATGATAACAAAATTGTTATACGCAGAGGGAATTAATGCGGATTTTATTAACGCCGGTGCACTTACTATTAAGGACGAACAAGGAAATATAATATTTTCCGTCAACATGGACACAAATTCTGTGTACATCAATCCAGAATATCTGATGATTGGAGACGTGAGCCTGTCTGACAAAATCAAAGAACTGGATGAAAATGTTACCGCAGCTAAGAATATGACCATGACGCTCTCGAATGAATATCAGGCGATTTCTACTGATGAGAACGGAAACATTCCCGGAGAGTTTCCGCAGGTGCAGACCACCGCACAGGTAATGTACGGAACGATGGACGTAACGGATGATTGCAGTTATACGATCACGGAATCTGAAAATGTGACCGGAATCTGGGATAAAACTACGCACACTTATACTGTTAGCGAAGTTACGGCAGATAATGTATGGGTTGATATCAAAGCAGTGTATCTGAATGCTCTCACCATAACCAAAAGATTCAGCGTCTCTAAGCAGAAATCCGGTACTCCCGGAAGAACTTACGTGTTAGAATCATCTACTA
>ERZ1034723.114-NODE-114-length-43904-cov-13.689936_pt1 | contig 43904 bp, 50 predicted proteins | sample MGYA00520637_ERZ1034723 | MGnify/ENA primary metagenome ERZ1034723 (study PRJEB33766, sample SAMN09781719) | gut metagenome | biome: gut microbiome | host: Homo sapiens | place: Madagascar | study: EMG produced TPA metagenomics assembly of the PRJNA485056 data... | reverse complement strand
CTTTTTCCACTTTAAAACTATTTTTATTTATGGTATCTTTTTAAAGACTTTTTTGAATTCAGTGCATAAAATTAAAAAAAATGTATATAAAGTTATAAAATCTTAAATTAAGAACTTTGGAGTTTTAGTTTCCGCTGCTTTTTGTTTAAGATTTTATTCCTGCTGTTATATTGGAGAAAAAAATGGCTAAGACAGAAGAAAAATTTCCGGTTGAAATGTCGGAAAAGTTAAAGGCCTTGGAGGCTGCAAGGCTTCAGATTGAAAAGCAGTTCGGCACAGGCTCTTTGATGAAGCTTGGAACAAAAACAGACACCGCTTCTATTGATGTTGTTCCTTCAGGCTCAATATTGCTTGACGAGGCTCTTGGAATTGGAGGCTATCCGCGCGGACGTGTAATTGAAATGTACGGTCCTGAAAGCTCTGGAAAAACTACTCTTGCGCTTCATGCTGTAGCGGAAGCTCAAAAACTTGGCGGAATTGCGGCTTTTATTGACGCTGAGCACGCTTTAGACCCTGTTTATGCCAAAAATCTTGGTGTTAACATTGATGAACTTTGGGTGAGCCAGCCGGATACAGGTGAGCAGGCTCTTGAAATTTGCGAAAACCTTGTTCGCTCTGGTGCTGTTGACATAATTGTTGTGGATTCAGTTGCCGCCCTTACTCCTCAAAAAGAAATTGAAGGCGAGATGGGAGATTCCGTTATGGGACTTCAGGCTCGTCTTATGAGCCAGGCACTTAGAAAGCTTACTGCCATTGTCGGAAAGAGCAAGTGCATTGTAGTCTTTATAAACCAGATCCGCATGAAAATTGGCGTTATGTTTGGAAACCCTGAAACAACAACAGGTGGAAATGCGCTTAAATTCTATTCTTCCATTCGTCTTGAAATCCGTAGAATTGAATCAATTGACGGCAAGGGAGAAGAGGATGCTGTAGGAAACCGCGTGCGTGTAAAAATTGTAAAGAACAAAGTTGCTCCTCCATTCCGCAAGGTTGAACTTGATATTTACTTTGGAAAAGGAATTTCTTCTGCCGCATCTATTTTGGACTCTTCTGTAAAACATGGGCTTATAGACAAACGCGGCGCCTGGTACACAAGAGGAGAAGAAAAAGTCGGTCAGGGAAAGGAAAATGCGGTTGCTTATATAGAAAACAATCCGGCATTTAAAATGGAGCTTGAAAATACTTTGCGTGAAAAGATTTTTCCTGGACAGGTTTTGCGTACAAAAGAGGGCGAAGTTGTAACAAAAGAGCAGATTCTTCAGTATGAAAAGGAAATGCGGGCAAAAGGTGTTGGAACTGGCTCTATCGTTGACTCACCTTCAAAAGAAGAAAAGCCTGCTGAAAAAGCTCCTGACGCAGAAGAAAAAACTGCAAAAACTGCAAAGTCAAAGGCAGCAAGCCTTGCAAAGGCCGCTTCAGAAGATAAGCCTGTTCCAGATGAGCTTTTCTAAAATTTATGGAACATGTTGTTTTGGGGCTTGGCTCTAATAAAAGTTTCGGGGCGTTTTCTTCACTTGAGCTTTTAAAAAGAGCCTGCTCTTGCCTTGCAGATTTTATACATGAGCTTGAAGTTTCTTCTATATATAGAACTGCGGCCATGTATGTCTGCGAGCAAGATGATTTTTATAATATGGTTGCCGTTGGAAAGTTCAGCGGAACTCCTGATTCTCTTCTTGAAAAAATCCACTCAATTGAACAGAAATTCGGACGCGACAGAAGTCTTGAAGTTAGAAACGGTCCGCGCTCCTTGGACATTGACATAGAGCTTTTTGGAAATCAGACTGTAAAAAAAGAAAATCTTGTGATTCCGCACGAGCGTCTTTTAGAAAGAGCGTTTGTTCTTGCGCCTTTTCTTGAAGTTTTGCAAAAAAATGCCGATGTTAATAAAGCGGACATAGAATTCTACGGAAAAAAACTGGAGCTTTTAAAGGATCAGCGTGTGGAAAAATATTGTTCGTTTTAAAAATATTGCTTCGGAGTGCAAAATGGAACAAGAACGGACAGTTTGCCATAGAAAATTTATGGCAGGAACATTTGAAGGACCTCTTGATCTTTTATGGAGCCTTATACGCGAAAATAAAATAAATATCTATGATATTCCGATTGCGGAAATTACGGAGCAGTTTCAGGACTACCTTGACTATGCTGTGGAGCTTGACTTGCAGGATCTGAGCGAATTCTATCTTTGGGCTGCAAAACTTGCGTGCATAAAGAGCCGCCTTCTTTTGCCTGTTGAAGTCCGATATGACGATGACGAAAGCATGGAAGATCCCCGCGAAGAACTTGTTGAGCAGCTTATTGAATATCAGCGTTTTAAAAAACTTTCTGTTTTAATGGAAGAGCAGGAAGAGCAGAGCGAATGGAGCTTTGAGCGTAAAAAAATAGAAAGAACGCTTCCGTTTGACGAAGATGATTCCCAGTGGAAAAAGATGGATACTTGGGCTTTGCTTCAGGATATGCAGAAGATTTTTAGGAATCTTACAAATGTAAATCCAGACGAGCGTCTTTTGAACATGGGCGAGGATATTGCTCCGAATGAAAAAATAGCCTTGATAAACGAGCTTTTGGAAAAGAAAAGCGAATGCATGTTTACAGACTTGATAACTAGAAAAGGCAACGAACTTGACGTGATTTGTGCTTTTATGGCGATTCTTGAAGCAGTAAAATTGAATTTAGTTGAAATATATCAAAATAAAATGTTTGGAGATATAAAAATATGCAGGAAGCAGAAAGCGGCATGATTTCAGAGGAAAAAAAAGAAGCAAATGAAAATATAGAGGCTTTGGAAGATACCTTGGATGAAGCTGAAAACGACCTTGAAAAGCGCCGGGCAGAATTAAATCTTGATACAGAAACTGCTCTTTTGGAAACTGTTCTTTTTTTGGAAAGCGAGCCTCAGACTGTTGAAAATCTTTCAAAGATAACAAAGATGGCTCCTAATGTAATTGAAGAATGCATAGAGCGTCTAAAAGAAAAATATTCAAATGCGGATTCAGGAATTGAGCTTTCGATGATTATCGGAGGCTGGACTCTTACGCCAAAAAGAGAATGCTTTGACTTTGTAAAAGAGCGGTATGGAAAAAAGAATGAAGGCAGGTTAAGCCGTGCCGCTATTGAAACTTTGTCGATAATTGCTTACAGTCAGCCTATAACGCGTGCGGAAATCGAAAGCATCCGCCATGTAAATGTGGACAACATGATGCGTGTTTTGCTTGACAGAAAGTTTATAAAGGAAGTCGGAAAAAAAGATATTCCCGGAAAACCTGTCATGTACGGCACAACAAAAGAGTTTCTTGAATTCTTCCATTTACAGAGCATTTCCGATTTGCCGCAGCTTGATGAAAAAGAAAGCGAGAGGTTCGAACTTGCCCGTTAATAATTCAAAAGAGAAAAAAGAAGACGTTATGCGCCTTCAGCAGTACATGGCGAAATGCGGTGTTGCAAGCCGCCGTGCCAGCGAAGCGATTATTTGCGCTGGACGCGTTACCGTAAACGGAACTGTTGTAACAGAGCTTGGAACTAAAGTCGACGTCCAAGACAAAGTCTGTGTTGATGAAAAAGAAATCCACCTTGAAGAAAAAAAGCGTTATGTTCTTTTAAATAAGCCTTCTGGATACGTGTGTTCCGCAATCGATGAAAAAGGTCGGCCTGTTGCGGCGGATTTGCTCAAGGAAGCTTATTCGGAGCGTCTTTACAATGTTGGCAGACTTGATATGTTTTCAAGCGGCCTTATTATTTTTACAAACGACGGAGACTTCGCCGCAAAACTTTCACATCCTTCCGCGGAGCTTGAAAAAGAATACATTGTGGACACAAGCCTTCCTATGCCGCGTTTCCTTGCGGATGATTTTATGGACGGAATCAGAATCGACGGAGTTTTCTACCGCTGCAAAGATGCCCGCGAGCTTAATTCACATAGAATGAGAATCGTTCTTGTTGAAGGAAAAAACCGTGAAATCCGCCGTGTATTTGAAAAGTATGAAGTGGGAATAAAAAGCCTTATGCGCATAAGAATTGGCTGCGTTGGAGTTGGAGAGCTTCAGTTTGGGCAGTTCAGGGATTTGACTCAAGACGAAGTTAAAGCCCTTCTTAGACTTTGCAAAAATTAAAAAAGAGGTTGTTATGGTTGTTGCTATAGATGGTCCTGCAGGAACAGGAAAAAGCACAGTTGCTGGAAAAGTCGCAAAAGACTTGAATCTTACATATTTAAACAGCGGAAGTTTTTACCGTGCGCTTACACTTGCTTTGCTTGATTCCGGGATAAATCTTGATGATGAAAAATCCGTAGTTGACTTTGCAAAGAAGCAGAGGCTTGACTATGTGAATGCAAGGCTGATTCTGAACGGAAAAGATGTTGACGATTTGCTTCATCAGGACAAGGTTGATGCTAATGTTTCAAAAGTTTCTTCTTTTGTTGAGCTTCGGCATTTTGTCAATTCAAGAATGAGGCAGATTGTAAAAAGCCTTAGCATAATTTGCGAGGGCAGGGACATGACAACTGTTGTGTTTCCCGACGCGGAATTCAAGTTTTATCTTGATGCCAGCATTGATGTTCAGGCAAAGAGGCGTTTTGATCAGGGAGTCAGCGGACTTTCACTTGAAGAAATAAAAGCCGCCATTATCAAGCGCGATGAAATGGACAGAAACAAGGCGGAAGGCTCGCTAAAAAAAGCAAAGGACGCATTCTATATTGACACTTCTGACTTGACCATAAATGATGTTTGTGCAATAATCGAAAGCAAAATAAAATCAAAAGGGTTTGCTATGGAAAAGGAAGTGGAAAAGAATGGTGCCCAGGGCTCCGACAACATTTACACACAATTAGAAGCATCTATTAATAACATGGAGCCGGTTGAAGACGGTGCTAATGTAAAGGCTACTGTTGTTCAAGTTACAGATGATATTGTATTCGTTGACGTAAACTGCAAGTCAGAAGGAAAAATTCCAGTATCTGAATTTGCTGGAAATCTTCCAAAAGAGGGAGATGTAATTACAGTATATCTCGTAAGTCAGTTTGGAAAAAATGGTCCTGTTGTTTCAAAACAGAAGGCCGATGAAAAACGTCTTTGGGAAGAACTCAAGGTTGCTTCTGAACAGAAAACTCCTGTAGAAGGTGTTATTTCTTCTGTTACAAAAGGCGGATATATGGTTAATCTTGGCGGTGGAATTTCTGCATTCCTTCCAATCAGCCAGGCAGATGCTCAGAAAGTTGAAAAAGAAGACAAGCTTATCGGCGTAAAGTCTAAGTTCTATGTTGAGCGTCTTTATAGCAACGGCAAACGCAATGTTGTTGTAAACCGCCGCAAGTATCTTGAAGAGCAGATTAACGAAAATCGCGATAAATTCTTTGAGACTGTAAAGATTGGCGACACAGTAAAAGGTGTTGTAAAGTCATTCACAAGTTTTGGCGCATTTATTGACCTTGGCGGATTTGACGGTCTTCTTCACATCAATGACATGAGCTGGGGACACGTAACTCGTCCAAAGGATTTTGTAAAAAAAGGTCAGGAAATCGAGCTTAAGGTTATCCGCCTTGATCCAGAGGGAAAGAGAATCAACCTTTCTCTTAAGCATTTTACAGAAGATCCGTGGGTTCACTTTGAAGAAAAATACCATGTAAATGATATTGTAAAGGGAAAAGTTACAAAAGTTCCTGATTTCGGTGCATTTATTGAGCTTGAAGAGGGAATTGAAGGTCTTGCGCATATTTCTGAATTCAGCTGGACAAAGAAAATCAACAAGCCGTCTGACATGGTAAAAGAAGGCGATGAAGTTGAATGCATGATTCTTGGCTATGACATTCAGGGCGGACGCGTTTCTCTTGGTCTTAAGCAGGTTACAGAAAATCCTTGGGATTCAATTGCTGACAAATATCCTGTTGGAACAAAGATTTCTGGAAAAGTTGTAAAGATTGCAAACAGCGGTGCATTTGTTCAGCTTGAAGAAGGCATTGACGCTTTCCTTGCTGGCGAAGATCTTTCTTGGACAAAGAAAATTAAGCATCCTGGAAGCGAAATAAAAGTTGACCAGCCTTTGGATGTTGTTGTTTTGGACTGCGATCCAGAAAACCACAGAATCCGCGTTGGCGTAAAGCAGCTTACAGACAATCCTTGGAAGGCTTTTGCTGAGGAATATAGAGTTGGCGGAACTCTTGAGGGCGAAGTTACTTCTATAAATGATTTTGGAATTTTTGTAAAAGCTCCTAATGGAATTGAAGGTCTTGTTAATAAAGCAAACCTTAGCGATGACCGTGATGTTCCTTTTGAGGAAGCTGTAAAGAAATACAATGTTGGCGATAAAGTTAATGTTTATGTTGTTTCAATTGATGTGGACAAAGAGCGCGTTGCTTTCTCTGTAAAAGAATACAAGAGAGCTCAGGATCGTGCTGAAATTTCACAGTATATGTCTTCTAGCAATGATGACAGAGCTTACACAATTGGCGACAGCGTAAAGAGTCACGAAGAGTAAAAAATAAAATCAATGAGTGGAAACAGTTTGATTTCTTTAGACAGGCTAAAGTCACTCATTGAAATCAATACACGCATAAATTTAAATTATGCGGATCCAGATACATTGCTGGTTTCAATTTTGGAATCAGCAATGCTTATGGTAAAATGTGAAGCCGCATCTCTTCTTCTTGTGCGGAAAGAAATCGATTCACTGGAATTTTATATCAGTCTTGGTCCTAAAAATTCCGAAGTAAAAAAAATCCTTGTTGAAAAAGAATCAATCGCTGGCTGGGTTGCAGAAAATTGCGAATCGGTCATAATCAATGATGTAAATAGCGATCCGCGCTTTAATTCCACAGTTCAAAACATGACAAAATATGTTACAAGAAACATGATTGCTTTTCCTATGAGTGTGAAAGGCGATTGTGTTGGCGTTATTGAGCTGATTAACAAGGAAAATAACGGCGACTTTACTGCTGACGACCTTGAAATTCTTGAGCTTTTGGGCGAACAGGCGGCTGTTGCTTACCAAAATGCCTTGCGTTACAGGAAAAATAAAGTTCAGCTTAATGCGCTTCAGTATGTAGTTGACGCTGGCAAGGACTATCATCCTTTTATTGCGCGGAATCCTCTTGTTCTTTCATTAATTGAAAATATAAAGCGTGCTTCTGCGATTAATTCTTCTGTCTTGATTACTGGTGAAAGCGGAGTTGGTAAGGAGCTTTTTGCAGAGCAGATTCATCTTTTGAGCAACAGAAAAAACAAGCCGTTTGTCCGTGTGAGCTGTGCTTCTTTAAGTCCGTCTTTGCTTGAGTCGGAATTCTTTGGACACGTGAAGGGTGCTTTTACCGATGCTGTTTCTGCAAGAAAAGGCCGATTTGAAATGGCTGACGGCGGAACAATTTTTCTTGATGAGATTGGTGAGCTGCCTTTTGATTTGCAGGCTAAGCTTTTGCGTGTGATTCAGGAAAAAAAGTTTGAGCGCGTTGGTTCTTGCGATACGATTTCAGTTGATGTAAGAATTATTGCCGCAACAAACCGCGACTTAGAAGCAATGATAAAGGAAGGCACTTTTAGAAGCGATTTGTATTTTAGGCTGAATGTTCTTCCGATTGCTGTTCCGCCTTTGCGTGAGCGCAGGGACGAACTTGAAGATTTGTGCGAATTCTTTTTGAATAAATTCAAGGCTGAAATACACAAGGATTTTCTTGGATTTTCAGAAGCGGCAAAAAAAGCGATTTATTCTTATATGTGGCCGGGAAATATCCGCGAGCTTGAGAATACAATTGAGCGGGCTTGTATAATCGGGAATCCGCCTTTTATTCAGCTGAACGACTTGCGGCTTCCTGTGGATTCTGAAAATTTGCAGGAAAACACTGAAATTAAAAATTGCGCAGAAGAACTTTCACTTATGAAAGACCGTAGCTTAAAGAATGCGCTTTCGGAATTTAAAAAACAGTATGTTGAAAGAATTCTACGGGAAACAAACTGGAATCAGACTGCCGCCGCAAAAATTCTTGATATTCAGCGCACTTATGTTTCAAAGCTTATTTCTGAGCTGAATATCCGCAGGACTTAGTTTCAGGTTTTGACAAAAAAACTGATATTCTATATAATAAAAAAATATTCGGAGTAAAAAATGTCTAAGGAAAAAAAAGCTACTGCAAATGTAAAAATTGAAGATTTCATTATTAGAAATAGAAAAATATTCGTTTGCGGTGTGGCTGTTTTGGTTGCTGCTGCTGTAGTTGTTTGCGCTGTGTTTGCAATTTCTGATTCAAACAAGAAAAAAGATCTTGCTGCTATTGATTCAATTGAATATTCTTATGTTTCAAAATCCGGCGGAATAGAGGAAGATGAGATTTCTTCACGCCAGACAAAAGCAGAAGAAGCCCTTGCTCCTTATCTTTCAAAAAAGAATGTTGCCGGCGTTCGTGCCAATATGCTTTATGCTGATATTGCCTTTGCAAAGAAAGATTTTACGAAAGCACTTGATTGTTACCTAAAGGCTGCCAATGCTTCTAAAAAGGCTTATACTTATGCAGAATGTATGTACAATGCAGCTGTTTGCGCAGAGGAGCTTTCTAAAAATGATGATGCTGTGGCTTATTATAAGGCTGCTGCGGATGACAAGGATTTTTACCTTGCCTCCCATGCGCTTTTTAACGCTGCAAGAGTTTTAGAACTTTCAGGAAATTATTCTAATGCCGCGGAGCTTTACCAGAAGACTGTTGATTCTTACAGCGGATACGAGTGGGCAAACCTTTCTGAAAGCCGCCTTATTGATTTAAGGGCAAAAGGAAAAATTGACTAAAAATCAGTATTTTTATAAAGAAAAAATGGGCGGTGTTTGTTTTGCAAAAAAATTAAAAACCGCCTTTTTTTTATTTGCCATGCTTTTTGTCAGTTGCGGTTTGGATACTTTTTATTACCTTGAGCCGCCAAAAACTGACGGGCACACGACAAAATACACAAGCACTGATAGACCTCAGCTTTATTTTTCTTTTTTGACCAATGAAGAAGGCGACAATTCTGATTACGGCTCGTCCGATTTTTCTTTTCTTGGAACTGAAGTCTATTACAAGATTTATAATAACTATTCTACAATGGTCAGCGCGCAAAGTTCGATTGACTCATTGAACTCAAGCAGTGATGTTTCGGCTGCGGCAACAAATATTATAAATTCAAGAAACTACAAGACGCTTTTATTTTCTTCCTATAACCAAACTCCTTTGATTCCAGAAAAAAATGATGACCGCTATGTTTATATCCGCCTGAATAGCATAAAAGGTTCTTCTGAATATTCTGCTGTTGTCTGCTACGGAACTTCTGCAATGGAAAGCTATGTTACTGGTTCAAGCGGCATAACTTTGATTGGAAAACCTTTGCGCAATGTGAGTTCCGGCTCAGGGTACGGATTTGACTTCAAGAAAACTGACAACGGTAATCCGCTTCCGGTTTCAAGCGATGAGGATGTAAATTGGTCTAGCAGTTCCGAAGATGGAGTTTGGTATGTTGATATGTGGGCGGTTTCCGTTGGCAGGGATTCAAGCTATTCCCCGTCTTACAGCAAATTGCTTCACCTTGGCTCGATTTCAATAAGAGAAGAGTGGTACGATGACTAAGTTTACAAAATTTCGAGGATTTTATTTATAAATGCGCAGTTTTTTTCCATATCCTCTTTTAGCTTCCATGGCGGATTCATTATAAACATTCCGCTTCCGTAAAGATGAGAGCCTGATTCTGTTTTTGTTTCCTCTGGATTTTTTGTGACTAGCTCAACTTTAAAGCTTTCGCAGGGAGTTGTTCCTAGTTTGCAGAAGTCTTCAAGTTCTGTTAAAAGCTGAGAGGTTTCATTTTTTCTGCGGAGCAAAAGCGGATACCAAAGCGCGATAATTGCTGTGTTCCATTTTTTTCTTACAGTTTTTAATGCGTCGCAGACTTTTTTGTAATCATCTGCATCTTCGTAGCTTGGATCGCATAGAACAAGTCCGCGTTTTATTAGTGGTGGTGTGAGCGCGCAAAGTGCTTTGTAGCTGTCTTCATTGTGAATTATGACCTTGTGGTCTTTCATGTTGCTTCTTAATGATTCAAGCGCTTGCGGATGTTTTTCTACAAAATGAAGGCTGTCTTTGTCTCTTGAATAAAGGCTTTCAAGTTCCGGGCTTCCTGCGTATTTTTTTTCTTCAAGATAAGAAGATTCACGCTCGATGTATTCTTTTAGTCCCTGAGGAAATTCCTGCGAAGTCCGTTTGTAGAATCTGTATATTTTTTCTATTCCGTCTTTTGCTTCGTTTGTCTTTAAAATCCGCTCGTCATCAAGACTGAATATTCCGGCACCTGAGTGGCTGTCTATTATTGTAAAAGGCTTTTCTTTTTTGCAAAGAGAATCCAAAATCAGGCAAAGGCAAGTGTGCTTTAAAACGTCTGCAAGATTTCCGGCGTGATATTCGTGCTGATAGCTTAGCATTTTTCAATTTCCTTTATCCAAATCTGCGCGCTTGCATCGCTAGGCATTCTCCAGTCTCCTCTTGGCGAAAGATTTACTGTTCCAACTTTTGCTCCGTCCGGCATACAGCTTCTTTTGAACTGCTGGCTGAAAAATCTTTTGTAGAAATTCTTTAGCCATTTTAAGATGATTTCTTTTGTGTATATTGTCTTTGTCGCCTTGTCTTCTTTTCCAAGAAAAGCTTTTTGTGCAAGAAAATAAATTTTCCGTGGAGAAAATCCCCAGCGCAAAACATAGTAAAGGAAAAAATCATGAAGCTCGTAAGGACCTACAATTTCTTCTGTTTTCTGACTTATTTTTCCTTCTGAAGGCGGTAGAAGTTCCGGGCTTACAGGTGTCGCAAGAATATCATTCAGAACATCAGAAAGATTTTTGTTTCCTTTTTCAAATGCCTCGTCCGCAAACCAAGAAACAAGGTGGCGGACTAAAGTTTTTGGAATACTGGAATTTACGCCGTACATGCTCATCTGGTCGCCGTTGTAAGTGCACCATCCAAGAGCAAGCTCGCTTAAATCTCCTGTTCCGATTACAATTCCGTTGCACTTGTTTGCAAAATCCATAAGAACTTGAGTACGCTCGCGTGCCTGGCAATTTTCGTAAGTTACATCGTGTGTGTTTATGTCTTGCCCTATATCTTTAAAATGCTGAATCACAGCGTCTTTTATATTTATTTCTTTTAAGGTTGTTCCCATTTCCTTTGCAAGCAGGCAGGCGTTGTTGAATGTTCTGTCTGTTGTTCCGAAGGCGGGCATTGTTATAGAAAAAATTTTTTCTCTTGAAATGTTGCATTTATCAAAAGCTCTTGCGCATACTAAAAGTGCCAAAGTTGAATCTAGACCTCCGCTAAGTCCTATGACTGCTCCCTGCGCATGAATGTGCCTTAGCCGTTTTGCGAGTCCTTCCGACTGCATTTCAATTATTGAAAAACATCTTTCTTTTCTTTTTTGAATATCAGAAGGAACAAATGGATGAAGATCAATTTTTTCATAAAGCTGCTCGTCTATGTTGTCTGCAAAATGTTCCTGCTGAAGTCCGCTTACAAAAATTGTCTTGTATTCAGATTTTGCAAAACTTGTGCTTCTAGAAAAAGTTGTGGACTTGATTCTGTCTTGCGTGAGTTTTTCCAAATCAATGTCCGCTATAAGAAATTCCTGCGTGTTTTCAAAAAGACCGGATTCGGCTTTTATTGCTCCGTTTGCTGCTATGATGCTGTGTCCGCTGAAAATCATATCGGTGGAACTTTCATCGTGGCTTGCGTTTGCGTAAATGTATGCGCTTACTGTTTTTGCGGAATGTCCTGTCACAAGAATCCGTCTGTATTCTGATTTTCCTGCGACTTCATTGCTTGCGCTTAAATTTGCAATTATCGTAGCTCCGTTTAATGCGTGCCTTGTTGAAGGTGAAAACGGAACCCACAAATCTTCGCAAAGTTCCGCGGAAATTTTTATGGAAGAGTCATTTTCATCCTGAATAAAAATATCTGTGCCAAACGGAATGTCTTCCAAGCCTTTGCAAAGTGAAATTTGTTTTACAGTGTTTTCAGAAAATGAGGCAAACCAGCGGCTTTCATAGAATTCAGAATAATTTGGAATAAAAGATTTTGGGATTAAAGCAAGAACTTTTCCTTTGAAAACGAAAGCTGCGCAGTTGAATCGCTCCGAGTCCAGTTCAACAGGAAGACCTACGCAAAAAAGAATATTGCAGTTTTTTGTTTCCTCGCAAATATTTTTTAGGACGATATAGCACTCTTCTTGAAGTGTTTTTTGTGTGAATAAATCTGCGCAAGTGTAGGCGCAAATGGAAAGTTCCGGGAAAACGAGAAGCTTTATTTTTTTGTCCTGAGCTTTTTTTACAAGTTCAATTATCTGCTTGGAGTTGAAGTTGCAGTCCGCCACAGAAAGTGAAGGGGAAACGCTTGCAACTCTGAAAAATCCGTAGTTCATAAATCGATTATACGAATTATCCGCAGAAAATTCAATTTTTTTATGTGTAGCAGGCGAGAATGTCGTCCTGGCTGTTTTTAAGAAGTTCTATTACATCTGGCCGGAATGCGTCTTTATCTTCTAAAATTGTGTTCATAGCCATGTTGAATTCGGCTGCGCTTATTTCTTCTGCGGAAAAAAAGTTTATGCAGAATTCTATTGCGATTGCGCACATCTGCGTGTAGATGTTGTTGATGCTGCTTTTTAGACCATGAGGCATTCCTCTTCCGTCATAGCGTTCGTGGTGGTGCATGCAGATGTCAGAGCAGACTTTTACAAAATATGCGACACTCGGCGAGCTGTTCACGCCAACAAAATCCGCTCCTGCAATTGTGTGCGTTTCTGGAATGTCATCGATTTCTGACTGGGAATAAACCTTGAATTTTTCATGGCTTACAATCATTCTGCCTATGTCGTAAAAATATGCTGCGCGGCTGATTATTTCAATTCCTTCCGGCGTGAGATCTTTTGGAGCTTTTGTCGCAAAATAATTTTCAAGCATTATATGCACAATTTCAGTTACGTGAATATAAAGATCGTCGTTCTTTTTTTCACTTTTTAGATAAGTAAGATAAACACGGCGAAGCTTGTCCGCGTAAAGAATTGTCGCCTTTAACTCTTTATCTGATACAGTTCCTTTTAGCATTGAAGCCGCAAGAACTTTTTTTGCGAATATTGATTTCAGTTTTGAAAGAATCTGCTTGCTGTCATAAGGTTTCTTGAAAAATCCTGACGCTCCGAAATTTGCGGCTTTTATAATGTTGTCTTTTTTCGCTTCTGAAGAAATGAGCAGAATCATCATTCCTGAATGCTTTGACTTGTCTAGCAGACTGAGCACTTCGAACCCGCTTAGTCCAGGCATATTTATATCAATAATAAGTCCGTCAATTTTTAATGCCGGATTGTTTAAAATATCAAGCGCCGCATATCCTGAATCTGCTTCAATTATATTGTAGAAACTTGCCAGTATGTTTTTTAAAACCGCTCTGTCAATTTCAGAATCATCAACTATTAAAATTGTTGTCATCTCTTGCTCCAGTTGTTGAATTTAAAAACCGCTGAAACTGAATTTTTAAATATTCCAAACTAATTATATCATATCATCTTGAAATGTAAAGAAATAAACTTTTGGAAAAATTCGTTGCCTTGACATCTGGTGTGTATTTTTTTAAAATACTAAAAAAATTTCGCGTTTATTTTTGGAAATCTATATGCTTGAAAAAATGAGAAACATTGGCATCATGGCTCACATTGATGCTGGAAAAACAACCACGACAGAAAGAATTCTTTATTACTCTGGAAAAATTCATAAAATCGGTGAAATTGATGACGGCGCGGCTACAATGGATTTTATGAAGCAGGAGCAAGAGCGTGGAATTACAATCGCTTCAGCTGCAATCACAACTGAATGGAAAGGCTACAAAATAAATATCATTGACACTCCAGGCCACGTTGATTTTACTGCGGAAGTTGAACGCTCTTTGCGTGTTCTTGATGGAGCTGTTGCCGTAATCTGCGCCGTTGGATGGGTTCAGCCTCAAACTGAAACTGTCTGGAAGCAGGCTGATGAATTTCATGTTCCGCGCATTTGCTTTGTAAACAAAATGGACAGAGTCGGTGCGGACTTCTTTGGAGCAATGGAAGATGTTCGTAAAAAATTTGGCTGCGAGCCTGTTGCCCTTGAAATTCCTATGGGAAGCGGACAGGACTTTGAAGGCGTTATTGATCTTCTTAAAATGAAAGAAATCTGCTGGGATTCAGAAACTGAAGGAGAAAAATTTACAGAATCAGAAATCAGCGATGAGTACAAAGAACTTGCACAGGAATGGCGGGAAAAACTTGTTGATACAGTCGCTTCAAATGATGAAGAACTTACAGACCTTTATATAGAAGGCAAGGAAATTTCTGTTGAGCAACTTGTATCTGCATTGCGCAAAGCTACAATTAACAGAACGCTTGTTCCGTTCCTTTGCGGTTCAAGCCGGCATAATCAGGGAGTTCAGCCTCTCATTGATGCGGTTGTCGCTTATCTTCCTTCGCCAGATGAAGTTCCGCCTGCTGAAGGAATTCATGTAAAGAGAAATGAAGAGGAAAAAATTCTTGTAAAATGCGATCCTGATTCAAAGACTCCGGCTGGTCTTGTTTTTAAAATTCAGTATGACCGCGAGGCAGGAATTCTTTGCTTTGTAAGAATGTACTCTGGAAAAATTTCAACTGGAACTCAGGTTTACAATGTTGGCAAAAAAAAGCGTGAGCGTGTAAATAGAATTCTCCGTGTGAATGCAAACCGGATGGAGCAGATGGACAGTATAAGCGCAGGAGACATTGCGGTTTTTGTGGGCTTGAAATTTGCGCAGACCGGAGATACTTTGGGTAGCGAAGGAATGCCAGTTCTTCTTGAAAGTGTAAAATTTCCGGAGCCTGTTATTTCGATTGCGATTGAGCCGGAAACAATGGGCGACCGTGCAAAACTTCAGGAAACTCTTGAAATCCTTAGCCGTGAAGATCCTACGTTTACTTTCCGCGATGACGAAGAGACAGGACAGCTTGTTATTTCTGGAATGGGAGAGCTTCACCTTGATGTTCTTGTTACCCGAATCAGAGACGACTTTAAAGTTCAGTGCAGGGTTGGTTCTCCGCAGGTTACTTACAGAGAGTCAATTTCTACTGCCGCCGATTATAAGGAAGAGTTCAGCAAAGTTCTTGCCGGAAAAGAAAATGCGGCTTGTCTCACGATTCATATTGAACCAAGAGAAACTGGTGCTGGAAATTCTTATACTTGCGCAGTGCATGACAATTCAATTCCAAAAGAAATTTATGAAGCAATTGAACAGAGTATTCAAAGCTGTTTTACTTCTGGAATACGAATGGGTTACCCTTGCACAGACATTGCGGTTTCTGTAACTGACATAAAATATGATGAGCTTACAGCTTCTACTTTTGCATTTGAAGCCGCCGCTGCCGAAGCGTTTGACAAAGCGTGCGAGTCTGCAACTCCTGAACTGCTTGAGCCGGTAATGGAAGTTGATATTGAATGTCCTTCTGAATTTGTTGGAGACGCAATGAGCCAGATTACACAGCGTGGCGGAATGATTGTTAGCATGGATGAAAAGTCAGGTGAAAGCGTAATTCATGCAAAAGCCCCAATGGCAAAAATGTTCGGCTTTTCAACAAATCTTCGCTCTGTAACTCAAGGAAGGGCAAGCTTCGGAATGGTGTTCAGCCACTTCCAGGTAAAGGTGTAAATTCTTATAGGACGCTTGAGCAAGATTGTTTACTGCGTTACTGCTTTTGCGGAAACATCTTCTCGGGCTGTTCCTTTTGCGCTGCTTGCATCGCTTCTTCTGCTGAAATTGATTTAAAATAAAAAAAGACACTTGAAAACCAAGTGCCTTTTACTGAGCTACTCGTGATTCGAACACGAGACCCACGCCTTAAAAGGGCGTTGCTCTACCTACTGAGCTAGTAGCCCATCCGTTTTTCAACGTGATTAGTATCATATACTCTAAAACAAATTTGGTCAAGAGTATTTTACTGTTTTTTCAAAATAATTCTAACAAAATTTTCCCCTTGACACAGTTTGAGTTTTCTTTTTTACTTTTATTAGTTATATGAATGGACTTGTTTTAGACGGAAGTAAAAATGTTTTTCAAGTTGAATGTGATGATGGCTTTATCCGAGAATGTTCTTTAAAAGGAAAAATCTTAAAGGATGGAAAAGGCTATTACAATCCGCTTGCGCCTGGAGACATTGTTGTGCTTGACGATGATTCCCTTGAAGAGGAAAAAGGGCTTATAAAAAATCTTGTTCCTCGGAAAAATGAATTTGTCCGCTGGAATGTAAAAAAAAGACAGCCTCAGGTTCTTGCTTCGAACTTGGATTATCTTCTGATTGTTACAACTCCCGATGAACCTCCGTTTAAGCCGCGTTTTATTGACCGTGCGCTTGTTCAGGCTGATTTTCAGAAAATAACTCCAGTGATTGTCTGCAATAAATATGAGCTTTCGCAGTCTGATGAATTTAAAGAGAGGCTTTTGAACTGGGAAGAAATGGGCTACAAGATAATCCGTTCAAGCGCAAAAACTGGAGAAGGAATCGAGGAGCTTGCGAATTTCATTGAAAACAAAACTTGCGCCTTTGTTGGAAAAAGCGGCGTTGGAAAAAGTTCTATAATAAATGTTCTTGATAACAATGTTGTTTTAAAAACCGGCAGTCTTTCTAAAAAATACGGAAAGGGAACCCATACAACTACAAAAGGGACTTTGATTCATCTTCAGCTGAATGAAGCTCTTATGGGCGGAAGAAAAGATGCGGTCGCAAATATAATCGATACTCCGGGCGTAAAAACTTTTTTGCTTCACGGAATTTCCGCGGAAAATCTTGCGCTTTATTACAAAGAATTTTTTCCGTTTATTGGAAAATGCAGTTTTGGAATGAGCTGTTCCCATATCAAAGAAAAAGGCTGTGCAATTTGCAAAGCTGTTGAAGAAGGAAAAATTTCAAAGGCGCGCTACGAGAGCTGGAAAAAAACTTTTGAAGAATTAAAGACTGGCATTTGGGGCGACTGATTTTTCAGTAAAAAAAATTTTTTGGAATTTCTGATTCGATTGTAATTTTTTCTTTTGAAACCGGATGCACAAATTCTATTTTTCTTGCATGAAGCTTTATTCTGTCTGATTTTATTCCGCCGTAAAGCTCATCACCTGCAATTGGAAGATTCATACTTGAAAGCTGAACTCTTATTTGATGTGTGCGACCTGTGTGCAGCTGGCAGTCAATTTGAATAAAACCGTTTTTTTCTGAAATTATCTTAAAATCAGTTTTTGTAAAAAGTCCACCCCTTGATTCTGGAACAATTCCCATTTTGCAAGCCGAGCTTTTTGGTGAGATTCGCGCGATGAAATTTTCAACTGTGAATTCTTTTTGTTCAGGAAGTTTTCCAGTGCAGACGGCTCTGTAGATTTTTTTTATTCCGCGGGTTTTAAACATTTCAGAAATGTCTTTGTTTACACTTCGGCTCTTTGTGAATAAAAGAATTCCGCTTGTTTCTCTGTCAAGCCTGTGCATTATTCCAACGTAAGGTGGATTTCTAAGAGAGGAATTTTTTTGCCACAAATATTTTACCGTGCAGTCGTGGGCATTTTTTCTTTGACCTGTGATTGTCTGCTCGGTTGGAAGAAAAGGCGGCTTGTTTATTGCGATTAAATATTCATCTTCAAAAAGAACATCATTTTCTGTAAGTTCAAAATCTGCGTCTTCCGGTTGTTTTTCAAAAAAGAATTTTTCCTTGTCAATTAAAACTTTTATTGCGGTTCCAGAATTTATTTTAAATGAAGGAATTCTGCATTGCCTTGAATTTATGTAGACTGCGCCGGAAACAATTAAACGTCTGATTTTGCTGTTGGAAATTTCGCCTTCAAGAAGTTCTGGAATTTTTTGCCGTAAAAATTCATTTAGAGTTTTCTTTTCGTTTGCTGTCCAGTTTTTTTCAATCATTGTTTTATAATAAACTTCATTTTGAATAAATTCAATTTCCGCCGAATTTTAATTTACAAAAAAAATGCAAGGTTCTATAATCTTGCAAATATGGAAAATCAAGAAAATTTAAAGCTTGGAGTTTGCTGGATTTTATTTTCCGCATTTGGATTTGCAGTAATGGGACTTTGCGTGCGTTTGGCAGGAAATCTTCCTTTTGTCCAAAAAACTCTTTTTAGAAATCTCATTGCGTTTTTTGTTGCTTTTTCAACTTTGTGCATGAAGGCTAAAAAGGATAAGTCGGTTTTTTATGTTCCGCGTGAGGCTTGGAAATTTTTGCTTTTAAGATCGGCTGTCGGCTCCCTTGGAATTTTTGGAAATTTTTATGCTTTGGGTTTTATGAATATTTCTGACGCCGCTATGCTGAATAAAATGTCGCCATTCTTTGCTGTGGTTGCAAGCATTTTTATTCTTGGTGAAAAGCCAAATTTTGTTTCTGCGTTTTCGTTGATTGTTGTTTTTACCGGCTCGCTTTTTGTCATTAAGCCTACATTTGATTTTGTAAAAGTTTTTCCAGCTCTTTTTGCTTTTGTCGGCGGAATGGGAGCTGGTTTTGCATCTTGCTTTGTAAGAAAACTCCATTCGTATAATGTTTGCGGCGATTTTATAATTGTGTTCTTTTCACTTTTTTCCAGCTTGCTTGCTGTTCCCTTTGTTTTCTTTTTCCATGCGTCTATGAGTTTGCCTCAAGTTTTGATTTTACTTTGCGCGGGACTTGGAGCTGCTTGCGGTCAATTTGGAATGACAAACGCGTACTTCAATGCTCCGGCTTCAAAAATTTCAATTTATGATTATTCGAATATTGTTTTTGCAGGAATTCTTGGATTTGTTTTTCTTGATCAGGTTCCAGATATTTTTAGCGTTGCAGGATATTTTATTATAATCGGAACAGCAATTCTTGTTTTTATTTACAATTCAAAAAATGCGGCTAAAAGGCAAAGTGAAAATTAGCAGGGAGTTTTGCTTTCTGCAAGGGATTTTAAAATAGATTCCATTACTTTAAAGCTTGCAGGAGTCAGCGATTCTATGTTGTCATTCTGTGTGTGGAAAAGACGCCAAGTGTAGGGCAGGTGCTCTTTGTATGAAAAGTCCGGAATGTTTTCTTCAATGCGTTTTTGCTTTGAGGATTCTCTGTTCATCACCGCATCTTCAAGAGACTTGTCGCTGTTGATTTTTCTTGCATAAAGCGAGGCTTCTTCTGCTGGCAAAAGTGTAATTGCGACCGCTGGAATTCCGCAGGCAAGAAAAGACGCATTGTCGCTGTATGGAACTGGAAGAGTCATCCATCTGCCGTCTGTGGCGCGCTTTAAAATATTTTGTGTTCTTGTGTAAAGGTCATTGAACTGCGATTTGAATTTTGCAGAAGCAAGAGAACTTAATCCGCTTTTTGAAAGAATTGGAATTTCCCCACGTCCGCAAGCATCAAAAACATAAACATCATCGTTTGTAATTCCAAGACGCTGAAAAGTTTTTGCAATTCCAAATGCGCCTTGGTTTGTTACAGTCCAGCCAAGCTCTTCTCCGTCTGTAAAGAAAATTCTTACATTATGGAACGAAGGATAATCTTTAAGCCACACCGCCCAGTTCATGAGCTGCCAGTCCGCCGCGCTGTTGTCGTTTGCGCCTGGACTTTCTTGAACTCTGTCATGGTGGGCAATTACAGTTTTTATTTTAAACTGTGAATTGTAGCTTGAAGAGCCAAACTGAACTAAAATGTGATTCTTTCCGTCTATTACAACACGGTTGGATTTTACACCGCGGCTTTCAAGCCATTCCTGTATAAAGTCCGCCCGGTTGCAGTCTTGAGCTAGATATTCTGAAAACTCATTCGGAAGGAATCCCATATTATTCTAGTAGTCTCCGTTTCTGCGGCGATTGTTTGAACCGAATCTTCTTCCGCCGTCCCTTGAAAATCCTGAACGCTGCTCACGAGGCTTTTTTTCTTCTGCATAGTTTACGCGGATTTTGCGTCCGTCAACTTCTTTGCCTGCAAGCTCGGCAATTGCCTTGTCTGTTTCCGCAGAATCTTCCATTTCAACAAAGCCGAAACCTTTTGATTGGTTTGTATCGCGGTCAATAATAATTGTTGCAGAAACAACATTTCCATAAGCAGAAAACAATGAGCTCAATGTATCTTGTGTTGTTGCATAGCTCAAGTTTCCAACATAAAGTCTTTTTGACATAAATAATTCCTTGCAGATTCACAAAGCCTTGGCAAGGAATCATGCAATATTAAAATACTATGGAAAAAATGCGCTGTCAAGTAAATTTGCCTTTGATAAACGGACCAAACGCATTATAAATGTATTCAGCACAAAACTGGCTCCCATGCACGGTTTCCTGGTTCAAAACCGCGCAATAATGCGCTGCACGCTGATTGTTGCAAAGCAACTATGGAATTGCCCGCTCACGCGGTCGCAACAATCAGAGTGTTTTTGCCCCGGGAACCGTTCCTTCCCGCAAACTTTACTTAAATTATTTATAATGCGTTTGCCCTGCCTTTGATAAATTTATCCTGTTGATTTTTAACATTCTGTGTTATAATATCTTTTACATGAAGAAAGAAGAATTTTATGATTTGCTGGAAAGTATTCCAAAAGCCGAGCTCCATGTTCATGAGGAGGCTGTTTTAAGCAGGGAAACCGTAAAGAAAGTTTATAAGCGTAATTTTAATCAGGATATGTCAGATGAGGAATTCAATTCTCTTTTTGAATACGATGATTTGACGGGCTTTCTTTCTTCCTTTATAAAAATCCAATCTTATTTTACAAACATAAATGACTTTGAATATATGTTCAAGGATTTTGAAGCTTACTTGAATAAAAATAATATTATCTATTGCGAAACTTTTTTCAGTCCGACTTCGCATTTAAAGAAAGGCTGGAGTTTCCACGACATGATCAGTATTGTTCAAAAAAACATTGAGCGCATAAAAGAAAATTCCGGGCGCACTGTAAAACTCATTGTTGATGTGAGCCGCTCGTTTGGCGTGGAAAACGCAATGAAAAATCTAGACCTTGTGCTTGCTGAAAAAAATCCTTATATCGTTGGAATCGGGCTTGGTGGAGATGAAAAAAAAGGACCTGCCGCGGAATACAAGGATGTTTTTGTAAAGGCAAAAGAAAACGGACTTCATGTTGTAACTCATGCAGGAGAAAGCTGTGGCGTTTTTTCCATGAAAGACAGCTTGGAGCTTTGCAAGGCTGAACGGCTTGGTCACGGAATCGCCGCTGCTCAAGATGCTGATTTTATGAAGTATCTTGCGGAAAATAAAATTCCGCTTGAAGTTTGCCCTACAAGCAATATTTTTATCCTAAAAGAATTCAACGGCGATATGAAAAATCATCCTGTAAAAAAACTTTATGATGCGGGAGTTTTTGTTACTCTGAATACAGATGATCCTACATTCTTTAAAGTTTCGCTTATTGATGAATACTGGAATATTTACAAAGATCAGAATTTCTCCTTGGACGAAATAAAAGAGATTATCAAGAATGGATACAAGGCTGCTTTTATTTCCAAGGAAGAAAAAGATGACTATTGTAAAAATGTTGATTCTGCCTGGGATGCTTGGTTTAAAAAACATCCAGACGCAAACTAACAGAATAATATGAATTTTGTTATTGGCATTTAAATATTGTTGCCGTGCAAGTCGCAAATCTGATATGCACGGCAATTTTTTTTGTCATCTTTTAATTTTTACAGTAAAACTAATCTTGGTTTCTTTTCCTTGCCAGTCAGTTATTTTTAAAGTTCCTCTTCCGGCAGTGCCAGTTGTTTTTACGTAGATTCCGGACATTCCGCCTTTAAGAGAAACTGCTTGTGGCCCGATTATTTCAATTGCTCCTTCTGCTTCTGCAAGTACAGCTTCCTGCATAAAAGGCTGAAGGTTTCCGTTTTCGTCTTCTGCCCGCAAATGAACTTCTGCAACATCGTAAGTTTCTTCTTCTATTAAAATTGTGCGGCTGACTTGCGTTTTTAAAGAGGCATTTTTGCACATTGACTTTACAAGCGTTTTTACAGTCTTGCCGTTTTTTATCGCTTCAAATTTATAAGAAGAAGATTCTCCGCCCCAGTTGCTTATGTATTTTCCAAAGAGTGCAATTAGTTTTTCTTTCGAAATAACACGCATTGCAAAAAGCTTTGCGGCTTCCAGTTTATATTTTGCAGGAAGACTGTTCTGTCCGAATTTCTTTATTGCAAAAATCAGCTCTTTTATTTTTTCACTGTTCTTTGCAGAAATTCCTTCTTCATCAATGAGCCTGTTTCCGATTATGTCGTCAACAAGAATCGGTCCGTGCGCAAGATTTTTAAACGGTGAATCAGACGCTTTGAATTCCTTTATAAAAGTGTTGTTTACAAAGAGCTTTACGGAATCAGCGTTTGTAAAAATCCACAGGTCGCCTAAAAGTCCTTCGTTGTATTCGCCGATACTCATGTTGGAATTTACTTCAATAAAATCTCCTGTAAAGTCTTCCTGACTTTTATAGACAGCGGCTGCCAGCTTTGGATTTCTGAACATATCCATTACGCCGTGGTAGCAAATTCTGTCCCCGGAACCGAATTCCTTGTGAGTGTTGTAGTCGAATGCGCACCATCCGCTTGAGCCTGCGCAGTCATCGTGTCCTGCAACGCTGTCAAGAACTGTGGCGTGCCTTATTGCGTGTTCAGTTCTTCTTTGCTCAGTGTCGAATGATTTTGTCGGGAACATATGGCCTGAATGTTCTGTTACTAAATATCCGCCGTGGCTTTTTGTAACTTTGATTTTGTCAAGGCTTCCGGCGTTTTTACCTGAATGGCTAAAGTCGTTGTAAGTATATACATCTTCCAGCAAGTTGCTGTTCTTGATGCATCTTACGCCGCCAGTTGGACGAGTTGAGTCTGTTTTGTGCGCAAGGAAATTTGTCGCCTTGTAGAATTCGTCATCGTCCTTGCTTTCATTTATTCTTACACCCCACATAAAGACTGAAGGATGATTTCTGTACTGCGAAATCATTTCATCTTCGTTTTCCAAAGCCTGCGCTTTCCAGGCATCGTCGCCAATGTGCTGCCAGCCCGGAAATTCCGTGAACACAAGAATTCCAAGTTCATCGCATCTTTCTATAAAATATTTGCTCTGCGGATAATGCGAAGTCCTTACGTAGTTTACGCCAAGCTCGAGTTTTAAAATGTCGGCATCTTCTTTCTGGATATTCTTTGGCATTGCGTATCCCACGTAAGGGTATGACTGATGTCTGTTTAGTCCGCGCAGTTTTATTTTTTTTCCATTGAGATAAAATCCGGTTTCATCAAATTTTATTTCCCTGAATCCGAATCTTACAGTTTTTTTGTCTGCAATTTTTCCCTTTGGATTTATAAGTTCTGTAACAAGATTATAAAGAACCGGTTGCTCAAGAGTCCACGGATGAACCGGCTGTGCGTCCGCCGAAGTAAGAATTTTGTTTCCCGGAACGCCTGTGTTTATCTGCGCCACTACAGAACTTGAACTTTCCACTCGCTGAACAATTGAATATCCTTCCGCGTCAGAAGAATTCAAAGTTATCTCTGTTTCAAAATGGCTCGCCTTGGTTTTTATAAAAATGTCTTCTATATAAATAGGATTTTTTATATCAAGATAAACGTCTCTGTAGATTCCTCCGTAAGTCATGTAGTCGATTACAAATCCAAATGGCGGAATGTTTAAAGACTCGCGGCTGTCCAGTTTTAATGCAAGCAGGTTGTTTCTTCCTGCCGGCAAAAGAGAATCTGTCAAGTCAACTGTAAAAGCTGTATATCCGCAACTGTGCCTTGCAAGAAATTTTCCGTTTAAAAAAACATCGCACTGATGAGCCGCACCTTCTATTGTAAGAAGAATTTTTTTTCCTGCCCATTCTTTTTCTGTCTTAAAAAATTTTCTGTAAATGCTCAGCTTTTGATATTCGCTTTCATCAAATCCGTTAAAAGGAGTTTCGCAAACTGAATGCGGAATTCTTACCTGCTCGAATTTTCCCTTGTATTTTGAATCCAACATTTTTTCATTGAATGACGGAGAAAATTCCCAGCCGTTGTTAAAATAAATTCTATCTTTCATTCTTTTAGTCTATTCAAAAGAATTTTTATCGTCAAGGTTGAATCTGCCAGTTTAATTGTAAAAAAGTCGCTTGTTTTGCGACCTTTTATGAAAAAGTGTTCTTATAATTTGTAAAAAATCGCTTCTTTCTTCTTGGCAAAAGTCGGGGAGAATAGAATTAAGTTATATTATTTTTATTGGAGGGCTTTTATGAAAAAGCTATTGGTTGCTGGGTTTTGTCTTTTGGGAGCTTTGTGCTTTATGCAGGCTCAGAATGTTGACTGGAAGAACTATGGAGCGGGAATTGAGGAAGGAGATTTTATTGTCCGTGGCGACATTGGATTTTCTAGGCACTGGAAAAGTTTGCCTTATGACGGCTCTATGAAAGTTCCGTATCTTGAAGCGTCTGTTGAATACACAAAAAAGCTTGGCGAGCTTCCTCTTGGATTTGGCGGATTCATCGGATATTCTCAGGACAAGATGAAAGAAACTGCTTCGTTCGGAGTTGAAGATGTTCCTGACTACGAATGGAAAGGCGAGATGAATTACATCAACTTGGGCGCGCTTGCAAACTATCATATTCAAGTTCCTGTAGAAAAACTTGATTTGTACGCAGGACTTCGCCTTGGACTTGAATTCTGGAACTGGAAAGTTGATTACAAATATCCTAGTTACGAACCAGTTTATAATTATGGTTATTTTGTCAGCTATAAATATAGAACTGAAAAAGAATCAATCAAGAAAAACGGAACAAATTTTTATGCTGGAATAAACTTTGGAGCTTCATATTTCTTTACTGAAAAATTCGGCGCGAATATTGAAGTAGGTTATCCTCAACTTATAAAAATCGGCGGAACTGCAAAGTTCTAGGATTGAAAATTCTGCACCTTTACAGACCGTGCTTTTTTACGATTTTTTTTATGTCGGTTTTTAAAGCGCGCAGGATTTCTGATTCAATCAATTTTAGTTCTTCCGCGGAAACTGAGCTGTTTGAGTCTTGCGGCATATAAAGTCTGTAAGGCTCAACTTTAAGTGAGGCGGCGATTCTTTCAACAAACGAAAGAGAAGGAAAACGTTTCTTTGTTTCAATCTGCCCGATGTATGAAGTGTCTGTCTTGCAAAGTTCCGCAAGTTTTTCCTGCGTCATGTTCTGTTCTTTGCGGAATTTTTTCAGATTGCTAATAAATGTGTCTTGTAAATCCATTGTTTATATTCTAAAAGCTACTTTTTTCTTTTTGTATACGCTTGACGCATGGTTAAATTATGCTAATAGAATGGCGTGATTGCATAGAAAATGAAGGAACACAAGGAGAAAATTTATGAATTCTGATGAATTTTATTTTCATGATTGGATTGAAGAGAACGAACTTGAATTTGTAGAAACCTCTTCGGAAAAAATAGATGATAAAGAATTCATAGAAATAGAAAATAAAATAGATTCTGTGAACACTTCAGTAGAAATTTCCGATGAATCAGAAGAAAAAAATGATGCATTATAAGACTTCTTTTATTAATTCAGAACTATAAGCACGGAATTTTAAGAGTTTTTAGCATGGTGTAAGTATTACAAATTCGTGTCATTGACTCCATAACCCCTCTATGATATAGTTAAAACCGAGGTGAATTGATAAAAACATTACTTCACCTCGGTTTTAATTTAGAGTGGATTGTATGATAGGACGAAAAAAAGAAACAACTGAACTAAATAAACTCTATGATAAAAACAGTGCAGAATTTGTTGCAATATACGGACGTCGTCGTGTTGGAAAAACATATCTTGTAGATGAAACTTTTGCTGGCCGTATTACATTCAGACATGCCGGCCTTGCACCAAATAAAGATGATGCAAAGGGTCAGTTAAAAAAGCAACTTGAGCATTTCTATAAATCACTCCTTCTTCATGGAATGGAAGAATGCGATAAACCAAAATCATGGCTTGATGCATTTTTCCTGCTTGAAAAGTTTTTGCAAAAAATTGATAACGGCTCACGTCAGCTTATCTTCATAGATGAATTACCATGGCTTGATACTCCCCGCTCAGAATTTTTGCAGGCTTTTGAAGGATTTTGGAACACATGGGCCTGCCATCGTAAAAACCTTATGCTGATTGTTTGCGGTAGTGCAAATTCATGGATACTAGATAAACTGATAAATGCCCATGGAGGGCTTTATAATAGGGTAACGCATGAAATGAAGCTCTCTCCATTTACACTTTCTGAATGTGAAGATTTTTATAAGGCAAATAATGTAAAAATCTCCAGATATGATATAGTTCAAAGTTACATGGTATTCGGCGGTATCCCTTTTTATCTGGGATATGTAAACGGAGAATATAGTCTTCCCCAGAATATTGATAACATCTGTTTTGCAAAGAATGCTCCGTTAAGAGATGAATATGACAGACTTTTTGCATCTGCATTTGAAAATCCAGATTATATAAAAGCGATTGTCAACCTGTTAGGAACAAAGAATGCTGGTTATACAAGAGCTGAAATTTTAGAAAAATTAGATATTTCAGATGGAGAAACCTTTACCAAAAGCTTAAAAGCTCTTCTTGCAAGTGATTTCATTGTAAAATATTATCCATTTGGCTTAAGCAAAAGAAGTGTTCATTACAAGCTAGTAGACTCATTTTGCATATTCTATCATCATTTTATGAAAGACCTGAAAACGACAAATGAAAAATTCTGGCAGCAGAATAATACTTCTCAATCCCTATCATCATGGCGTGGTTTTGCTTTTGAAAACGTATGTTTCAGCCATGTGGAACAGTGCAAAAAGGCTCTCGGCATTTCTGGTGTAGTTACACAAACTTCTGCATGGTCTAAAAGACCAGATGACGAAGAAGGAACTCAGATTGATTTGCTTATTATTCGAGATGATAATGTAACAAATATGTGTGAATTGAAGTTTTACAGTGGAGAATATGAAGTAGACAAGCCTTATTATAAAACTCTGCTCACAAGAGAATCCCTTCTTCAAAAAATGGTATCTCCAAAAGTTGTAATCCGCAGCACATTAATAACAACCTTTGAGTTAAAAAAAAATGAGTATAGTAGTGTATTCTCTAATGTTATTTTGATGGATGATTTATTTGAAAAATAGTTACTCAATACTTTGGCGATAAGTGTATAAAAATAAGAGTTATCGCCGAAATATTTAATATTCTTAAAGTCCGATGTGGGCGTTCTCTTCAAAAACAGTTCATCACCGCAAATGTCACCTATCAGCTTTCCCTTAAAATATACAAGGAATCCGCCCATCATAGATTTTATGACAATATCGCCTGCTTGAGAGAAACAGTCGCGGACATATTCATTAAATTCATTCACCATGATTATCTCTCCATATAAAACTCAACCTGCTCTCCAGGCGGTCCGTAACAGAAAGCCATGCCATCATCATCAGTAAGAAGGGCCATATGTCGAATTGCACCAAGGCAGTGAGTTCCATCAGCATTAGTAAAAATCTCAAGTAGACCGTTTCCGGTATCAATCATCATACCTTCAGCCCACTCGCGTATAACTTTCAAACCAAGAAGCTCAATATAAAATTCGCGGACCTTGGCAAGTTCTTCTGCTGTTCCGCATTTCATTTTTTGCCTCTTGATTTATTATAGCAGAGATTTATACATAAGGCACTGTATAAATTATTCCCGATTATCTGAAAATCAGCTGCTGAGTATCTTTTACAAGCTTAACAAAAGCTTTTGTTGAATTGTCTTCAGTATTCTCAAAATTAAGTATAAAACCTTCAGTTCGCAGCTTATACCTTTCAAGTTCTATTTTTTCGAATTCTGTTTTAACCGGAACAATTGTATTTGTCTGAGCTTTGTTTCTTAGCTCTACCAAATTGAGAGCAACAAACTTTGAATATCTTTTAAGATACTTTTTTGCTTCAGGTGACAAACTTGGATTGTATTTTAACGGCTTGTTCTTTTTAAGAGCTTTTCCAAAACCTTCCCAAATCTTGATTATTTGGTTAGCTTCTGAATTGAACAATCTATAATCCATATCTCCTGACAAAATAGTTCTAATAAACTCTTCAGCAAGACTTAACTGTGCTAATATAGCCAAATTATCCTCCGTATAAAACTCCGCGTTCAGCGGCGATGCACGAGGCATCGAATCGCAGTTTTGCCAATCACACCTCCTTTATCGTATAACGACCGGCAATTTATCTTTTACAGATATTTTTAAAGGTAAAGTATCATTTATGATACGCTCGGATTGACTGACAAGACTTGAAGTTTTTTCCAGAAGCTCTGGATTTTCGATATAACATTTCTGCCTGAATATTGCAGAAATAATACTCAATGCCTTTTGCTTTAAGTTCTCATTTTCGATTGCGTCTTGGGTTTCATCCCCTGCTTTGTTATGACCATCTGACATAATTTGTTCATTATAAGAATCTAAATCGCTTTTATAATTTGAATAGGCAGAACTAAGAGTTTCTAATATTTCTGTTTTAGCATCTTTAAAAAACAATATATAATCAAGAAAAGCTTGTAACTCTTCTATAAACCTAGATAAGCTTTCATTGAGGTTTGATACTTTAAATCTATAAACTTGATTTTCCTGATTTCTGATATTAGAAAGTAATTCTTCTAAAGTTCCTGTCATTTCATTTATTTCATCATCAGAAACTGAGAGCTTATTTTCGTAATATAGATCTTTCAATACTTTTATTGCAGCTTTAGTATTCTCACCTAATACTATAAAGATACCATAGTTTACTTTCAATAATGCAGCGGGTTCAATTTGTCTGTATTCATTAAAGAATATTCGAATAATATCCGGGAAATGATTTTTTTCATAATCTTTTTGTTCATAAGAATCGAGTACATAATCATAATAAGTCTTCGAACTTATAAGGATCTCCAGTAGATAGCTGATTCTTTCTAAACCAGTGTAACCACTTAATTCGTGTAATTGAAAATTATCTAACATAATCAATCGCTCCTTATAAAACTCCGCGTTCAGGGGCGGTGCAGGAAGCACCTCCTTTTATTTTTTCCTACTAAGTTCCAGGCTTCTTGCAATTCTTTTTCGACGATCATCCTTTTCTTTTTTATACAGTGGAAATTCGTCTTCTAAAATCCCGTTTTCAATTTTTTGAGCAAGCTTCCAGAGTTTTTTTATCTGTTGTACGACTGCATCCTTTTCCGGAGTCCGTTTAACTTCGAGAATTTCATCATAATATTCATTAGGCGGAGCACCAAAAATATGAGGTCCGGTAATAAGCTTTTTGCCAAACCGTATGCTCTCCTCACTGTATATACGATCGTCATAGGGATCTTTTAATCGGTCTGGAAGGGAATCTATCTCTTCCTGATTTTCCCTATAGAACTCAAGGAGTTTAGGTACTACAGAAAGTTCCTTACCGTAGACTATGTCTTTCCGCTCTCCTTTACATTTTTTCCCTTTATATTTCTCTCTGGGAAGAAGTATTTTTCGGTATAGACCATTGTCATAGACTCGTATTATAGATTCTCCACCTTCTACTAACCCCTTACTCCGCCGTTCATAGATGACTTCAGAAAAATCTTGCAAAATATTTTCGATTTTTCCTTGCTTCACTGCAGCCACTCTTTCTCTTTGCGCTTCATTGACAATTTTTTCATTACATTCCGCACAGCAGCGTTTATTTTCACCAAATGCTTCGTGTTCTTCTTCAGCGGTCCAAACGCACCAGGTTGAATAACCATAGTCTGTGTATTCTTTTCCACAGAAGCAGCATTTTCCTGTTTCCGTAATATGACCTAGTCTATCGTATTCTTCTTTAGTCATGATGTCACCTCTTATATTTCCAATACAAAAAAGCAGGGCTTATACCAATTTGCCCAGGCTGAAATTCTCCACAGTCTGCGCTTCTCTAAGCCCTGCAATTTTTTAATCAATACATTCATCACAACAGCTGTTTATCTGTCTTTAAAAATATTTTTCTGCCTGCTTTAAACCATCAGCTAAATACTCTTCTTCAATACTGTGATGCCCCTTTATTAAAATGCTGTTTTGATAAAAATCTTCTTTATATTGGAATAATTTATCAAATGAATCTTTGAAATGAAATAATTCATCGTCCTTTGCAAAAATGCCAAAACTTCTTCTTTTTTGTTCTTCTGGAATGTCTTTATATTTTTCCATTTCACGAAAGTCTGCCAATACTTTATCTGAAAGAATTATGGGATTACCAGTTGACCGGTCTCTAAGTTTTGGAATCTCAATAGAAGGATATAAACACGGATTTATTACAAGTTTGTCTATTATCTCTTCATATTGAAGAACATAAAAAGCTCCAAGGGAGGCTCCAATTAACAAATCAACTTTTTCACTCTTACAATAGTCCCTGATAAGACACTGAGTTTTTTTTACATCAGTGTGCAAATCTGGAAAAGGTATTGAATGAATGTTCCATTTTGTGAGAGTCTTTTTTAGCGTTTCAAAAGTTCCGCCCTTTGGATTTCCCATAAAGCCGTGAATGTACAAAGCGTTTTTCTTCATAATTATTCCTCTATATAATCGCGTAATGATCCCCGACGAGGATTTCTTAATTTTTCAAATGCTCTTTTTTCTATTTCTGCTATCCAGGCAGGAGTTATTTTGTTCATCAACTGTTCATGTTCTTCTGGAGTCATGTCAAATATTTCTTCCGGCATATTAATCATCTCCAATATCTGCAAAGGCTCAAGATTGATTTGTTCCATAAGCTTACCTGAAATCCATATTTGAAAGGGGTCGGTATAGACATTTGCATTGCTTCTTATTTCAAATTTTGCAAAATAGCCCATTTGCTTCATATCATCTGTTTTGAGGTAGATGCTATTTTGCCCGATAAAACTTGTTGACTTTTTATTAGAAAGAATCATTTTTCCACGGTGATGATTCTGCCTGAAACTTACCCTAATAAATGCCTTCTCAAAATTTTCAGCTAAAACCGTGGTAAAATATTTCAGGTCATGAAGATAGGCCAAATCATACTGCTGGTCATGACGAATTAGCCCAAGGTTATCAAAGCACTTGTCTGTAAACAAAAAAAGCCTTTCTCCATTCAGCATGGAAGAATAGACTTTATCCTCGCTGTTGATTTTTCCTGAGCTGCCTTCATGGTCAACAAGGCTTTCAAATTCTTCCGTAATATTCACTTCCCGGATTTCAAAAGAATATTTGCCTATGTTTTTTGTTTCCAGAAACCACAGGGTTGTGCTAAGAACTTCAGAAAGGAAATCCTTAAAGAGTTCATTTTTCTTTTGCCTGTCCTCAACCGGATAAACCTTATCCTGTAAAAGGTTTTCCGAATTAGAAAAATCTAAAGAAGTATTAGAATCTGCCATAAATTTTACCTCTATATAATAAATACACAAAAGGTGTTTTTTTTAAGTAAAATTCTTTAAAAAAATGCAAAATTTTTTACTGTTTAGTTTTTATTATGCCATACATTCCAATAGTATAAATAATCAGTAAGATTCCATTAATAATTACATAAGGTGCAACTTTTACAGCCGTAAAAACAAACACAAGATTGCAGATTAAAAAAAGGACAAAAAAGATTGACGACAAAGCCGTTATGTTTATTCCTCCAGTTCTTCCTTTGGTTGAGATTCCAAAAATTCCTGTCAAAGTAAGTACAGAAGTGATTCCAGCCCCACTGCATAAAAGCCAGACAAAGGACTCACTTGAATTTGCTGCATAAAAACCATATCCGATTAATGCTGCAATAAGTACAGAAGCTACAGTCAAAAAAATATTACATTTCATTTTCTTTCTCCTAAAATTAGATTACATCTGTGGTGGAACTGGCGGCACCGGGGGAACAGGCGGAACGCTTGATGTAAATAAACCTGCAAGCGAGGAAACAGAGCCAGCTTTTTCCCAGTTAGACATACCCTGCTTCCAGACAAGACTTTCAGAAGTCAACTGACCGTTTGCTGCCATTGTTGATAAGACCGAAACAGTATAAGGGCCGGTAGCAGTTCCATTAACTGCTACATGATAACTTTCATTTCCCGGAACCGGAGGTACATTATTAGCCTGCGGCGGCACCTGCTGATTCAATCCGTTCATCATGCCGCCAACCATTCCAGCCATGTTCTGCCCGATTGCGCTTCCCATTGCCATTCCTGCCATCATTCCTGCCGGGTTCATTCCAAGCCCGCCGCCAAGATTAAGATTTCCGGCACCATTTTCGCCCATTTGTCCGAATGCCTTTGCCCCTTCAACGCCGACTTCTGCCTGCTTTTCAAGCTGGAACGCAGAGAGATTTGCGCTTTCATTCTGAAGTCTTTGAGCCTGAGCCATACCTTCACGCTGAATGCGTAAGTTTTCTTCCATGTTGGTAAGGTTTGCATTTGTCTGCCGCTGTATTGTCTGTGTCGTTACATCCTGAGTAACGGCTTTGAGATTGTGGTATCCATCAGAAGTTTTATCAATATCGATTGCATCTATATCAACTGAACCAACCGTTATGCCAAATTCATTTTGCAGACGTTTTTTCAGAGATTCTTCAACTACATCGTTAATTTCTGTAAGTTTACGCTCAAGCTGAATTACTGGGATTCCTTTCTCTGAAGGAATATTTGCGACAACGCCCTTTACATATTTTGAAACAGCAGATTTTATCTGAGATTTAAAATCTTCCAGGTCAAAATTTATCAGACGATGAAGTTTAATGAACTCCTTGTAATCTGTGATTTTAAACCGAATGTCTCCTCGAACAGCAACAGGAACTGCATAATCAAGAAAACGGGGATCTGAAACGTCAAAAAATGGGACTGCAAATCTTGTCTGAATCAGACCCGCAAGATTTATAAAATAAATTTCAGCCTGAAAAGGACTTGCCCCGCCAAAAGCCGCACCTACAATGCTTGAAAGAACAGGGAAATTTCCTGTTTTTATTGTCTGATCAAAAGGACCTTCTATAAAATCCTGATTTCCATTTTCTCCCGGATAAACAAAAACTGCGACTTCGCCGTCTTTTACCCTAAGGCTTGAACCATAGCGGATTGCATTTTCCTTTTTAGTTGAATTTACATCCTCTCCAGCCGGCCGCCATTTCCAGATTAAATATTCTTTTTCATCACAGCGGATTACATCCATCAATCCGCCTTCGTTTTTTTTATTGAACAAGCCCATTATTTTGTCTCCTCATTTTTAAGATTACAAAAAAGCCAGTTAAACCTGTCTATTTCTTTATAGGAAAAGCATTCAAGTCCAAATATTTCTCTGTATTTATTTATAATCTTGACGTAGTCTTTATAGGATTTTCGCAGTGTGAACGGAGAAATACTTATATCCTTTCTATAATATCTAAGAACCTTTTCATTTCTACTGTCAAAAATTGGATAAACATCAGGACGATGAAAAGAACAGTATTTTGATGCAAATGAATATTCTCTCCTAGCACTTTTACACTTCTTTTCAGTTTCTGCAGCTATATCGTCAACAAGAGTTAAATCACCATTTTGAAGCCGCCTATCAATGTTTAATTGATAAATAACTTTTGCAACAGAATATGTATCTCGGATATTTGTTGAATAAAAATCATTCAAGCAAGAAACTTTTACCAGAACATTTTGCAAATTATTATTCTGGTAAAAATGCTGAAATAGTATAGATAAAGCATATTCCTGTTCCAGCATTTTAGAATCACGGTATGTGTACCACTTATCCAAATACTTTTTAACAATTTCTTTGTTTTCTTTGTTGTCTGACTGATTTCCTATTTCTAATGTATCTTCTATCATATGTGCGTTATACCTTTCTATTTCCTAATCGATTCTAAAATATAAAATGAAGCGAAGTAGCATTTTCTAGTTTATATGAGGAATCTCGATCCTCAATAATCAAAGTTCCAGAATCACCAGACTTTATATATCTTAACTGTGCTTCTATTTTGTTAAAAAATAAGAAATCATCGTTTATATAAAAAAAACCAAATTCAATATTATTAGGAATAGGTTTTATGTTCCGTACTTTAAATTCCACTCTATAATGTCTACCTTTTTTGTGTTTCCAAATGACATGAATGCATTTGCTTAAGCTCATTGAAGAAGGCTAAGTACATAAAATTCAGATGCAAAACCGGTTCTTTGAGCGTCTTTTCGATTCTTCTTCATAATTATCTAATCTTATACTCCTTTTTTATCAGTTTGATTTGTTCTTGAGAATTTTTATCATTCATAAAGACAAGTTCTGATTTAGTAAGGGTCTGACGGATTTTTGTTTTCCAAACTTTATTCCATAATGCTGTCTTTTTACCTTCCTTTGTAAACATATTGCTTCCAGGCTGAATTTGAGAACAGGCAAGTATTAAAAATTCGATTACCGATTCTTTTGTGTTTGGAACTATAAATGTTTCAATTAAATTCCGCTTTTTTTGTTCTTCCTGGGTTAATGGCGGGCGCATAATTACACCAATAAAAATTAAAATGAAACCTCCTATAACAAGGGGACTTCCAGAATCCATATTCAAAAATTCTTCTGGGTTAGTTGAAAAAAGAAACATTATTGTTGCTAACAAAAACAACCATCCTCTTCCTATTCCAAAATTATCTTTTTTATCTCTATCATCACTTGATTCATATCCTCCTGATAAATCTGATAAGCGATTAAAAAAATCTTTCACAGAACTCTCAACTTTTCTTCCTGAAAGTTCTCGATTACACTCTGGGCAAGTTATAGCAAAAGAATCAGAAATCCTTGCATTACACCATGGACACCTCTTCTCAACTCCTACATAGGTAACCTTTCTTTTTGTTTCATCTGCAACATTCTCATTTGCTCCAGGAGTTGGAGGAGTCTGTGTTCCAGAAATCGGAGCTCCGCATGTATCACAAAACTTTGCATCATCATTTAACTGCTTACCGCAGTTTGTACAAAACTTCATATTTTCACCTCAATTTTCAAAAAATTACTTCTTTTTTCCAAACATGCCAAAGCCTTTAGAAATGCCGGCGAACGACTGTTTCATTTGATCTGCAAGCTGATTTTTCATTTCATTCATCGGTTCGGCCATTGTATCTTTTACCATACCTCCCATTTCTGAAAAGGCATCTTTTATTGGAGCGGCAATGTCTTCTTTAATCTGTTCTGTTGCAGTGAGCTGCCCGTTTGCTTTTCTGTTTTCATAATCTTCTTTTTTTTCAGCTGCAGCTTCTTCTGCAAGTGCCTTACATTTTGCCGAGCAGTAATGTTTGGTCGAAAGGCTGACTGCGCGTTTTACAATTCCAAAACCCATCTGTTCAATAAATCCGCCGTTCATATCATTTTTGATATAAGCACCGCACCAGTCACAATAAATATCTCCTGTCTGAGATGTTTTCATTTTGTTTAAGAAACCCATAATTCACCTTCCAATGTTTTGTTTTTTTTCGTTCCCTTCGGAACGCCTTCATTCTACCGCATGGCCTGAAAATTCCTTTGGGACTCTTTCCTAAAATTCTTGGGAAAATTTCCCAAACAAAAACGGGACTTTTGATGTATACTTGGCGCATGAGCAAAAGTGTTGCTTTAACATTGAAGCATGTTTTTAAAATTGAATTACTCATCATCTATGTGGCAATAATCAATTTTGGATTTTCCATTTATTTTAAGACCTACTCAAACAAAAAGATTTCTGAACTGGATTCTCAGATGCTCAAAGTCCAGCTGGAAGAAAACAGCGGTAATTTTAATCATGATGATTTGATAGAAAAACTCACTTACGATTACGCGCCTTTTACTTATTTTGATGAAGAATTAAAAACTGAACTTTCAGAGATTATTGAACTCCTGGAAACAAATCAGAGCACAATTGAGCCGATAATCACTTTTCAAAACAACATGCACCAGACGCAGAACCGCCTGAACCTTGGCTACGACACGCTTTTATACTGCTCTCTCATCCTCATTATGATTTCAGTTTTTCTGATTGTAGAAAAATCCTTTAAAAACAGAATTGACCTTCACCGTCTTAAAGTGATGAGCGAAGAACAGTCTAAAATCAGCCGCAACCTTCACGACGGTGTTGCTCAGGATCTTGCGGCGCTCAAGCTTTATCTTGAAAAAGAAGATATTTCAAAATCAAAGTTTTATGCCCAGCAGGCTTTTAACGAAGTGCGCTATATGATTGGAACCACCCACCTGAACCTGAACGAAAGCTTTGAAGAAATTGTAAAAAAACTGGCGGCAACGCTTGAAGCAAACTACAACATTTCAACAAAGGTCTATATCGGTTCAACAAAAATTCAGCATTTAAGCGAAAATGTTCAGATTGAACTTATCCGGATCCTGCAGGAAGCGCTTTCCAACATCAGCCGCCATGCGAATGCGAGCAATGTAGAAATCCGTTTTGTAGATGGAATCGACGACTTCCGCTTTATTATAAAAGATGACGGCAAGGGATTTTCGGAAGAAGAAGTTGAACTTAAAAACAAGCAGAGCGCAAAAAAACATTACGGCGTTTCTAACATAAAAGAGCGTGTGGAACTTTTGGGCGGTACTGTCAATTTTATAAGCGAGGGAGGAACAACAATTGCAATCACAATTAAAGATTCTGTTCGTTGATGATCATGTGGGCTTGCGCGACGGCATGACTCAGATGCTTAAAAATAAAGATTCCTCTTTTGATTTTGTGTGTGCAAGTGATTATGAAAGCACACTGGAAACCTTAAAGGAAAACCGCGGCATCAAAATTGTCATTCTTGATTTGAACCTGGACGGCAGAAGCGGACTTGAACTAATTCCCGAACTCAAAAAGCTTTCTCCCGACATTTCAATTTTGATTTACACAATGTTCAACGATGTGATTCATGTTGAAAATTCACTTTTGAACGGAGTTCAGGGCTACATTACAAAAGACGCAACAATTGATGAACTTGCCTCTGCAATCACTACTGTTGCAAACGGCAATTCATATTACAACAAAGCCGCAACTGAACTGATGCAGTCGCTTCTTGTAAAACATGGGCGCGAACACGACATCACAAATGATTTGAGCTACCTTTTTGACAACTACAAATCACTTTCCAAAAAAGAGCGTGAAGTTTTTATTCTTCTTTCGCAGGAGATGCATGTTGCAGACATTGCCAAAAAACTCGGCAAATCAGAAAAAACTGTCATCAATCAGCGAACCGAAGTTTATTCAAAACTCGATATTAAAGACAGGCACGACCTTCTTGAAAAAGCAAAACTTCTGGGGCTTATAGTATGAGCGGCAACTTAATAAACAGCAGGTTGCCGGACAAAAACTGGACACCGCGCAGAATAATTTTTACAGTTCTCTTTACCGCCGTTTCAATCGGAATAAATTATCTCGGTTCATTTCTGGCAGGATTGATTGCATTTCCTCTTTATCTTGATTCAGTAATGACTATTGCGGTAACTGCTTTGTGCGGACTTGTACCGGGCTTAATCTGCGCCTTTGGTTCAAATCTGCTTTTGTTCATTTTTGCACACACGGGAATCTTCTTTTCTGCATGTCATCTTTCTACCGCTTTAATAGCCTGGCTGATTTTCCGCTCAGAAAGAAAAAATCATCCTAATGAAAAACTTCTTTCCGCAGACAGCTTTATGTGGGCTGGATTTTTAGCCGCAATCAGCAATTCAATTATCGGCGATACAATTTCAACTTTTGTTTACGGCGCAAACACTTCAATTCCGCAGGTTGATAACGCCGTTCAGGGAATCTACGTTGTAATCAGAAGCCTGCCGGTTGCAGCCTACATAGGCGGCACAATCACAAACTTTGTAGATAAACTTGTATGTGCTACGATTTGCCTTTTTATTTACCGCTTCGTTAAGAAAGTTTTTTCGGACTTACCGTCATTCTAAAACATAACAGATTAGTTTTCCTCTGTCGCAGTAACTTTATTCCAGAAGCCCTCTTTTTGTGATAAAATGTTTTCAAAAGGAAACATTATGGCAAGCATTTTGATTCGTGCGGAGGGCACAAGCCCGACTGCAATACCTTTAGAGAACAGCACAGATTGCGGCAAGCAATCTGTGCTGATTAAAGACACAACCCGTGAACAGCGCGAGCAGATTGTCCGCGAATCTTTGGGTGATGAATATGATGTTGGCTGTGGATACGAATCTACCGGAATCAACTATCAGCTCTATATTGATGGAGTAAAAGAACTCCGCGAACTGAACATGGAAGCCAACTGCGGTTTTGAAGTTGAACACCCGGAAGAAAGAAAATCCGGCTGTTCAATGGTGTAATAATAAATGAACTGGACAATTAAAACCTTTGATGAACTTACAGGCAAAGAAATATACGAAATACTCAGATCCAGAGCAGAAGTTTTTGTGAAAGAACAGAGAATCAGCTATGTTGACCCTGATGGTATTGATTACAAAAGCTGGCATGTTTTCGCAACGGAAAACGACAAAGTCTGTGCTTACCTCAGGGCATTTAAAGATGGCGAAGACACTATAAAAATCGGTCGGGTCCTCACTCTGATTCACGGAAAAGGAACCGGCACTCAGCTTATGAAATATGCAATCAGCGAACTAAAAGCTAAGACCGGTTGCAAAAAAATCATCATGGACGCACAAAGCCACGCAATATCTTTCTACCAGCGACTGGGCTTTACAATCACATCAGAAGAATATCTTGAAGAAGGCATTCCTCACGTTGATATGGAAATTACTCTTTAATTAAAATACAAAAAAAGTAAAAGCAAATGGTAAAACACATAATCTTATGGACATTAAAAGAAATGAGCGATTCTGAAAAGGAATCTGTAAAACCCGGAATACGTCGAGTCAAGGCACGCTAACGCTTAAAGCCTTGACTTCGCCGTTTTGAGGGTTTGTACTACCCCCTCAATCAAAGAAGGCCTGGAAGGTCTCAAAGGAAAAATCCCGGGACTTGTAGACATCAAGGTAAACACAAGCGGCTTTTGATGAGAATAGTAAATTCGACATGACAATCAAGGATTTTATCCAAAAACGGAATTTCAGAATCGAAGAAATTGAAAATGCTTTGTTTGAAGCAACAGGAAAATATCTCGGACAAAAAGAAGACTCAGAAAAATAACGGAAAAAAAAACGCATAATACAGGGCAAATGCATTATAAATAATTTAAGTAAAGTTTGCGCGAAGGAACGGTTTCTGGGGCAAAAACACTCTGATTGTTGCGGCCGCGTGAGCGGGTAATTCTATAGTTACTTTGCAACAATCAGCGTGTAGCGCATTATTGCGCGATTTTGAACCAGGAAACCGTGTCTGAAAGGCAATTTTATGCTGAATACATTTATAATGCGTTTGCCCTGGCACATAATAAATATAAAATTGCAATTTTCCTTGAATGCAATTATAATTTTAATATATTAAAAAATTATAGGAGGCATCTCATGATTGCAGTCAAGGCTTATTATGACGGAAAATCTTTTGTTCCTCTTGGAAATATTACTTTTAAATTAAAACAGTCGGCTATAGTTGTGGTGGATGAAGAAAATGATTCTGATGAAAAATCTGTTTCATGCCGCGGACTTGCTGCTATCTATGCGAATCCGTCGTTGGTTCACCTTGAACAGGAAACAGCTTCTTCTGCTTTTTCTGGAAAATAAAAATGACTCTCATAGATACAAATGTTATTCTCCGCTATCTTTTGGATGATATTCCAGAACAGGCGGACAAAGCAGAATCTGTTATAAAGCAAGGTTCTTTTACTTTGCCAGAAATTATTGCCGAAGTTGTGTATGTGCTGACCAAGCTTTATAAAGTTCCTAGAAATGAAATAAAATCAATAGTTGTTCCTGTTTTTAATGAAGTTGAAATTCAGAATAAGGAAATTATTGTTAATGCGCTTTCTGTTTTTTCCGAAACATCATTTGATTTTGTTGACTGCATTATAATTTCGAGAAAAAAAATTCTTAATGAAACTATTTTTACGTTTGATAAGAAACTTTCTGCAAAATTAAAATAACTCCTTGTATTTTCCATGGCATTAAAATTGCAATTTTCCTTGAATGCAATTATAATTTAACTGATTTATAGTTTTGAATTTTTGTGAGGTTTATATGCCGTTAAAACTTATAGGAATTTTATTTTTGGTTGTTCTTGTCGCTCTTCTTACTGGATTCAATCTTTCTAACAAGTGCTCAATCTGGTTTTTTCATAGCTTTGAAAATATTCCGGTTTTTGCAGCATTGCTTTCCGCTTTTTTGGCTGGCGTTGTAATTACGCTTCCGTTCACATTTGGGAAAAAAAGAAAAACGGATTCCTTTTCTGAAACAAAAAAGAAAGAAAAAAAATCCGGGCAGAAAGTTCAGCAAGAAGAAGCTCCTTTGCAGCAACCGCAGGAAAACGCTGAATGAAAAAATTATTGCTTGCATTTTTCGCCTGTGTTGCTTCCGCTTCTATTTTTGCGCAGAATAAAAAATCCGCGGAAATCATAAAAAAGGAAGCTCTAAAGCAGGAAACTGTTCTTGACTCAATTGACTATTTAAAGCATAACCTTGACTTTGCCGATACTGCCGCGGACACTCGTTCTCTTCTATATTATACCGGAACTTTGCAGGAACAGCTCGGACTTTATACCGACGCCGGAAATTCCTATGCAAAGGCAGCTGGCATTGCGGCGCATGATGCTTCAAATATGCCAAAGGTTACTTCTGAGCAGCTTGTTCTGAATGCTGTGCGTGCGAATCTTTGCGCTGGCAACTGGGAAACTGCCGATTCTTACTTGAACAGCGCGGTCAGGAATTCCAAGAATGAAACTGTTTCCGCTACGGTCAAGCTTTATTCTGTTTGGAGTGAACTTTGCAAGGCATCCTCTGTTCCCGGCGCGGACATTTCCGATTCCCTGGAGCTTTTAAAAGCATACAGTTCAATGCACTCCATGAAAAGTGTAAAGGCGCAGGTTCTTTTTACCTTATGGCATTTGACTTCAGCAAGAATTTATGCGGATGAACTTAACCGTGAATTTCCTTTAAGCCCGGAATCATCTGTTGCAAATGGAAAAAGCCAGATAATGCGCGTTCCGTTCTGGTACTTTGTGCCGAAAGAAAATTCCGCTTCATCTTCACAAAACCGTTACACTGAAAATTCAAAAGTGCCAGCGAAAGATTCTTCTGTTCAGCCTGAGATTTCTTTGTCGCAAAAACATCCCGGAAAAAAACAGCAGCTTGGTCTTTTTAAGAAAAAAGAAAACGCCGATGACTGCATAAGAAAAGCAAAAGAAAAAGGATTCGACGCATACTGCTACACAGAAACCCGCTCTAGTGGAACTACATATTTTATAGTCGCCGTGGACGAAAACTCCAGCATGACAATGGGGCAAAAACTAAAAAACGCCGGCATAGACTGTTATACGATTGAATAAAAGTTGCCACACGGATTTGAGCATTGTCCGCATAAAACGGAATCTTTGGTTTTTAACCAACGGCATTGTCAGCTGGTGCAAATAAAAAATCCGCAAATAAAAACTTTTGGAGCTTTTATGAAGCTACCAATTACAACCGGCCGCCTGATTATCCGCAGATACGCAGAAAAGGATTTGAACGACCTTTACGAATATCTTTGTGATGAAGAAATCGTGCGTTTTGAACCTTATAATGCGCTCAGTTTTGAAGAAACAAAGAAAAGCCTTGAATGGCGTATTTCTTCCGATGAGATTTTTGCAATTGAACTGAAAAGCCTGCAAAATGATTGGAAACGTCTTTCTTGGGAAACGCGAATGTGAATCGCTGGACGACGACGAAAAATTGTAATTTCCACTTGAAAAACACATGAAATTCACATATATTCAAGTGTAGATTACTGTTTTTGGAGGATATTATGGCAAACTTGACAATCACTTTGGATGACCAGGACAAAAAAGACATCTCATCATTCTGCGAGCAGGTCGGAATGACTGTTTCAGGTCTTTACAACGTTTTTACAAAACAAGTTCTCCGCGAAGGACGGATTCCGTTCGACGTAGCTGTTGACCGCCCTAACCGCAAGACAATCAAGGCAATGAAGGAAGGCGACAGAATTGCGGACGACCCGAATGTGAAAGGATACTCATTTAATGAATTTGTCGAGGAGATGAAAAAATGGTAGAACCAAAATATCAAATCAAGTGGACTTCGCAATACAAAAAAGACATAAAACTTGCAAAAAAACGACATTACAAAATTGAAGAATTACAAAAAGTTGTCTTTTCGCTCGCAAACGCTCTTCCTCTCGATGAAAAATACCACGACCACGAGCTTGAGGGAAACTGGAAAAATCACCGTGAATGTCACATAAAACCGGACTGGCTTTTAATTTATCAGATAAAAGATGATGTGCTGATTCTTGAACTTTCCCGCACAGGAACTCACGCTGATTTATTTAAAAAATAGAATTTTTTTCCCAGCCTGCTTATTTTTCCCGAAAAATTGCTGTGATTTTCACGCTTCACGGTAATACGGACAGATGTCCTCAAAATGTCCGTCCTTCATTCTAAAAACCCGAAAAATTATTCTCCAAAAATCTCCGAATAATAATGCTTTTTTCCGTCCAGGCTTGCGTAGCGGATTTGCTCCTCATCCTGATAGCATAGAATGAAATTCGGAGAGCCGGGAACTGTGTATTCCAAATCAAACGGCAAGTCTTCAAATTTGTATTTTGTATAAGGTTTTCCGGCGGAATCGGCGAGCGGTTCATTCGGGTTCAAGCCTTTGTCAATTTCTCCGCCCAAAGCCCAGTTGCTGGGGCAGTGCGGAATTTCGTATTTGAAAATTCCCCTGTCGGTTTTTACAGTCAATGTTTTGTCTGAATTTGTGTCGTTAGTAACAAGAAAATGCGCATCTCCGTGCTCGTCTTTCCACACGGAAGTCACAAAAAGATAGCCGTGGTGGTCAACGTTTTCAATCTTTGCGTCGGAAAGCAGCTGCGGATAAAAAACCGTCCCGAAATTGTTCGAGACAAGCACATTCTGCATTACAAGATTTTTGTGCGACCAGGAGACGCCGTTTTTTGACCGCTCATTGTTTTTTCCGTAGTCCATATAAAGCGGAAACCATAAGCCGCCGCCGTTCACGTACAGATTCCTGAACGAGACATTGTCAACATCGCTGAATTCAAGCTGAAACATCACGCACGCGTTCACATAAGCCTTGTTTTCCGCGCCGAAATTAATGGAAGGAATCTCAAAGCGCACATTGTCAAAATGAATCTCGCCGGTTTCGACCTGGGAAATCCATTTTCCGTTCACTTCGTTTTTTCTTGAACGCTGGTCGCCGTAAATCTGAATTCCGTCCAGATGAAGCTCTCCGGAAAGCGGTCCGTGCGCAAGGTCATAGACGTAAAGATTCTTCGCATGGAATTCACGCAGCGGATTCATCGCATCCGAAGTGAATCCGCCAATCTTGCAGTTGTTCAATGTAATGTATGAGCTGCTCACGTTTCCTGTGAACGAGCAGTTGTTGAAAACAAAATAAACTTTTCCCGCCGAATCAGGGCTTACCGCATCATTTCTGAAAGCCTTGAACCTGCAGTTCTCAAAAACAACCGTTTTTCTTCCATCGTATCTGTCCATTCCGAGCGTAACAAAATCGTGGCTGGAAAAATCAAAGTTGCGGACAGCCGTGCGGTCGGGAAGCTCCCTGATTTTGTAAGAGGAAAAATTGAACTGGTCTGTGTCTGGGCGGAAAGTTACCGTAACGCCGGGCGCAATCTCCGTGTTGCCGTTTGCCACCGTAAAATCCGCCGACTCATCCGCGCCGCAATTCCGGCTGTCAGGAATATTTCTGTAATCCCACGAATTCCGGCGGATCCGGTCAGGATCATCGTCATCCTCATCAAAAATATGGCACGAAATAAGCAAGGCTGAAAATAAAAATACAGTTGAAAAAAGAATAAAAAATCTCTTCACATTGCAATTCTATATTTTTACGGAAGAAGAATCTATATATTTGCAATAAATA
>ERZ1034723.112-NODE-112-length-44736-cov-7.725588_pt1 | contig 44736 bp, 52 predicted proteins | sample MGYA00520637_ERZ1034723 | MGnify/ENA primary metagenome ERZ1034723 (study PRJEB33766, sample SAMN09781719) | gut metagenome | biome: gut microbiome | host: Homo sapiens | place: Madagascar | study: EMG produced TPA metagenomics assembly of the PRJNA485056 data set... | reverse complement strand
TTCACCGCATTGCCGTATGCAAAAGGAAGGAGGTATTTTGATGCGGTTGCCCTGTGAGCGTAGAAGATCGAATGGAAAGGACAACGGTGGGCATCTGGAGGGTGTTCGCGGTGGTGATCGCGGTGGCGTTGATGGTGAACGCTGTGCAGGCGGTGGCGGGGAAGGCGAATTTCGCGTGGTGGCATCTGCCGACGCTGGGAATAGCGCTGAGCTTCGGGGAGGCAACACAGGCCATCGGAAGGCTAAAGGCGGTCGCAAGGCTTTTGAGGCTGCGATGGCGTGGCTGTTCAATCCGGAAAGCAATCCGGACGCGTGGATGCTGAAAGATATGGTGGTGACGCATAGCGCAAAGCGTGGTATCAATTGAGATATTCATTGGGTATGGAAAAATATGATGTCAACAGGGACAAGTTCCTTGATTTGATGGCAAAGCATCATCTGGACGAAGGAGTGAACGTGATGAGGCTTTGGATAAAGGCGCAGCGGGGTGAGGACATAAGGCCGCTTGCGAGGGAGTTCATCGCTGACAGGTTGGGGCAATGTGTGGCGGCTTGGGAGTGTGCGGCTGGTGTGTGGAGGCTCGATGGGCCAAGAATAGCGAGGCGTGATCCAGGTAAGAGGGACTGGGACGAGCTCGTGAAATTCATTATGGTGACACTTGAAGAGGATGTGGTCTGACATGTTGGTTCATTACATTGTGGAAGGGGTGATGCTGGTCGGCGTGGTCGCGCTGTACTGGTGGGCGTTCAAGGAGGAATTCAAGGATGACGACACATAGGTCTTGGCAAATCTATCAACGAGGTCCTGAGATGACCGACCAAGCGTAGCGCCGCGAGGCGTGAACAATCCCGCGATGCTCTGTGGAGAGTTACTCAAAAGTGCACCAGGCACAAATAACCTTTTTGTCAAAAATCATAAGTTTTAGTCATTACCGGTTCGAGTCCGGCGCGGGATCTCAGTTTTATCAATTCAATTACGGCGTTAAGGAGCGTCGGGCGGTGAAAGACCGTATGTTTAGATAGTGTTGAGTTAAGTAAGTTTGACAGCCGGGAAAGACCGGCAACTCCCCGGAAAGGGCAGGATATGGGTCCCTGCCGGCACGTAGGCAGACTTGCGTAGGTTGTAAAAGCCCAGGAGGGCGGGGTCTGCTCCGAAAGCGTCGCGCGATGTGAGCGGTTCGATTCCGTTCCCGGGGGCGAAATTGGTTCTTTGAAATACTGGAATTGCCGTTAATGAGAAAGATTCGCAAAACCATTGTTTGGAAAATGATTTCCTAAAGGCTATCTTTGTTTGGTAAAGGGAATGTGCATATGCTTGAAGTTGCAAATATCAGGGTAGTAATACTGTCATCGTCCGATAGGCTTAGTTGGCTTAGCGGAATTTGCGACGGAAGAGATATGATCGAACAAAACGGCGTTAACCGCTTGGTATTCAATTTCACTTGAGCATTTGGAAGACAATTATATTGAAGACACTTTAACGCTGTTGTAATATGGATTATCGTATTTCTGTTTCCACTATATTCCAGGGTCGCAATTACCCTGACGCTGGCGATGTGCTATACTCTGTACTGAACGACAATCTTGACAAGCAGGACAGAATCATTTTGGATTTCAAAGATGTGACTCTTGTTCCATCAATGTTTTTGAACACGTCTATTGGCAAGATAATCGGAGAAAGGGGGGCTGATATCATTCGTCAGAAAATAGCATTTAGCAATATTTCTGCCAGCCAAATAGCCCATATCAGAGAATATGTTCAGAGATTCGAGCAGCCCTGCTAATTAAAAGAGAAGCAATCATCATCAAGCGGCAATTCCAGTGTTTTGGAGTTGCCGCTTAATTTATTGTGTTATGAATGGAAAAGTTAGATTCGTGGTCACGGCCACGTACTACAACATCATCGACCAGTGGTACTTAGACACGGTCGAGAAGGCGAGGGAGAAATACTCTGAGATCCTGGTCACCAGGCCGAAATGGGAGATCAGGGCCGAGAGAGAGGAGACTGTCCCGCAAGGGTCAGGATAGCCCGGTTGATGAATTCGGTCTTGTTGCCTTGATAGGAGGAGAGGAAGGCGTCAACCTCGGGGGTGGACTGGAAGGTGTAGGACTTTCCGTGGGGCTTGGACTTGCGGCCGGCACCGGAACGGGCACCGCCCCAGGACGCGGACTCGGAAGGAGTTTGTGAAGATGGCAGATTTTTGTTTTGCATACAATTTGTGTATTTTTGCAGCACCTACCAAAGGGGAGGCTGATCTCTCAGCCTCCGTTGGCGAACTAGATTGCGATTTCTATCGTGAATCTAAGTTTCCAAATCTTGATCGTAAATCTTGCGGACATACTTTTAAGACTTTGGTAGGTTTTTTCTTACTCCCTTTCAAGCGTTTCAGATTCCTCTTTCGCGGTTCTCCCTGAACCGCAATACAAAGGTACGCATTTATTTTGAATTACGCAACTATTTTTCAAGATATTTTCAATTTATTTTATTGATATTCAATGAGTAAAGAGTTTCTATTAGAGACACTCGGAATCAGGGACACGAGGTTGATTCCAGAGGCTTTGATGACGGTTCTGTTCGGAGATCCGGCCAACAGACACAAGTTCTACAGGGCTATGCTGGAGGCGAACGACTTTGCGATGGACAGGGAATGGTTCCAGCCCATCTACGAGGCGGAGCTAAGCGAGCGCGGTCAGAAAAAGCAGGACTTTACTCCGGCGGCCGCTTCGCAGCTGGCTGCGATGATCACCGACAACGGCGCACGCAGACAAGGGATTCTGGAGCCGACCGCCGGAAACGGCTCGATGATCATAGCCAAATGGTGGGAACTATGCCGAAAGCGGATTCCGTTCGACTATTACCCGAACGACAATCCGGTCGAGTGTTGGGAACTTTCGGACAGATCGATACCGATACTCCTTTTCAACTTGTCGGTCAGGGGAATGGTTGGGGATGTCTATCACGGGGATGTTCTGGAGCAGCGGGTTATAGCGCATTACCGGCTGATCAACAAGCGGAATGACGCGCTTGGATTTTCGGAAATATTCAAATTATCATAGTTATGAGCACAATTAACGAAGAATACGAGCATTGGTTCAAAAACAAGGAGTATATGGTCAGAGACTCGACGATGGCAGCGTATGACTTGATGTACAGGAATCATATCAAAAATGATGAGATTGCGAATATGGAAATCAAAAACATACGCTCCAGACATCTTCAGGATATGATAGGTCGGCTCCATCAAACCGGACTTAGCACAAAATCCATAAAGGACATTATAGTCCTTGTCAAAATGATAATGGGATGGTTTTTGGACGGCTTAGATCTCTACCTGCCAAAATTCAATTTACAATATCCTCGCGAAGAAGGCGCAATGAAAGAACTAGAGACATACTCTCCGGAAGAATTGAGACGCCTTGCCGGATACATCATGGAGCATCCGTCCTACGAGGGAATCGCCATCCTGATCACAATGATGACCGGACTACGGATCGGGGAGGTCTGCGGGCTGAAATGGAGGAACGTTGACCCTAAAGAAAAAACGATCACTGTCGATTGCACAATTGCAAGAGTGTATATTCCAAAGACATTCGGCAGCACGGGCGAAAAAAAGTCATACGTTCGGGAAGGGATACCAAAGACCAGATCCAGCAACCGATGCATCCCCATTACGGCACAGCTCGCAAAGTGTCTCGCGAAAGTAAGGGGAATAATGCCTGACAATTTTTACATCGCAAGCGGAAAAGAAAAGTGCACAGAGCCAAGAACCTTTCGGCATCACTTTAATAACCTTTGCAAAAAAGCCGGGATAAGAATAATCAAATTCCACGGACTGAGACACTCGTTCGCGACAAATATGATCCGAGGTGGAGCGGACATCGCCAGCGTGTCGAGAATATTGGGGCACTCGGATATATCCACAACTCTGGATATCTATACCCACGCCAGTATGGACTCTAAGAGGGAGGCAATAAAAATCATGAGCAAAGGGCTGAAACTATTAGACTGAAATCAATAATATTCATTAAGATATGGCAATCAAAGAGATTTGGGAGGCCGCGGGCCAGAAACAGCGGAATGATTTGTTGACGTTGATCGTGATGGACGGGGTGTCTTACCCTACGGCATATTCTTGGTGCAACGGGACGAGGCGGCCTAAGCCGCTCTATCAGGAGAACATCAGGAAGTACGTCAAGGATGTCTTCGGGGTCGAGGAGTCCGTGGAGGAGTTGTTTCCTGAAAAGCGGTAGGCTATGTACGCCGACAAGGATTCAAGAGGCCTGATCTCGGTGTTCGAGATGGACAGGCCGGAATGGTCGGCACTGCGCGGGGCGTGCCAGATGGCCGTGCAGCTTTGGGAAGTCCAGTTGATGGAGTTCGCAGGGCTTGAACCGGCACGGATGCAGACTTGGGAGATCCAGCGCAAATGCTACCTTGAGCAAAGCATCGGCATCGCAAGGAAGCTGATTTTCGAGATAGACCAGGCTAACGAGAGAGTGGACGATGATTCCTGCAAAAGGATATTCGAGAGTGCGGACAATGGCCAGGCCATAGATTTATTTGACTTATGATCCCTGACTATGTAAAAGACCAGATCAAGGAGCGGGACATCGTCTCGATCATCCAGGACGAGGGAGTGGAGCTCAAGCGAGAAGGCAGCCACTACAAATGCTGTTGCCCTTTCCACGGGGAGAAGACTCCTTCGTTCGTGGTGACACCATCGAGGAATATGTACCACTGCTTCGGATGCGGGCGTACCGGTGATGCCATCAGCTTTGTGATGGAGAGGCGCGGGATGACCTTCTACGAGGCGGTGGAGCATCTTGCCGGACGGTTGGGAATCGACTACGAGAAGAAGGAGCCTACACCGGAGGAGAAGGCGGCGGAGTTCAGACGGTCGCAACTGATGACGGTGAACAAGCTGGCCTCCGAGTGGTTCATCCAACGGTACAAGGAATCACCTGGAGCCAAGGAATATATCCTGAAGAAGCGCGGGATCAAAGCCGAGACCGCCGAGCTGTTCTGCATCGGCTACGCTCCAGAGAAAGGAGGCCTGAAACAGTACCTGACGGGACTTGGATGGAAGGAGGACGTGCTGCTTGCGGCAGGACTGGTCAAGAGGAACGAGGACACCGGGCAGGTCTATGACTCGTTCAGGCACAGGATAATGTTTCCGGTGTTCTGGACAAGCGGCTACATAGCGGGTTTTTCCGGACGGTACATCGGTGACAAGCCGGGCGTTCCCAAGTACCTGAACACCGGGGAGACTGAACTGTACAAGAAGAAGGGAATCCTTTTCGGGTGGCTCCAGGCGAATATGCAGATCTACGCCACGAAGCAGGCTTACCTTGTCGAGGGCAATCTGGACGTATGCCGGTTGCACGAGATCGGGGTGAAGAATGCCGTGGCTCCGTGCGGAACGGCTTTGACTCAGGACCAGATCGACCTGCTGAAATCCAGGGCCGAAAGGGTCACGATCATCGGGGACACAGACGAGGCCGGCATCGAGGCGGTCCAGAAGAACGCCAAGCTGATGACGGAGGCGGGGCTTTCGGTCAGTGTGATGGAGTTGCCGCCGGAGCTTGGCAAGGATGCTGATGAGTTCTTCCGGACACATCAGCACGAATTTGACGAATGCAACCTCCAGAGGACGAACGATTATATTCCTTGGATCTGCAAGAGATGGATGGAAGCAGCCGCTTCGCAGACGGAGAAGGCCGCCGTGATCACCGAGGTCTGCAAGCTGCTGGCCAAGGTGCCGGACCAGAGCACGGCTGATATGTACCGGGAGACCTTCACGAAGGCCTACAAGTTCGGCAGGATCTGGACGCAGGAATATTTCAAGGCGAAGAATGACCAGGAGCGCTCCGAGGCTAAGGAGGACGGAACGAAGGAGATGCTCCAGAACTATGGCTTCTACGTCAAGAACAACTGTTACTACGGAGCTTCCAGATCCGGGAACGATGTGAGGTGGAGCAACTTCACGATGACCCCGATCCTGCACATCCGGGACGAGAAGAACGCAAGGAGAATCTTCACGCTGCGGAATGTCAAGATGCAGGAGGCGGTGGTGAAGCTGAACCAGAGCGAGCTCGTGTCGTTCACGGATTTCAAGACTCGTGTCGAGACAGCCGGCAACTATGTCTGGGAGGCCACGGCCAACGAGCTTACCTCACTGAAGAAGTTCCTCTATGACGGCACGCCTTCGGCTGATGAGATCAAGCAGCTGGGTTGGCAGAAGAAATGGGGCTTCTATGCCTGGGGCAACGGCGGCCTTGACAACGGCACGTTCAAGCCGGTGGACAAATACGGAATCATCGACATCAAGGGTCAGAAGTTCTATCTTCCTGGTTGCGCGCTGGACACAAGGGACAACACCCAAGGCTACCAGCTGGCAAGGAAGTTCGTCTATACGGAGGCCAACACCATCACGCTGCGGGAATATTCAGAAAAACTCATCACCGTGTTCGGTGACAACGCCAAGGTGGCGCTTTGCTTCCTGTTCGCGTCGCTGTTCAAGGACGTCGTGACATCGGTGACGACATCGTTCCCCATTCTGGATCTGTTCGGCCCGAAGGGCACGGGAAAGTCGGAGCTGGGTCATTCGCTGACATCATTCTTTGTAAGCAACAACATCGCGCCGAACATCAACAACACGACCAAGGCGGCTCTTGCCGAGGCGGTGGCGGAGGTGAGCAACGCGGTGGTGCATCTCGATGAGTACAAGAACAACCTTGATCTGGAGAAGCGTGAGTTCCTTAAAGGAATATGGGACGGCGCGGGGCGTTCGAGGATGAATATGGACAACGACAAGAGGCGCGAGACCACGGCTGTGGACTGCGGGGTTGTGATGAGCGGTCAGGAGATGCCGACCGCCGACATCGCTCTGTTCAACCGGCTTGTGTTCCTGACATTCAGCAAGACAACGTTCAGCGACCAGGAGAAGAGGAACTACGAGAATCTGAAGCTTATCGAGAAGCGAGGGCTTACGCATCTGACGAACCAGTTGTTGCAGTTGCGCTCCAAGTTCCAGACGGATTTCAGAAGGGTTTGGGATGAGACTTTGTCGGACATGAATGACAGGGTGCGTTCGTACAATGTCGAGGACAGGACACTGAGGAACTGGGCAATTCTGCTGGCGGCCTACCGGGCTTTGAGGACGGACATCGATGTGCCGTTTGACAGCGAGGAGATATTCAGGCTTTGCTGCAAGGGTTGTGTGGATCAGAACCAGAAGACCAAGCAGAACAACGAGCTTTCAGGCTTCTGGGAGATTGTGGAGAATCTGGTGGCATCCGGACAGGCGTACATCAACATCGATTATAAGCTTTGCGCCGGGGACCGTCCGTTCGCCATCAAGGAGTCGGACGTGCCGTTCGAGCCGAAGCACGGAGTGCGGTACATCTATCTGGCTTTCCAACGGCTTTCGGCTCTCTATATGAAGGAGGGCAAGGACGTGAACGGCAAGGTGATCCCGAGGGATTCGCTGAAGTACTATCTTGAGCATTCACCGGAGTTCATAGGTACGGCCAAGTCGATGCGGTTCAAGCTGCTGGAGAACAAGACCTACGTGTCAAGCAATCCGGAGACCGGCAAGAGCCGCGTCACCACGGCGATGGTCTTTGACTATGACGCGCTGAAGGTCAACTACGGCATTGACCTTGACATCTCCACCGACACGTTGGAGATTGGGGACAACCGCGCGGCGGCCAGCACTCCCCCACCGGTCACCGAGCCAGCCGAAGCGGCTGATGCCGAACTTTGGGAGGAGTGATGGAAGACCTGAGGAGATATGTCCTGTATTCCAAGGAGCAGGAGGACGCGTTCCGGCACAGGTACGCCAATGTGATCGCGGCAAGGCGGCGGGTGTACGTGAACTGGCTGCGGAGCCTCCCTCTTCTGGAATGGGTTGACTATCTCGTTCAGGTCTCACCACGAGACTACGAGGCTGTCATCGGCCTGATTTGCGTCTGTCATCAGGAACGCCTTGTCAGTATCACTTTCAGTCCCGACTACCGCCGGATCCGCCGTGATCCGAACACGGACGAGGAACTGAAAGCCGTGTTCGGGAAGAAATGTAATTTTTGAAGAAACGCTTGGATATTCGGAAATGTTCGTTACCTTTGTTGTGCACTACATATTGAATGGTTCTCTATTGCGGTAGAAGTTTTTTCCCCGTTATAGACTACCGAACATATTTTTAAGGGAAATTTTCGCCCTCCGTATGGTCGTCACTGGTGAAAACCGTGGCTGTACTTGCCGCAAGGCTTCAGTATGTAGTGCAGACCTTAGCGGAGGGTTATTTTTTAATTAGTTATGCACTACACTAATTCAAACATTGCGGCTGGAGTCACCGCTGAAAATCACAGACTCGGAGCGGACACGTTCATCATCGACACAAGAATGGAATTATTCCAAATTGCAGACCGATTCGCGGAATGGGAAAGGCAGATGTACGAGCGGAAAGAAGGGCTGATGGACGGACGGCTCGACAAGGAGATCAAGTCGATGAACGCCGCGTTCTACCAGCTGGATGAAGCACTGCGAAAGATCCTGAATGAGGAGTTGGAGTACGACATCATCGGTCAGGCTCTGAAGAGAAGCTGAGCGGCAGAAAAGATTGAAAAAGAGTGAATTATTTTGAAAATTCCTTCTCGAATATTTGCATAGTACGAAATTTTGTACTATCTTTGTATCAACAAAAAAAAATACGATATGAAGAAATTAAACGAAAAAGAGAAGGACCTGATTGAGGCAATCAGAAACTTCAAGGCCGCAAGAGGGTGGATGGAGAACAAGGCCGAGTTCGAATGGGAAATCCACCGACTACTCAACGAACTGATGTACGGAGAATGAAAAAACGGAGGCCTTCGGGCCTCCCTTAAAAACACAATGATATGGAAGGCACAAGAATCAAACGGGAAAACATCGAGGTGTTTTTGGACATCAATCTTGGCAGACTTGCAAAGAACTACTTACAGAAATCGCCCTCTTGGTTATACCACAAACTTGACGGGCGGGACGGCAACGGCAAGGAAACAGACTTCACCCCAGAAGAACTCCAGCAGTTGAAAGGCGCACTTTGCGACCTTGCCGACAGAATACGGCGTGCAGCCGATAACCTCTAAGTCTCCATCCTTCTTTCTGTTAGTTTCAACAGATCGTGTTTTTTTGACAAAATGGCCGTCAGGAGACGCGGCCGGAGCGGCATCCTTTCGGGTGCCGCTTTTTCGTAAACACATTCGCAATACAAACGCAATACATTTTTCACGGAATAGTAGGAAGTCAAACTAAGAATGACTAACTTTGCCAACGAGATTGTTAGGTGATAACATTTGAATGGAGACAATGAAACGCTCCGTCTCATCCATCTCCGCCTATAGAGCCCGGTTTCTCGCAAAAACCGGGCTCTTTGAAATCTACGCAGTTTCAAATATGCTGCGTCTATTCAGATGTATTCATCTAAGATTCTCAAAAACTCTGAAGAGCAAGGCTCCGAAGAGTATGTATTTTGCCGCTATGTTCGCAGAAACGGCAAAATCATCTACCCGAAGAACAAAGAGTTCTTCAGGTTTCCAAAACCGAAGAATAAGTAGCTTCGGGTAGTGTACGGCGGGAGGATATTGCGAGTATCCCCCCGCTTTTAGCTTTTATGTCAACTAAATTGGATAAAAAGGAAAGATTCACTAAATTTGCAACAGCAATGAAGTTGTTGAGCATAGGAAATAACACCTCCTTTTTAGCTCGTTCACAGCCTGGTATTTCCTAAATGCCAGGCTTTTTTATTTCTATAATAAGCGTAAATTTTCTATTGTAAAATTTTGTAATCAATGGAAATATTACTACCTTTGCAACACCAAACAATATGCGATATGAAGTACGATGAATTTCACGATCTTGTCAAGGCGAACGGATGGGAAAGACTAAGGCAGTCCGGAAGCCACGTGATCTACAGAAAGGGAAGCCGGACTTACCCAGTTCCCTACCACAAAGGGAAAGAGTTAGGCAAGGGGCTTGAAAACAAGATGAAAAAGGATATGGGGCTGAAATAAGCCCCATATCACAACGATAAAAGAATTGAGTTATGATTATAGAAGCGGTTATCGAAAGAGCTACGGACGGAACTTTCAACGTCTATTGCAGCAAGGAAATATTCTCTGGAGCCGGCGACACCATCGAGGAAGCCAAGGCCGATATGATGCAGCAGATCAAGTTCTACAAGGAGACTGCGATCGCGGAGGGATTCAAGTACCCGGCCTTTCTTGACGGGGAATATTCATTCTCCTACAAGATTGACGCGGTCTCGTTGATGCAGTACTATGTCAATTCGGGTATACTCTCATTGGCCGGTCTCGAAAAGATCACCGGCATCAACCAAAAACAGCTTTGGGGATACATCAATGGAACCAAGCCACGGAAGGCTCAGGAAGAAAGAATCGAATCCGGATTCCGCGCGCTGGACAAAGACCTGAACGCCATATTCGCGTAATTGTTTGGTAGCATTACTTAGTATGGTGCGGCCCTGGGAGTTTCTTCCAGGGCTTTTCTTTTGGGAAGGACTGACGAAGAGGAGTGAATCTTCATCAGTCCTTACAATTTTTATTGGAGGGAAGTGCGTGGAATGGGGATTCCAAAGGGCCAAAGCGAAAACCATAAGCAAAGAGAGTGGATTTGCTTACGATTTTCATCAAGTGGGCGATTTTCGGGGGAAATGGGGAAAATGAGGAAAATCGGAGTGGTTGTGCCAAAATTGGGCACAAGTAGGATAACTATTTTCACATATATTCAAATAGAACAAAAGTTTATCTTGTGCTATCTATTGTAGTTCTTCAATAAATTACGTAAATTAGCGAAAAATTATTTTGCTGAGGAAACGAAAAAACCCAACTACACTAACTACACTAACTACACTTGAAGTAAATGAATGAATATTAACGAAATAAGGTGTAGTTGCGGTGTAGTTGAAGAACTACACTCCAACTACATTCAACTACACTTGCGGTGACTCCAACTACACTAACTACACATTTTCGAGGGTCAACTACACCTCATTTTTAGTTAACTCATTGAAAATCAAACATAGCTTCAAGTGTAGTTAGTGTAGTTGCTGTTTTTGCGAAAAATGTGGCTATAATATTTGATGAACTGTGAAATGCTCGATGTCAAACTGAAAGTGGATTCGCCGATGATGGCGGATTATCTGGCTTACCTGTTCCCGCCTGACAGTCCGGGCGGGCCTCTGAAAGTCTATGCCCGAAACAGCATAGGCAGGCTTCTCGTGGCTCATTGCAAGGTGTCGGAGGGTCCGGTGGCCCAAGAAGGCGACAAGGTCGTGGATCTGGAGTTGCCAAGCGACATCGCCACTGCTCCTATGAGGGATAAGTTCCTTTATTATGACAAGTACAGCACGGTGGCGTTGAATATGGCGATCAACGCCTTCTTTGACATCGAGTTCAAGCAGTACTACCTTGCCGGCTACGAGCTCGGAGTCCAGAAGAAGGACATAGTCACCGCGTTCATCGTGTCGAGGGGACTGTTCAGCACCGACTATTTCGACGCGCTGCACAAGAGGATCTACAGGCAATCGCAACAGACGCTGGACAAACTGGTGAAGAAACTTATCAACAAGGTGGATTACATCAACAGCAGCATAAACATAAACGGATTGAAAGATGATCAGAATCATTGACTCATTGCAGGCTCAGAGCCTTGACAGACAGGATGGAGTCTGGCATAAACTTGCGCTCGTTCCTGGGACTGCCACCATCGAGCGGTCGGAGAAGACGGAGGATGCCGGAAGGCTGGCGACCGTCAAGATCAACGCCACGCTTTCGGAATCATCGGAGATTATGAGGGACAACCTTATATTAAAGGTAGGATTCTGCCACGGGGACGATGAGACCTACGGCACCGAGGACTTGCCTCTTGCCTTCGAGGTCAACAAGACCAACACCTTGAAGCTGTCCTGCTCGTACCAATTCCCTGTCTTTTAGCGTGTCCTTTCCTTACGGGTGTCTCGCTGGTATCTTTGCGTAAACATTGATTAACAAGATGAAAGCAGACACATTCCAACTGGCAAGGGACATCGTTCAGGGAAAGTGGCTGGTCTCCAATCCGGAGCAGCTGCTTCCTATCGCTCGTGCTTTCCTCAGCAAGACTCCGGTTGAGATGGAGGTGAAGTCGGCGGTGGTCTCCACTGTGGCCGATTCCGGAGCACAAGCCGGGAAAGCTAAGAGTGTCGCCATTGTTCCGCTTCACGGCACAATGACCAAGTACGACACCTGCGAAAGTTACGGAACCACGTTCATAGCAAACAAACTCCGGGAGATGGCCGATGACGACAATGTCATCGGTCTCGTCCTGGACATAGACTCCCCTGGCGGAAGCTGTTCGGCCATTCCTCCGATGCTTGAGGCGATCGGTTACGCCCGATCCAAAGTAAAGCCGGTCTATGTCCACGCCGACTGTTGCGCTTCTGCCGCCTACTGGGTGGCTTCACAGTGCGACGCCATCTATATGGACAACGACCTCTCAGAGGTCGGCTCCATCGGAGCGATGGCAGTCTTCGTGGACAATTCGGCCACCAACCCATCCACCGGTGAAAGAACTTTGGTCGTCTATGCAGATGAATCATCAGAGAAGAACCGGGCTTACAGGGAAGCTTTGGCCGGAAACTACGAGGCTGTCAAAGCAGAACTCAAACCGCTGGTGGAGCAATTCCAGAATGCTGTCGTGGCCGGAAGGCCGAATATTCAGAAAGAGGAGAAAGGAGTTCTGAGCGGCGCGATGTTCGGCACCGCTGAGGCGTTGCGCCTGAATATGGCCGATGCCAAGAAGACCCTTTCGGAGACCATAGAGGCGGTCTTCGCGCTCACAAGTGTATAACCAATCTTTTTCATAATGGATAAGAAAACTCTCAACAATTCCAAGATGGGCCGGCTTGTGGCCCGTCTCTTCGGCAAGAGTGAGCTTGATGTCAAGGACGGCAAGGTCTCTCTTTCCGATCAGGAGCGCCAGAAGGTCCTGGAAAACTATGGCCAGGACTTTCTTGACAAACTTGAAAGCATCAACCTCGATGAGGAGGGTGATGCCGTTACCCTTTTCAACGCCGCCGTGGCCGCCAAGACAGATGAGGCCACCAAGGCACTTAAAGAGCAGGTGAAGAAGCTTCAGAAGGACGTTGTCTCATTGGCTTCCGAGCCGGAGCCTAAGCCTGTTGCCACGGCAGTTCCTGCGTCCAAGGAGGCCAAGGTCTTTGCCATCAATATGGCGGCGGCACACAACAAGATCGTGAAGGAAGCCCTTGATTCCGTCAATCCTTACGCTTTCACGGCGATGGAAGACGCTTCCATCGACATCACGGATCTCAACGCCGAGTTCAAGATGACGATGCCTCCTAAGATGAAGTTGGAGCTCCTTAACAAGAGGATCTACAACGGATTCGATGACGCCAAGCATATGACCCGCATCCAGTCCAACACGGACTACATCGCAAGCGCGGCCATTATGTCCGAGGTCTCACAGCAGTTCACACCGAAATGGACTCCTAAGGGAGCGGCCAAGTTCACTCCGATCAGGATTCCTTATCGCCGTCACAAGCTGAACGTGCTGATCCAGCCGGCCGATGTGCTCAAGAGCTGGCTGCTCTATCTCTACGAGCAGGGTAAGACTATGGCTGAGATGCCTATCACCCGCTACATCATCGAGAACCACATCCTGCCTAAGGTGCTGGATGACATCACCATCTCGATGATCGCAAAGGGTAAGTTCATCGATGCCGGTGTTGTCGCTGACGGTGACGCAGGCAAGGCCGCCAAGAACTCTATGGACGGTTTCGAGACCATCCTTGTGGAGGGCAAGTCCGATGAGAACTGCAAGATCAACTACTACAAGGCAGCGGCCGATCCGATGAAGATGTCTGACTCCGAGCTTCTGGCCTACATCGACGGCTTCGTTGACAGCATCTCCGGACTGTTCGCCCACATCGTGACCATCCACTGCTCCGAGCAGTTGCTGACCCGCTACAAGAGGGCTGACTTCGCTGTGAACGGCAAGTACACCGGCTCCGAGAACGATGGCAGCATCCGTTTCACGAACTTCCATCTCGTGCCTCTCAAGTCAATGTACAACTCCCCTATCATCTTCGCGACTCCGAAAGAGAACTTCGTGGAGCTGGTTGACCTCTCAAAGGCGGAGAACTGCATCGTCAAGATCGAGGAGCAGAACTACGATGTGAAGGTGTTCGGTGAATATTCCCTCTCAACGGGATTCAAGATCGCCGAGGCTGTCTATGCCGCTGTTCCGGACGGCTACACTCCGGTCGAGAGCATCGTTTCCGATGTTCCGGACACCGACAAGTGGGAGAACGGAAAGAAGGCTGCTGACAGCACCAAGGATCAGGGCACGGAGACGAATCCGGATTCAAATGAGCAGGGATCAGACCCGAACCCGGATCAAAGTCAGGGCGGTGCATAACCAAATAACAACCACGAATTATGGCTTACGTTAAATCATCAATTCCAAGACCTGGTGACGGCGCTGGTTGCGCCGCCACCAGAAAATCACAGATCATCCTTGTCGATGTGGAGGATGTCGCCAGCGAACCGGCCAGAGAGGTCGGTAACTGCGTTGTAACTGGAAACCTCACATTGAAGACCGGCGCAAAGGCAATCTCCATCTATGCCACGGCTTCAACCATTCAGGTCACCGAGGAACTTTCTGGAGATCCGGACGCCGAGGGAATCAAGACCGGTATCGTGTTCGACCACCCAGGCAACTCAGTGGCCATCAAGAATTTCATCGAGGTGTTCAAGAACCGTGGCGTGATCGCCATCGTGCAGGAATGCGACGGAACAACTGCTGGCCGTCCTCAGATTATGGGACGTGTCTGCAACCCGCTCAGGTTGTCTCTTGAGACCAAGATGGACGGTGAGGCGACCAAAAGGTCTCTTACCTGGAAGCAGGCGCTGCCGGACAAGTTCCTGGCCGGTGAATATGCCGGAGAGATGCCGGAGATCGCCGAGGACGCCACAAGTGCTACCGGAGGAGCTTAGCGGATGTCTAAGATCGACACAAAAGCCGTCAAAGGCAAGGTTGCGGGCAACCCTGTAAGCGGCGGAACGAATCTGGTTGTCTGTGCCTACGAGGGCACGGACGGCCAGTTGTCCAAAGTCTGGGAGAAGATGACAGGTGTCAAGCCTGTTGTCATCACGGTCGAGCCGGACGCTGATCTACGTGAAATCCTTGCCGGGATCATCGCTGATAGCAATGTCGCAGATGACTTCATTCTGGCACCGGCCAACTGCGTTCCTTGCTCCAAAATCTCCATCGGGGAACTGGCCACGCCCCTTGTGTTCCTGGATGTCCAGGGCAACAAAGTGTATGGCGAAAGGCTGCCGAAACCGTTCTCCAAGGAGAAACTGGTGGAGATGCTTCCGGCGCAAGACCAGACAACGGAGGAGTTCCTGAAGGACTACTTCAAGAAGAATCTCCATAGACCGGTCGAGGCCGGATTCCGGTTCGGCAACATCGTGACTCCGGTCTATCGCGCGAATCCTTGCGAACATCTTGTCATCGAGGCGTTCGTCCGCAAGAAGTTCGTGTTCGCCACTCCTCAAGGCTATGCGGCCATCACACATCTGATTGACCAGTACCTGCTGAATGAGTAACGAGATTGACAGATGGATATGTTCGGGAGCCGAGGTCACTGAAGGACTTCGGCTCTTGAGCATATACGCGCCCAACAAGTGGCTCGACGCTCTTGTCAGGAAAGCGCCGAAGGAATATTCACACCTCCTGAAGAAAGCTTTGCTTCCGTTCGCCACAGAGGTTCCGTTCTCGCAGACATTGACGAAAGGCGGGCGGTTCCGGGAAGACTGGCCGTTCCTCTCCGAACCTGATTGCCCGACCGAACTGAAGGCCCTTGCCGCGGATATGATCACATCGTGGCACAACTATGTCAACGCCCACGAGGATCTGTTCAAATGCACCACTCCGGAAGAGTGCTTCGAGGCCGCGGAAAAAACGGTAAGAAATTTTTATCAAAATTCAGTTTCCCGCACTGAATTTCAATACTACAAGGAGCATCACCGGATTCTTGGCAAACATCCGATTTTCGCCTTGTCAAGGAAGATGGATGAACTTCGGCGGATGCCGGTCACAACCCTGATTCAGAAAAGGCGCAACGTTCAGGATTCCATCTGGCGGGCTGAGCGTGAAATCAAGAAAGGCGACCGCCCTGACCTGAAAGTGTCAAGAGAGGAAAGGCTTTCCCGCCTGAAGATGACGCTCGATGAGATAAACCGAATGATTAAAGAATATGAAGGCACTGACAACCGAACTTCTCGATGATCTTTCATCCCTTGCGGCTATCGGCTGGACTGATGCAGAACTGGCCGGATTCCTTGACATCACAGAAAGGCAATTGGATGTCATCTTGGCTGATCCCGTCACGATAGATGATCAGCGGATCAGCAACGCCATCAAACGCGGCCAGCTGGAGAAGAGGGCCAAGATCGAACTTGCCGTTGTGCGTGGAGCTATGGGTGGCGACGCCTACTCCATCGAGCAGTTCCGCGACATCGTCCGGGACAAAAGTTTCACCATCTCAAAGCTGGATCTGTTCGGCGGTGCCGAGAAAGAAGGCGCGTTCGAGAAGATTCAGGAATATATTGCTTCCGGATCAAAGGGCAACCTTTCCGACAAGGAACAGATCTACATAGACCTGCTGACGCTGATATATTCATTGGACGGCCAGTATGGCAAAAGGAGGACGATCAAGTTCCTGACCAGCGCCCCTTTCGGCATCCCCTACCAGCGTGCCGCGGACATATATTCAGAAGCCGTGGAGCTCTTCTTCTGCAACCGCAAGGTCTCCAAGGAGGCGATGCGCAACAAGATGGCGGATCAGTTCGACACACTCTATGTCGCCGCGAGGGACGCCGCCAAGACATCGAAGGACTATGCCGTGGCCGCCGACATCCTTGCCAACAAGGCTCGTGCCCTCCAGCTGGACAAAGATGATCCGGCCAAGCTTCCGGCTGAAATCTACCAGCCGATGTTCCGTCTGCTTTCCGCAACGCCAGAATCCATCGGACTTCCGGCAGCCAACCGTGATGAGCTGGAAAGGCAGATTGACACCGTGGTCGCTCCGGAGTCCGTCAAAAGACGGCTCAGGACCGATGCAGGCATCGTTGATCTCGACATCGTAAAATACCTTGAGGATGCAAAGGAAGAGAGTTAAACCTGAATCCACACAAGCCGCCTCCGTCCAGTACCAGAACCCTTTCGCCCAGATCGTGTCGCTGGCCGGCGCCTGTCAGAACCTCAATGTCGTGGGGCGTGGCGGAGCCAAGACAACCGACATCCAGGCCGAAAGACTGCTGGATGTCATCTATGATATGCCAGGAGCGCCCGTCGTCTGGGTGGCCGACACGTTCACGAACCTGAACGCCAACATCCTCCCTTCCGTTCTGGAGGGACTGGAGCGCAAAGGCCTGCGTGAAGGAGTCCACTATGTCATCGAGAAGGAGCCGCCGACATTCACCGAGGCGGAGAAGGCATCCCTTCCGGACTGGCTGAAACCCCATTTCTGGAAGCCTTTCAACAAGCTGGTCTCCTACAAACGCACCATCATCTTCTACACCGGCACCAACATCCGGTTCGGCTCCCTCGACCGCCCTGCCACCCTTGCCGGAGCCTCCTACGTCTTTGTCTTCGGAGATGAGGTGAAATATTTCCGGGAAGACAAGATCTCCAACCTGCTGAAGGCAGTCCGTGGCTACAGGCAGGAATATGGTCACAGTGTCTTCTACCGAGGATTCAGTTTCACCACCGATATGCCGGACACCACGCACATCGGGGAATATGACTGGATCCTGAAATATGCCCACAATATGGACATCCCGGCCATCGTGCTTGTGCTGAAAGCCGGCCTGGTCTATAACGAATGCCTGCACGAGGCTGCCGCCGCCAAAGACAAATGGATGAATACCCACAGTGCCGATGACCTGAACGTCTATCGCAGCAAATGCCGTGTGGCCGAACAGTGGAAAGCCCGATGGACTGAACTTAGGATGCGTAAGGAAGCCAGGACTTTCTTCATGCTGGCATCATCCTACATCAATGTGGACATCCTCACAGAGCAGTGGTTCGGGGATGCCATCTCGGGTAAGCTTCCTGATCTGAACACGGCCATCCTCTCTATGCGCCCGTCCCTGGAATCAGGCGACCGCTTCTACACCTCCTTGAGTGAACGCCACTTCTATTATGATGGCACGGATGAGGAAGCCTACGATGGATTCGGACTGCTTGATCAGGAGGATTGCAGGGTGCTGAAATATCTCGATCTGGACAAACCGCTCATCGCAGGAGTGGATTTCGGGAATATGTGCTCGATGTCCATTGCCCAGAATGACACCGAGAAGGGACGCTCGTGCCTGCGTGTTGTGAAGTTTCTCTACACTCTTGCGCCTGAATATGTCCCTGACCTTGGAGAGAAGTTCCGCGCCTTCTTCGCACCTGTGAGGCGCAAGACCCTGATGCTGTACTATGACCGTGCAGGCAACTCCTACAAGTCCGTGGGTGAGGATCAGGTCGGCAAGTTAAAGAAGGCTATTGAATATGATGAATCCGGCCGCCGTACAGGGTGGACGGTGCAGCTTATGTCCATCAACCAGGGCAACATCGGGCAGCCGGAGGAATATTCATTTATGCAGGAGATAATGAGTGAGCGTAATCCACGGTTGCCGGTGATTCGCATCGACGCGTATGCGGCCAAGCATCTGAAGCTGTCATTGGAGAAGGCAAGGACTGTGGTCAGGAACGGGGTTGTGTTCAAGGATAAGAAAAGCGAGAAGTTACCGGTCGAGCAGCTGCCTACGGAGTCCACCAACCCATCAGACTCATTCAAGTATCTTGTGATGACCAAGCAACTCAGAGGCGTGGCCAGCGGCAAGACGATGCTGCCGTCCTCGGCGACGGATCCTCGTGCGGTCGGGAAAAACAAGGACTGAGCGGGGCGTGCGCCATATATCACCCTCGGGAAGGAATCGCAATTGCGATTCTTCCGTTGCGCGGCCCGGGCTCTTTTGCGTCCGAAAAAGTGCGTTTTTGCCGCGGCGGGGTGCAAGGCTTTGAACCACTTTATTTTGACGGGAATATATTCACAAAACAAGCCCGTTTGGCTGAAATAGCCGAGCCTTGGGCTGTAGTTTCCGGGTTGGGCGTGGTGTCCTTTTTATCGTCTTGGGAGGTGGCTAACTTTGTGATATGAACGTATATGAAGCATTGACGGAGATGAGGCGACTGTCAGAGGAAGACAGGAGTTTCAGCTTCTCGTTTATGAGTTATAACCCCACGAAAGGCACAAGCGACGGGATCGTCTATGTCCGGCGCGGGGTGCTGAGACATAGGGAAACCAAGGAGCACAACAAGAACGCTGACATCATCGAGGGCTACACGGATCTGGAGACCGGAGAGCCGAGGCGTTTCTACCAGCCGCTTCTGATGACATTCAACGGACAAAAACTGATACTCGTATGAGCAGAATCGAAAAAATATCCGACCACACATCCGTTCTGCGGCTGAACGATGGCCGGGCTTTCGCGCTTTCCAACAGGAGGGACAGCAGTCTGGACTCCGTGTTTTGGATGGCGCAACAGAGGAACTGGGAACAGTTGCCCCAGACGATTTGCGGACAGAAGATCGTGCCGTTCGGCCACGACAACAATCTGCCGGTGCACCTAAGGGACATCCTGGACGAAAACAATCTTGGTCCGGGAATCCTTGAAAGGCAGATGGGGCTTCTCTACGGGCAGGGCGTGTTCCTTAACCGGCTGGCTTACCAGGAAGGAAACATCGTGCATAACTGGGAGGAGGACAGGGAGATCCAGGCGTGGCTGGACAGCTGGGACTATATTAGCTACATCAAGGGGTGTATGACCGATTACCTGCATCTGAAAGGGTTCTTCGATGCCAAGTATCTGGAGAAAGGCCGGAGAATAGGCAGGGAGCCAAAGATAGCCTATCTTGAGCATATTCCTTCAAAGAACGCAAGGCTGGAGTGGACGGACAGCAGGGAGATCAAGGACGTGAAACACATTGTTGTCGGGGATTTCGAGCATTCCTGCGTGGGGACGGGCGTAAGGGTCTATCCGGTCTATGACAGGAAGAATCCAGGACGGTTCGGAGCGTCGGCATCGTACAACCACACATATTCATTCGCAAGGGATTTCTATGCTGTGCCTCAGTATTGGGGAGCGTTGCGCTGGATTGTCAAGGGTTCGGAGATTCCGACCATATTCAAGTACGTGACGGACAACGGAATCAACCTTGCTTATCTGGTGAAGGCTCCCAAGGAGTACTGGGAGGAAAGGCGTGACCGTCTTAGGATGGTTCATCCGACTTGGGATGACACCAAGGTGGAGAACGAGATCAGCCGGTTGACGGAGGATCTGCTGTTGCAGATGCAGGATGTGCTCAGCGGCAAGGAGAACGCTGGAAAGTTCTTCTATTCGCTCGATATGCCGTCTGAAAGCGGCGCGGGACGTGTGTCTTGGTCCGTGGAGGCGATAGACCAGAAGATGAAGGACTTTGTGGAGGCTCAGTTGAAGATCTCGGAGGCTTCGGCATCTGCGATCACATCCGGAATGGGGCTGCATCCGTCGCTGTCGAACGTGATGGTGAACGGAAAGCTGGCATCTGGATCTGAATTGTTGTATGCCTTCAAGCTGTTCCTGCTTTCGGACACGGAGATCGCCTCACAGACGATTCTGGAGCCGATCAACCAGGCGATAGCGTTCAATTTCCCTGGAAAGGGGCTGAAACTTGGGTTCTTCCACAAGCAGTTGGAGGCGGAGGACGCTTTGACGTCATCGGCAAGGGTTAAAAATCAGTGATTATGACGGATTTGTTCAACAGAAATCGGGACGGTTCCAAGGAACTGGAGGATTTGACCGGCCAGTGGTACGCTTCTTCTCCTTTCAGGCTGATTGAGACGGAGATCAGGTTCGCCACCAACGAGGTGGCAAGGCTTGTGGGCTCCGAGGTGGTCAACGAGGCCGCGGAGGCTTACGATGAGGATGAGAAGCCGGAACTTGTAGCCGCTGTAAGGCTTCCGGTGGCGTGTCTTGCGTTGATGCGTTACGCCAAACTTTCATCCGTGTCACACGAATCTACCGGACGGAAGGTCAAGATCGATGACAATGAGAGAAGCCCTTACGAATGGCAGATAGACAGGGATGACAGGGCGATGAGGGAGCGGTATTTCAGGGCTCTGGACGCTTTGTACACCTACTTGGAGACTTCCGGCAACGAGAACTGGATGGCTTCGGCCAAGAGGACGATGATAGGCGAATCCATTGTCAGGAATATTCAGGAGTTCGAGGCGGTCTATCCCATCGATGGGAGCTATTACGTCTATTATCTGTTGCAGGCACTTGTGATCGAGCGGCAAAGGGCGGTCATTGAGCCGTTCGCAGGGGATAAATGGGCTTCGATTACTGACGGCTCGGCTGACGAAAGGGTGCTCTCGCTGGCCAGAAGGGCGGCCATACTGAGCGCCGTGATAGTGGCAGGGACGAGATGGAGCCTTGAGGTGTTCCCTATCGAGATCGCAAGGCGGTTTTCCCCTACCTATCAGGGCAACAAGTCCAACCGTGTGGCCACGATGGATGAGATTGACTGGTATGTCGGCAATCTGAAAAGTGAGGTCAAGGACGCTTTGACGGATTTGTCGGCTCTGATCAGCGAAGATAAGGCGGATCCTAAGCTTTTGCCTGTGAATGACAGGCGGAACAAATTCTTTACCACCGAGTGATGAACACGATTGAGGTTTTCGAGACCGGCAAGGTCGTACAGGTGCCTGGTTCGTGGAGAGAAATGACTCCGGATCAGGTGCGTGGGGTATTCCGGATCTTCGAGAGGTGTCTTAGGCGTGGGGAATCGCCGTTGGACTTCAATGTGAGGGTTTTGTGGATGCTGCTTGGGGTGCGGAGGACTGTCAAGGGATGGTTCACGGACATATTCAATGGCTCTTCTTCTGTCAGGGATGAGAATGTCTATCGGATGTGTGAGAAGTTTCTGGGGTTTCTGTTCTCGGAGGAGTCGGCGGCGTTGACGTTTGATTCGGTCGCGAATCCGATGCCGGTGGTCCGGTCGGGGCTTGTGAGGCTGTACGGTCCAGGGGAACTGCTTCAGGATCTGACTTTCGGGGAGTTCAGGCACGCATCCGCCGCAATCAACAGGTTTTTTAGGAGCCACGAGCCGGAGGATCTGGATGAATGCATCGCTTTCCTGTACAGAAGACGTTGCCGGAAGGCCAACAGGGCAGGTCGGATGGTGCCGGATGTGGACCAACGGAATGCACGTGGGCATATTCATAGAGCGTCGAGGTTGAAGGGGTGGCAGAAGAATCTCGTGATGATGTGGTTCGCGGCTTGCTTGAAGTACCTTCAGTCGGGTGTTCTGGAGATTAACGGGGAGGAGGTTGATTTGTCGAAGCTGTTCGCCGGGGATGAGAAAAGTTCGGGAATAAGCTTCGGGTGGAATGATTTGTTGGTCGAGATGGCTAAGGAGAACACGCTTGGCAACATTGACAGGGTGGATGAGGAGCCGTTGTTCTCGGTGCTGTCGATTATGTGGCATAACTATAAGGAGAGAAAGAGAAATGAGCAGATTATCAAGGCTTCAAAGGCTCACTGAGTACCTTGCGGGGTTGAAGATCCATTCCTGCTGGTGTTGTGAGCACATCGATCCGATTTGCACGACCGCGCAGTCGGATGCCACTTCCAAGCTGGCGCATCTTTCGGGTGTGCAGGTGGTGGTCGCGCGTCCGGAGGTGCATCAGCGTGGGGATTCCGATTCGTTCCGTGAAGAGCTGGGGACGGTGATCTTCGTGTTGGAGAAGGTGCTTGGACTCGACAAGACGGAGGAATCGGAGAATGAGCAATATTCACGGCTTTTGGAGGTCGCGGATTTGATTCTGGCTTACATCACGGAGGAGGCTTCGAGTCAGAACTGCCGTCTGGTGACGGGGTTGTCGCTGGCTTCGGTGGATGTGGTGCCGGAGTCGAGTGTGTTCGGTGGTTGGAGCGGGTACAGCATCGAGCTTGCGTTTGAGTGATGGATGTCAGGGCGCGTTTTGTCAGCGAGGTCCTTCAGGATGAGGGGCAGCGGCTTCTGAGGAATCAGGGGAAGGCCATCGAGGCGAGGGTCAAGAAGCGTTCGGGGCGGCTGGAGTCGTCCAGGAGTGTGTCGGTGACCGGAGGGAGCGGTGCTTCGGGGACTTTGACGTTCGTGCACGTGGCCTACGAGCGTTTTCTGGATATGAAGCGTCTCCAGCGTGGCGGCAAGTCCGTCAAGAGCAACCGCAAGATCCACAACCGTTATGTCTTCGGTGCTTTCGCCTCCATCGCCGAGCGTCTGATGTACGAGTTCACGGAGGATGTCATCGCCCGGATCAGGGAATCGGAACTGGGGCGAACGAAGTGAAAATCAGGAGGGAAGTCTTGATTATTTGGTCCAAAGTTTGTTTCTTTGTAAACACATTCGCAATACAAATGCAATACGGAGGCACTTATGAGACTTGGAAAAGATGACATATTGGTGATTAAGGCTGTTCTACTGTATATTCTTACACATAGCAATGATGGTCAAAGGGACATCTACAGCCTTGTCAAGACGGCCTATTATGCGCAGCAGAATCATCTTGCGCAATATGGCACTCCCCTTTTCAAGGATTGCATCTGCGCTTTGCCGTTCGGGCCGGTACCGTCCAACATCTACAATGTTCTGAAAATGGCCAGTGGCGACTCCAATGAACTCAATTATCACAGATCCGATGATATGCATCTGGCTTCGGATGCTATAAATTTCAAAAGCGGGCGGTATTCCGCAAAGGAAGACCCCAATATGGATTTCCTATCCAAATCTGACATTGAGAGCCTAAACTATGGCATTGAAAAAGTTGCGAAAATGTCTTTCAACCAAATAAAAGAAGATACGCACGGAATGGAATGGAATCGTGCTTTTAACAGCAAGTCTTCTTTGAAGGAGATGAATCTTCTTAATATCGCCAAAGAAGGGGATGCGTCATCGGATGCCTTGCGGTATTTGGAGGATTTCCTTGAGACCGATAGGTTTGCAAGGTTATGATGGAACTTGATTCATTCCCTGCCGAACTCAGAAAGCAAGCTATTGAGATTGGTCAGGTTCTGAAGATGGAGATGTTTCCGGAAGACAGTGTGAAGCCTAAGCCGGGAAAGGAATCCAAGCCTAAAAGATTTGTCATTATCGGCAGGACAGATGACGGTGGAGTACTGGCCGCTCTTCTGGTAAACACTCGGATCAATGAAAAGATGTTTGCACAGATTGCACCTTACCAGCATTTGGTAAAGGCGGCTGACAATGATTATCTGGATCACGATAGTTATGTGGATTGCTACACTGTGAAGGAGTTCAACAGCGAAAGGGTTCTGGAAAGCGCTGAATATCTCGGACACATAAAGGATGAAGATTTAGCCGAGTGCCTTGACCACGTCCGACAATCCCCTGCCATCAAGCCTTATGTGCTGAAGAAGTTTAATTTATAAAGCGGTGGATTGATTTTTGCAAGAGGTAGAGATAACACGTAATTCCGATTGAGTATGTTCTGGGGTTCTTTTGATGTTCCAATAGGAGTGATTATCCTCGTTCTGCTGGTTGTGTTCTGGAAACCGGTGACAAGCAGGATTTTATTGTGGGTATTCGTCATCATCACGTTCCCTTTTGTCGCATTGTGGAAAGGCATAGAGAAATTAGCAGGAATAGATGAAAGTAGTTGTGGGACATCTGATGAGGACGCAAGAGAACTCGCACTAAAACGTAGGTGGCTGATGAAAAAGGTTGTCCTCGCAGCGACTGGTTTTCTGGCACTGTTCGCGGTCATTACCTGGACACTTCCGCTATTCGACATCTACGACTGGAAAGTAGTCGGCTGGCTCTCACTCCCTGCCTTCATTTTAACTGTCATTATCGCCACCAGAACAAAGTTCTTTGATCCGCCTAAGATATAATAATCAACATTTTTGTCCTTTGCAGCCGCCTGATAGCGGCTATTTTTGTGCCATAAATCACGTGAGATTATGGCTAAAAGAATTACTGATGAAGATCTTCGGCTGAACCTGATTGTCAACGGGGACGGCGGAAAGAAGGAGATGCTGGCTTTGGAAAGGCAGATGAAGGATTTGCAGAGTTCGACCAAGAAAACAAGGACGGAACTCAAGAATCTGGAAAAGGCAGGAAAGACCGGCTCTCAGGAATATCAGAACCTGACGAAAACCTTGAAGGATCAAGAGAAGACCTTGACGGAATGTCGGGATAAGTACAACAAACTCCAAAGCGCCATATCCCTTGAAAACAAGACATTGGCGGAACTCCGGAACCATCTGAAACTTACGCAGGCGGCTCTTAGCAAGGCGGTTCCAGGAACGGAAAACTGGAAAAAGCTCAATGCGGAAGTCCAGAAGACCAAGGCAAGGCTGAAAGAACTGACCTCGCAGGCCGGACAAACGAAGGGTGCGTTGGAGAAGTTGTCGAGCGTCAAGGCTGGTGCTTTGGCGGCATTCGCTGCGATTGCCGGAGCGATCAGAGGCGTGGCAAAGGCGTTCCAGAAGATAATGGACTTCGAGCAGGCAAACGCGAACCTCTCCACCATCATCGGCAAGAACGTCAAAGACATCGAAGCCCTGACATATTCAGCGATGGGGCTTGGACGCACAACTGAATATACCGCCTCGCAGGTCACGCTGCTTCAAACGGAGTTGGCAAAGCTTGGCTTCAAGGAAAACTCCATTATGGATATGCAGGAAGCGGTTCTGCATTTCGCCACCGCAATCGGGACCACTCTTCCGGAGGCCGCGGCTATGGCAGGTGCCACTTTGAGGATGTTCGGGCTCAATGCCAAGGACACCGAGGACACTTTGGCCGTGCTCACAGCAGGAGCGAACAACAGTGCTCTCAGTTTCACATATTACCAGACAGCAATGGCCACGGTCGGGCCGGTGGCAAAGACATTCGGGTTCTCTCTGAGGGACACTGTGGCCTTGCTTGGAACTTTGGCCAACGCAGGCTTTGATGCTTCATCCGCGGCCACCGCGACAAGGAATATCCTGTTGAACCTTGCCGATTCGAGCGGCAAGTTGGCGGTTGCGTTGGGGAAGTCGGTCAGCACTTTCCCTGAATTGATGGACGGTCTCAAGACGTTGAAGGCGCAAGGAGTTGACCTTAACACCACGTTGGAGCTGACAGACAAGAGGTCGGTTTCGGCTTTCAACACGTTCCTGGACGGAGCGGACGCGGCTTTGGAGCTTCGAGACTCGTTGGACGATGTCAACGGTGTGCTGAAAAAGACAGCAGAGGAAAGAATCAACACGGTCGAGGGTTCAGTCAAACTGTTGCAGTCGGCTTGGGAGGGATTGATACTGTCGTTCAAGGACTCCTCTGGGGTCATCAAAGACACTATCGACTGGCTCACAAGATTGACAGAATCAGTGTCGAATTTTGTCAATGCTAATCGCAAACAAGGCTATTATCAGCAATATGTGCAGAGCTTAAGGGCAGCCTCTGAAACTATGACGAGAGATGAACTCGTTCAGTATATCTACGAACAGCAAGAGACTTTGGCGCATACGGCACAAATAGTTCGTGAAGGTATGGCCAAAAAATCAAGCAAGTGGTTGGATGGGAGTGCGGCGGGTTCAATGGCTAGAATGGCCGAAGGCGAATTGGAGGGATTCAAAATGGCCGCTGCTGCCTACCTTGAAGGAGATGATAACATCATCGGCCCTGTTCGGAATAATGCGTCTTCGGTCACTGAATCTACAGGAGCGACAAATACTCCACCACCATCAAACCCACCGAACCCTCCAAAGCCACCCAAAAACAACTCACTTTGGTCATTGAGCAATGATGAGGCATTCCTGAAGGCTAAGGCGGAATTGACAAGGCAGTACAATGAGAAGGAGATTGCTTCGCAGGGGGAATATGACGATAGGATTTATGAGCTGGAGGTGGCTACGTTGACGGCACGGCTGGCTGCTCATAAGGAGAAGGGAGCGGACAGGGCCAAGATCGAGAACGAGTTGCAGGAGAAGATCAAGAAGCATTCGGAGGATGCGTTGAAGAAGCAGCAGGAGAATGAGAAGAAGGCGGCAGAGCTGACCAAAGAGGGGGCGGCGATCATCACCGAGGTGGAGACAGACAAGACCAAGGCGGCTGTGGACGGTGAAGAGGTGCGGTATCAGGCGGAACTGAAGAAGTTCAAGGAAACGCAGGTGCTGTACGAGAATCAGGCGGCGGTGCTGGAGGCGATAGAGAAGAAGCATCAGAATAAACTCTTGAAGATCAAGGAAGACGCTTCTAATAGAGAGTTATCACAATTGGAAACGGCTCACAACAGGAAAAGGCAAGAAATCTTGAGCGAATATGCAAAGACAAGTGCGAAAGAAGGTCCAAGCTCAGTAGCCCTCTCAAAAGCAGCCCGAAGTAGAGATGACAGCTTAGTTGAAGAGGATTTGTCTTACCTGAACATCTTAAAAAATCATCTTAACCAAATAGTGAGTTCCGAAGGGTTTGATGGAATTAAACTTCCAAAGGATGAACTGGAGAAGTACAAACTGAAGCTTGAACAGACCATCACCAAGATCAACGAATTGACAGCTACGCAAAACAAGAGCAATGCTGGGTTATTCGGTGGCACCGGCAATGGAGAGTTGTTCGGTGTCTCTCAGGAGAAATGGAACCAACTGTTTGCCAACATTGCAACCGGCAAGGCTGGAACAGCCGATCTTCTTACCGCTTTGTCCGGAATCGGTGGAGCAGCCCAGGAAGGTTTCAAGCTGGCAAGCCAGGCAATCGCTCTTACGGCTGCCAAGGAGCAGCAGGACTTCAAGCGGTACCAGAAAGACAACGAGAAGAAAAAGAAGGCTTTGAAGTCTCGCTATGATGCCGGATTGATGTCCCAAGAGCAGTACAACGCAAGGGTAGAGGAGATGGAAGCAGAAGAGGAAGCAAGACGTGAGGAGATGGAGATCAAGCAGGCCAAGCGTTCCAAGGCTCTCAGTTTGTCACAGGCGATAATACAAACATCTTTGGCGGTGATGAAGACCTTTGCAGAATGGGGCGGCTGGCCGGCTGGTGTGGCTCCTGCTGCCATTATGACGGCATTGGGTGCGGCCCAGATCGCGATGATCGCGGCGCAACCGGTCGGCGCCGAGGAAGGTGGTTTCGTAAACACTCGGAGGGCTCAGGATGGGAAGGCGTTCAAGGCGCGGTTGTCGCCGGACAAGAGAGGGTTCGTGTCCTCCCCTACCGTGCTTGTGGGTGAGAATGGCGGGGAATATGTGATTCCGGCGGAGGGGCTGAACAATCCGACGCTGTTGCCGTTCGTGGCCACGATGGAAGAGGCACGAAAGGCGGGAACGTTGAAGAGCCTGAACTTCGAGGCGGTCTATCCGGTGGGAGCGGCTATCGGTCGGGAAAGCGGTGGGTTCACGGGCAATGTGTCGAGTGGGAGTGTCGCTTCGACAGGCTCAGCGACCGGTGCAGGTGCTTCGACAAGTTCAGCGACCGATGAGAGGTTACTGGAGGCTATCGAGCTTCTGAACAAAAGGCTTTCCGTGCCTATCAAGGCGGATGTGTCGATGCTGGGGAAGAACGGGATCATCGAGCAGACGGAGAAGTACAACAGGGCTAAACGGCGTGGAACTTATGGCAGATAACGCGATTTTTTGCAAAAAATTTCCGTAAAATTCTTGGAATTTGGAAAAAGATTCGCATCTTTGCCAGCGCGTACTACATACTTAGCATTCTCTTTACGGCTGAATAATTCCGTAGAAGATTGCTGACATATTATTAAAGGGAAATTTTGCCCTCCGTATGGTCGTTGCTGACGAAAGTCGCAACAGCATTATGCCGTAAGGCAGGTATGTGGTACGCAGACCTTAGCGGAGGGTTTTTATATTCAATTAGTTATGCGTACTACTAATTCAAACAACGCGGCTGTTGCCGCAGAAAGCCACAAGATCGGGGCTGACTCTTTCATCATCGAGACCAGGATTGAACTGTTCCAAATTGCGGATCGATTCTCGGAGTGGGAAAAGCAGATGTATGAGAAGAAGGAGCTGTTGATGGACGGAAGGTTCGACAATGAGATTCGGACGATGAATGCTGCGTTCTACCAGTTGGATGAGGCTCTGAGAAAGATTCTGAATGAGGAGCTGGAGTTCGACATCCTTAGGCACGGCAAGACGGTGGAGTGATTTTTGCAAGTGGTTGGTTGACACTAATTCTGAATGAGTATGAGAAAGGTTATTTTTGCTATCGTTATAGTTCTACTGGGATGCTCAGGAACTTGCTTCGGAAGGAAGCTTGCGGATCCGGACACGCTTACGTTCAAGAAGACATATTCAATGCCAGGGATGAGTGAAGATGATATTTACATTTTTACGGCTGGCTGGAGAGCACCTTGGTTGGAATTCTATGGAGGGTCTTGCGGTAAATATGGAACAGAAGGCAAATCCTATGCTTGCTGGTTTTATGGGCAGAAACTGGATAAAGTCACTGCCAACATATTTCCTATGGTCTATCTGATTTTCCGGGATGGGTCTTTCGATTTGATATTCACCGACATTTCCGCAAGCTGGAGGTACAATTACATTGATTGTCTTTCTTCAAAGGATGATAGATTCAACCGGAATGTGTTTTGGCGGATGTCGTATAGTATGAAGATCCTTGACCAGATAAGGGTGCGTTCGAAGGAGTTGTTTGAGATTGTCACCGCCTCGATGGATCATTTCCTTGAGGTCGGCCCGCCGGTGGAGCTGAAAAAGGTTCTGTGATTTTTGCAAGTGATTGGGTGACACTATTTCTGAATGGGTATGAGAAAAGTTATTTTAGTTATCACTATACTGTTGGTTGGCTTCAGCGGGGATTGTTTCGGACAGGTTATCCAGCCAGACACGTTGACTATTTATGGGACGTTTCCTGTGTATGGAAGAGAGGCGGAATGGATGGAGGATCAGTTGAACATCTGGAAGCCGGATCTTGACTATATTCATAGAAAGAATGATTTCGACCTTGAAAAGAAAGGGATTACCGTTCTCCAGTGCCACGATGTCCGTTTCACTCATAATAATAAGGCTTCGAAATACCCGGATCATCTGTTTTTTGACCTCTATGTCAAGTGTATGTCTGACTCCTGCACTATCTATATGACTAATATTGATGTGATTTGCAACCATAAGCCTGGGAGATATATTCATAGGATGTCAACATACGATGACGCTTTGAACAGGAGCGGTGCCTGGCTCCGGAAAAACCGAGTGTTGGCTGATTCCGCAAGGGTATATTCATTGTCCCTGTTCCACGAGCTGAAAGGGTCTTTGGAGCAGCATCTGAACAGGCCGTTGGAGGTTCGGTTGAGACGTGTGAAGTGAGTTTCGCAGCCGCTTTCGGGCGGCTGCCTTTGTTCCGCAATCTCCATCGAACGAGGTGAAAATCAGATTCCATATATGACTTCTAAAGAATATATTATCGACGAATTGAATCGCCTTGCTAAAAAGATTCAGTATATCCGTGTACGCTATCAATTTGATCAGATTTCTTCTATGCACATAATTGAAATAATGCCCGATGATGTTTATCGTAATGACCCAGTATACCTTGAATGGGAGGATGGTTTGTTCGGTAGATTCTTCAAGAAGTTCCCGACTGAGAACCTTTGCTTCGTTTCGGATAAATCCTACATCAAAGTGAATAACCCTATTTTCATCAAGGAATAAGTTCATTCGCATAATAGGAACAACCTCCGTTGTCCTTTGTAGCCACCTGCGGGTGGCTATTTTTGTGCCATAATGAGTTTGTTATGGTTAGGATATTGACTAAGGATTTCACGGAGCTGGATCTTACGAAGGGGTTTGAGTTCCAGATCGAGATGGAGAACCCGATACTGGAGGAGGATCATATTCCTTCGGCTTTCAGCACGCAGATTTCGTTTCCGCCGTCGCCGGTGAACAGGAGGGTGTTCGGGTACACGCCGGCTATGTTCCTGGCGCCGAACGTGAAAAGACTGGAAGCTTCGGTGTGGATCGGGGGTGTGCCGTTTGTGAGCGGGACGCTGGTGTACGACGGAATTGAGGACGGGTGTCTGATGTACACGTTCACGGAGAAGGTGGTGGAGCTTGAAGGGAAGATCTGGGACCAGGAGATGCTTAGGTTCCCCATCTCCTCACTTCCTACGGACAACACGATATTCAGGACTCCTTTATTAGTCAACAAACAGCACGTTGCTGATCATCCTTACGCAGAGACAAACGCCTCTGAGGCCTGCGGCCTGAAATACTATAATTATCAGGATAGCGACACGAAATTGACGTATAATTCTTTCATCCCCGTGGTCTATGTCTCCGCAATCCTTAAAAAGCAGCCAATCGATTGTCTTTCAGACATTCTTGGATCAGAGCCTGATGAATATCCATTGGCCATTATAGGCCAATACCACGGCATACTTTTCAATGACCTTCATAAGGACGGAGATTCCACAAGGGGAACATCTAAACGAGGGGCACCGGCGAGAGTCAACTCTTACACAGACATAGCCAACTTCCTTCCGGACATCACCTTTGCCGAGCTGGTTAAAAATGTCGGGCAGATTTTCTGTTCATCCTTCTTCTCTGAAAATGGAAGGTTGGTAATGAAATCCGCAGAAGCTATCCTTACGTCAAGCAATCCAATGAACTTGGATGAATTGATTTCCGATGACTTTTCCTGCGAGGTCGAAACCGCACAAAAGTACAAGTTCGGTTATCAGGAGGATGAGTCCGGCGAATATAATCTTGACAACCTGGAAAAAGATATAGCGAATGGCGAAATTGTGTCACAAGAGAATTTCGTCGTGTCCGACATTCTCTCAAAATTCAAAGACGACTACACAGTGGTGTTCTGCGATGAGACAAAGGACATCTATTCAGGAAGACGATACCAGGTGAAGACCGGGACCAAAACCGAGACATACTATGAGGATGTACAGCAAGGCGAAACGTGGGTGACAGTCGAGAAAACCAGAGTTGTGGATGTTTTCACGGATTTCTATGATTCCGATGTCATTTACCAAGGGGCGAAGGCGGAAGAGGCTTCTGCTGACGAGGACGCGGATGAGTTTGATAACGTTTCTGATTTTATGGCTGTGAGGTGCATTCCTGAAAAGACAATGGATTACATCAGAATGATGCCGATTGTCGAACCGGAAGGAGTGTCGGGAGACCGAAGCAAAAAAGCGTATATCGGGATAATCCACACCGATGGATCTCTTGTCAGCAACGGATATTTTGCAGCCATCACTAAATCAGACAGTCTTTTCCAAGGCAAAGGATCAATCACGCCATCTGGGCTTTGGAACAAATACCACAAGTCTTTCGCGGAGTGGCTGGGGAAGACACGGCAGAGGGTGTCGGTGGATGTGAACCTCTCCCCTATCGACCTACATAATTTCAGGCTGTACAGGCCGGTGTACTTCAAGGGGAGGAAATGGATCGTGGCAAAGCTTTCGGTGACGGTGGCGGCGGGGTCGGAGGCTGTCTCGACACGTGGGGAATTTATCGAAATCTGATGTCCTTTCTGAATGGGGCCTCCAGCCGTACATTTGTCCTGGGTTGGGGATGATATACCCTGCCATTGAAAGACGAATATGGAATTTACAGGTAGCATACAATTCGCTGACGAAAGCTCTTGGCTGACGTTGACCACGGAATCGGATGACACGGTGACGATCACCGTTAAGTTTGGTTCACGAATCCTTGCATCACGGGAGGTGCTAAGCTTTGACGTGGCTCCTAACTCCGGAATTGTACGGCTACCGGCCGGTGAGATTCTCAGAGCGCTGATGGGCAATGGCATAGGGATGGTGACTGGCTCATTCACAGCCACACAAGGCTCGTCCTCTTGTTCGTACAGTTTCAACGTGCTGCCTTGCAGGAAGTTCGCATACAAGTCCCTTGCCGCAACTATATTCACGACAAGGCCGACTAAGTCCCCTGCCTATGAAGGAGCGAAAGATCGGCTCTATTTCTACAGGACTTCGGGTGATGTCTCCACTTATGTCAGATTCAAGTATCTTGCGGGAAACACGTCCAGCAGTTACAAACTCAGCCCTACATATTACGTGTCAGGTCAATACTATGACCTTGACGTTTCCGCCGACACGATGCTGGCTACTGCTTCCGCAAAGGGACTGAGCGTGTCCAACATAGCGTCCTATGATGTGTGGATAGAATATTCTAGAAGCGCGTCAACTATATATTCATTCGACATCAAGATGATGCGGTTGCCGCTGAAGACCTACAAGTTCCTGGGGCGGCGCGGGACGTATGAATATATTCACGCAATCGGGAAATTCAGCCGCTCGATAGAGTCGGAGACGCAGGTGTTCGTAAATTCCGGGATAGAGCAGGAGCTGGAGAATGACTATTCGATGACCTTTGAGCAAAACTCCGGGCACATCGACAGCATCGGGATGAACGGGTTCTGGCTGGAGTTTCTTGCGGCCAAGGAGAGGTACATCATCGAGAAGGATGGTTCGGAACGGGCTATTGTCGTGGATGAGTTCAAGACATCGCTGACGGATCGCGCGGTCAGTAGCCTGACATTCACGTGGCACTATGCGAACCCTAGCAACACAGTGATAAGCAATGCTGATGTCGCCTTGACGTCTCTTTCCATCACGGGTTCATCTTCTGTCAGCAATGCGAAGAATGAGGCACAGTTCGGAGTGACATATTCACCGTCAAACACAACGCAGCGTGGGGTTTCCTGGAGTATCGTAAGTGGTTCGGACTACGCCGCAATCACCCAGAACGGACTGCTGACTGTGAAAAACGGAGCTAATAGCGACACAGTCAAGATCCGTGCGACAAGCAAGGTCAACACAAGCATATACGCAGACAAGTTGGTGACTGTCACTTATAAGGCGGCAACCGTTGCGGTCACTGGTGTGACAATCAACAAGGCAGTACTGTCATTATCAATCGGAGATTCCGAGACGCTGGTGGCGATGGTGGTTCCTGAACGGGCCACGGACAAGTCCGTTGTCTGGTCATCGTCCGCGCCAAGCATCGCATCCGTGGATCAGAGCGGGAAAGTGACCGCTAAATCAGCCGGTTCCGCTGTGATCACAGTCAAGACCAACGATGGCTCATTCACGGCAAGCTGCAATCTGTCAGTGGCGGCGGTGCTGAAATATTACACACTAACAGTGAACTGCACAACTTCTGGAGCAACCGTTAAGGTTCTTGAATATGTCGCCGGGCAGACCAGCGTCAAGGATGCGGTTGACTACACCGGGCCTATGACATTCAAGGAGAACACCACCGTCAAGGTTTGGTGCCACAAGAATGGGATGATCGACTCAAGCACGCAGACTATTCTGATGACTTCGGACAAGACAGTCAACGTGGCGTGCAGGACGATTCCGAGCTGGGATCTCGAAAGCGGAGAAATCATCGGCAATGGCGGAGAAGAGCGCTCCTTCCAGATTTCCGACCCTGATGACGCTGGTTGGCAGTTGGACGGAATCCCTGAATGGATAACAAGCAACCTCGTCGAAGGAATCGGCTCCTCTACCATAACGTTGACTATAGCCGCAAATGGAACAGTGGATGAAAGACAAGCTACCATTTGCCTAAAATCAACTGCGTATGACACGGGGAATATCGCGTCCTGCATCCTTACTCAGGAAGCCGGCGAATACATCGTTTTTGCCGACTCCAATGTCGAGGCCATCTGCGTTGAGCATTTCGGGGACGGTGCCGGTGTCTCTCATTATAGTGCCAATGCGACCACTTCGCTTGGTGGGGTGTTCTCCCAGAACGAAGACATCGAGAGCTTTCTTGAACTCGACTATTTCACCGGTGTCACCGAACTTGCCGATGATGAGTTCAATGGTTGCTCAAAGCTCCATTCCATCGGATTGACCAACATAGTTACCCTCGGAGCAAGAGCGCTGAGAAATACCGTGCTAAGCGGAGCCCTGACATTACCGGCGTGCAAGACCATCGGCAATTCAGCGTTCGCATACGTTCCGATGGAGTCGATTGTGCTTCCTTTATGCGAGACGTTGACGGGGAACGACTGTTTCTACAACAACACACTACTCAAGACGATAGATTTCGGAGCATTGAAAAAAGTTGAAGGGTTTGGTTTTATGACCGGAGCCAGCTCGCTTCAGTCTATCATAATAAGAAGCACCACTCCTCCTACTTTCGTCCGGCCAGCGGCCTCTGACGGGCATTTCTCTCAAGTACCTGATACTTGTCTGATCTACGTACCGGATGAATCGGTGGATACTTACAAAGCCGCGGCAGTCTGGAAGACCAGAGCCGCCTACATCCGCCCGTTATCAGAATTGGAATGATGGAATATTATAGAAATATTTGAATATGAGCAATATGAGAAGCAGAGGATGCGGATGTGCCGGTGGCGGTCCCGTTGTCCGGATTGTCAAGGGCAACGACCTCACGGTCGAGGCGGTGGTCTCGGTCTGGGACGCGAAGGAGTGCGCCTATGTCCCGATGGATCTCACCGGAGCCTCGGACGTGGCGCTGAACATGGTGGCAACGTTCTCGAAGGTTCCCGGCGACGGGGTGTCCGCCTCGGGTTCGAGGGTGTCCGCCTTCTTCCCGGCGGGGAGGCTCGGGAAGGGCGTGTACGGCGTGGAGATCACCTTCCGCGACACAGGCGGCAGGTGCAGGGCGTTCGAGAGGTCGCTCATCGAGGTCGTGGAGTCCAGCGGCGAGGCAACGGTGGACTCGACAACAGCCGAGGGTGAAACCGGCGAGGGGCTGAACGTCACGGTCAATGTTTTGACAAGAACTGTGCGAATAGGAACCTCCGGAGCAGGGGGTCAAGATAATGTCATTGAGAAGATCAAGGTCAATGGAACTGAGCTTCCAGTAGAGAACAAGGAAGTAAATATCACGGTTCCCGCTAAGGTATCAGAGCTTGAGAATGATTCCAATTTCCTGACCGAACATCAAGATCTCAGCCACTGTGTTCAGAAAGAAGAGGGCAAGGGTCTCTCTACCAAAGACTTCACTCAAGAAGATAAGGATAAACTGGACGGCATAGAGAACGGGGCTCAAAAGAATGTTCAGCCTGATTGGAATGCCGAGCCTGGAACTCCAGGGGCTATCCTTAACAAGCCAGACATGTCTGGGGGAAGTATTACAGTAGATGCTGAGCTTGATGCAGAATCTACCAATGCAGTTCAAAACAAGGCTGTCACTAAGGCTATCACCGAGCTGCAGGACTACTGCTTCCCGACTTCACTTGAGGCTTCCATCTCGCCGTCTTCGGCAGAATGGACAGGTAACTCAGTAGAGGTCAGTGTATCTTTCAGGGTTCTTAGAAACTCTAAGCCAGTAGTAGCTGACACTGTCCAGATCCAGTTCAACGGCGAGACTAAGACCCTGGAGAATGTAGCTGAGGGCTCAGAGAAATTCACTCTCTCTACTCAGGGCTACAAATCTGGCTCAGTCACTGCTAAGAAGGGTTCTACTACTATAAAGAACTCACCAAAGTCTATCAGTGCTAATCTCTATCACCCAGTATACTATGGATTCTCTAAGGCCACTATAGAAAATGAATTGATTATCACTTCTCTGACTAAGGGAGGCTCTTCTCTCAATGGTACCAAGACTCTCACCAATGATGATGCTACTAAGTACCTATGGCTCTGCGTCCCTAACACCATGTCAATCAACAAGGTAACATCTAGTGGTTTCGATGTTCCGTTCTTGGCTCCAGTAGAGGCTTCCACTCCACTGGGAACCTACAAGTGCTATCGAACTAAGGATCTTCCTGGTGCTGGCTCTATGACCATTGTTATCTCTTAAAAACTTAGAATATCATGGCAGATTATATCAAGATCTATGGCGAACTAAGACGACCATTAGAGGGCCAATATGTCACAGACTCAGATCAGATAAAACATGAGAGTGAGACCGTAAAACAAGTACTGGATAGACTAGACGGTGTCACCTACGTAGATGTCCCAGAGCTCAAGGATGATTATATTGTTCAGGCAAGTGCATCTCACAAAGAGACTGTCTATACTATCGAAGTGGGAGCAACCACTCATGCTATCGTGGGAGACTCTACCATCAAATGGATGAACGGAGAGGCTCCTGTCACTCAAACTGATCACATCTATGTGGTCTCAGTGATCGGGTCTCTAGCTGTCTGGGGAGAATTTCCAAAAGCCTAAGCTATGAGTGTATTTAGAGTTCTGATGATGCACAAGCATCAATCTCTGAGTGAGTTCATCAAACTTGTTCCAGAGAACTTAGAATTCCCGGACCCAGAGAGCACTAAAGATCTAACCATAGAATCTAATGCTTCATGGACTCTTGGAGTTAAATATAACGACTAAACACCTAACAAATATTAATTTATTAACTTTCTAAAACAATTAAAATATGGCAAAACCGAGTTGGATTAAACTGGGCAAGAGCTCAGGTTCCATGAACGATTCCACAACTGTCACCGCCCTTGAGTACACAGGACGTCAGCAGAGAGGTGGAACAATCACTGCTAAAACAACTGGAGGCGCAACCGACACTACTTCAGTTTCTCAGGACGGTAAGGCTGAGTTCATTAATGTGCCGACCAAGACCTACAATGCCGCTGCAAAGGGTAGCAACTCTGATGGTTCTGACATCATTCAGATCACTGGTACAGCAAACACGGCAAACATCAAGGTAGCCGAGACTACGGGCAAGCTTATCTCCGGGGCTACCTACAAGATCCAAGTCAATGCTGTTGATGATGATTCCTGGGACGGTAAGACTGACACGGACATTGATGACGATCCGGGTAAGGATGCTCAGTTCACCTTCACCATCGACGTCAAGATCCCCGAGAACAAGACTGAAGCTGCCAAAACATTGGAGATCAAGCTTCAAAACGGTAATGGCGATGTTGTCACTGATGCTATCACCATCACTCAGGCTGCCGGTGTCAAGTCTTACGGTGCTGTTACTCTCACCGTGGGTACTTATCAGCAGATCCCTGCTGCCGGTGGTACCGTTGATGCTCCTTCTGTTTCATTCTCTCAGCCTTGGGGTTGGAACGGTGTTACCTCGGGTGGTGGTACCATTACTACAGGTGGCACTGTTGCTTATGCAACTAAGACCGGATGGCCAGAAACTCTCACTCTTGCTGCCGCTACAGGCAAGGTGACTGCGGCTTCCCGTGCTACAACGGTAGGTGATGTTATTTCAGGCACTGTTACAGTTACCCTCACGGCTAATGGCAAGTCCGCTTCTAAAGAGGTTTCAGTTAGTCAGCAAGCCAATTCCGTTACTTATGCAGTTACGGATGTGACACTGGCTGCTCCAGCTGACATCCCAGCTTCCGGAGGTTCAGTATCTTCTGCTACAGTTACAGCTAAGGGCTCAAAGACCTATACCTCGGGTTCAGTAACCAGTGATGTTGCCCTTACCAATGGTTCTGATGATTGTACTATCACATTCAGTAAGGCCATTAGTGCTGCTTCACTTGGTACTACTGTTACCAACAGAACTAAGAAAGGCACTCTCGCTGCTACAGTTACTTGGAAGACCACAGCTACCAAGTCTGCTTCTGTAGATGTATATCAGGCAGCCAACACCGCCACTTACGGTGACATCACCTTTGACTCTGCCGTTGCCACAGAGGTTTCACTCAAGGCCGACGGTACCCAGAGCCGCAACATGACCGACAACTCCAATGTTGGAGCCAAGCAGACTGTCACCTATACTTCAGGCGCTACCAGAACAGAGGCCAGCACTACTGCTGCGGTTGTCTTTGATCTCAGTCCAAAGGTCAAGACCGCTGCAACGGGATTTGCTCTCTCTTCTGACGGCATCGTCTCTGTTGGAGCCAACCCTACTACGGAGCCTCGTGGAGGCTTCGTAGTGACGGTTACTGTCACTGGCGAGGGCAGCAAGACTGCCACCAGAGACTTCACGTTCAGTCAGCAGGGGTCTTCTTCCTACATCACCCTCACTCCAGAGAGCCTCACCTTTGTTGCTGCCGGAGAATCCAAGACGCTCACCATAGAGTCAAACGACAGCTGGACTCTTGAATAAGACTGTCATAAGGTGGGAGGGGGTGATACCCCTCTCATCTTCTAATTTATTCTAAAAAAAACGAATCATCATGGCAAAACCAAGTTGGATCACCATAGTATCTGGATCTACAGGAAGTGGCTCAGGGACAAGATCACTAAAAGCAAGTTCTCATACTGGAAGATCAAGCAGATCTGGCTCTATTAAAGGTGTTACCTCTGGTGGAGCCTCTGATTCTGTAGTTATCTCGCAGGATGGAGCCAGTGAGTTTATCACAGTAGACAAGACTTCCTATTCTGTCACAGCTCTTGGTGGCACCGTGAAAATCACTGGCACTAGCAACTCCCCGTCTCTGAAGTTTTATCAACTCACCAATATCTCTTCGCTTTCAAACTTCACCCTGAAGGTGAACGGAACAGCTTATACTTGGAATGGCAGTTCTTCTCATACTATAAGTGGGGATCCCGGGGCTTCTGCTTCTTACTCATTTGAGATCTCGTTTGATGTAGCCGAGAATCAGACTGAAAATTATCGCTTTATATCTTTCAGGTTATCAGATTCAGGATCTTCTCCCCTTTCATCTAAGATTACCATAAAGCAGGACGCTGGTGTGAAGACCTATGGCCAGGGATCTATAAATTTTAGGTACCCAACCTGGAGGATAAATGCAGCGGGTGGTTCAACTTCCCCAAAAACTGCATGCTCGGTACCTTGGGGGTGGAATGGCAAGACATCGGGGGGAGGAACTTTGAATATTATTGATGCCGATTCTATAAGTTATGCTTATAGAAAGGGTGGACCATCTTCTCCACATTCATGGACCCTGGATCAATCTACAGGGCACTTAACAATGACTTCTCTTGGTAAAAACATTACTACAGGAAGCGGTAACATTTATATTGAGGTTACCATTGTGATAGCAGGCCAAACTTTAACTGAATCTGATTATGTAAAGCAGGATGCAAACAAAGCTACCTATAAATTAAACTCAGCATCAGTTACATTGTCTGATATCCCTGCTTCAGGTGGATCAGCTGACTCACCAAATTTTGTCTCAGCTTCCGGTAATATTGATTACACTTCGGGAGAGTCTGATACTCCTTCTATAGCATCTTCTGACGTAACCATCACGTTGTCTAAAACGGTAAATGGCTCGAATCTTGGTTCAACCGTTAAAGCCAGAACAAAACTTGACACAGTTACAGCCACTATAACTTGGAATGGCTCCTCTGTTACCCAAAGTCTTGATATATATCAGCAGGCTAATCAGGCAACTTATTCATCAGTTAATGTCGTATCTTCTACTGTAATCGTTCCAAAGACGGGTGGGGATGTAGATATAGCTGCTAAGGTACATCCGAACCAGACTGCTACTTATACATCAGGTGCTACTATAGCTATAACTGATTTCACTTATGAATTCACGTCAGTACCAAGTTGGGTAACTGTTGATGAACTCACTCTCAAGGCAACTGTTGAGAAGAACATCACAGGTTCAACTAGAAACGAGGATATTAAGATAAAAGTAACTGGGGAAGGCAACAAGTCTACCACGGCATCTCTATCTCTTCGTCAGGAATCTTTAGTTGTTCCTTCTTGGTCTTTGGGAGCTACCGAGACTTGTGCTAGCAACATTTCATATCTGAGTTTCACTGTTAGTGATCCTGAGAATATGGGTTGGAGGGTTGCACCTTCAGATTCTTGGATAAACTTAACAAGTATTAACGACAACCACCGAATAGATCTTGAGAAAAATCTCACCGGCTCTCCTAGAACTGGAACCGTAAAATTGATAAGCACTGATTTCAACACTATCTATGCTACTTGCACCATAACTCAGGAGGCGGCTATCTTGCCTTCTTGGGATCTCCCGGCAACGTTGGTATTTGAGGCTGGTGGCGATGGAACGATTTTACATATCACAGATTCAAACAACGTCGGCTGGAAACTGACTTTTCCGGATTGGTGCTTGGTCAGTGACGAGATTACCGAGGGATCCGGCGACCGCGACACCGACCTGGTGGCAAGGGAAAATATCACCGGCTCTTCAAGAACTGGCACTGTAAAATTGATAAGCACTGATGGGAATACCGTCTATGCTACTTGTACCGTAACTCAGGATTCATTTGGTGAGATCACCCTTAATCCAAATAGTATTGATATAGAGCTGGAACAATCAGGGGATATTTCTGTAAATTATAAGGATATTACACCAAGTTCTATAGGAATAAATAAGAGTGACAGTCTTAAAGAGGCCGAAGAAAATGGCTGGATATATTTGGAATTCACTAAGCCTTCGGGTGACGATCTGGCCAGTGGTAGTTTTAATCTAAATATCCAGGTCACAAGTGAAGCTGAAGCAAATCATCAATATTCCTTTAGGGTATATGGAATGGGTGGAGATGGTAATCTACATACTGCTCAGGGAACTATTGTAATATCTGGGTAGGACTAGGCAGGAATTGGATTGACAAAGCTTTCCCAAAAAAAATCTTCAAAATTAGAGACATGAGCATCAATATCAAAAATTCAGAATGATGGACGGATTCAACGCCCACATCCTCTCGGACGAGGCCTCCGCGGGGAGTGTCGTGGTCGGCACGGGCATATCGGCCACATTGTTGTTGTTTTTCCAGCAGTCGTTCGAGAGGATGCTACCCTACCTCGTCATCGCCGCCGTGGTCATCCTGATCGACCTCGTGTTCGGCATCAGGGCCGCCCGGCGCAAGGGCGACCGGATCAGGATAAGCCGCGCGATAAGGCGAACTGTCGGCAAGGCGGTGGAGTACTTCTGCTGGGCGGTGCTGGCCTCCAGCCTCGCCGTCGCGACGGGCTACGCGGTCATCGAGACGGGACTGATGCTCGTGGTCATCGGCGTGGAGCTGATCTCCATCGCCCAGAACTGGTACTTCTGGAAGTTCGGCCACAAGGCCAGGGTCAAGGTGGACGCGGCGAAGGTCATCGAGGCCGTCGTCCAGGCAAAGACCGGGGCCAACATCGAGGGTGCTGTCAGCATCGAGAAAGGAGAAGGGGAAAACAAAAAGGAGGCAAAGGACGATGGGGACGATCAGTAAGGATTTCAGCTACCGCGAGTTCGCGGCCTCGCCGACGGCGGAGCGCAAGGGCATCTGCAACGTGATCACGACCGCGGCTGTGCGTGACGCGGTGAAGGAGCTTGTCGAGAAGGTTCTTCAGCCGCTCCGTGACAGGGTTGGGCATCCGCTGCGGATAAACAGCGGCTACCGATGCCCGGAGCTCAACAGGGCGGTGGGAGGAGTGGCCACCTCGCAGCACGTCAAGGGTGAGGCGGCGGACATCGCCGCGGAAGACCCCCACGAGCTGGCGAAGGTTGTCAGGGACACGCCGGAGATCTGGAGGGAGGTGGACCAGATGATCCTCTATCCGACATTCGTACATTTCAGCCACCGCAAGGGTGGGCCGCAGCGGAGGCAGTTGCTCTACAACAAGAGCTACAAAGGTGAAAAGTTTTAATATTCAATGAATATGGAAGTGTTAATCAGAGTTTTGCTTTACATCTGGCAGTTGCCGCAGAATCTGCTGGGGCTGCTGTTGTTCTGGTGGTACGGCCGTGGGTGCAAATCATCCAAAGGGGATTATGTGACGTACAAAATACTGTATTCCGAAAAAATGCACGGTGGGATCAGCCTCGGACGCTACATCGTGCTCCCCTACCATTATCTTCGCTCATCATCGAGCACCTACGTTCAGAAGACCATCCATCACGAATATGGCCACACACGGCAGTCGCTTTATCTCGGATGGCTATATTTGCTTGTCATTGGTTTGCCGTCTATTACGTGGGCTTGGCTGTATTCTTCATTCAAGTATTTCAGCACCGTCAGTTATTATGACTTCTACACGGAGAAGTGGGCTGACAAGCTCGGAGGCGTGAAACGATGAAGCCGGGCTGGATTCTTCTGCTTGTCGCCGCTCTGGTGGCCACGGTCTCCATTCTGAGCTGGAGGCTGGGCTACAGCGCGGCGGTCGCTGAGCCCATCGAGGAACCCAAGGCCGACACTCTCATAGTAAGGGACACCGTCACAGTTGAGTTCCCAGTCCCCATCCTAACAACCATCACTGACACGATCCTTGTCGCCTATCCCGACATCGTGATCATCCACGACACCACATTCGTCCAACTGCCAAGGGAGCGCAAGGAATATTCCGGCAAAGACTATCGCGCGGTGGTGTCCGGCTTCCAGCCAAGCCTCGACCTGATCCAGGTCTTTCCGGAAACCAAGGTCGTGACCCAGACCATTTCCGTCCCGTCACGAAAAAGGTCTCATTGGGCATTGTCCCTCCAGGCCGGCTACGGCATAACCCTCCAGAACAACCGCATCACCCCACTCCCCTACATCGGTGCCGGAATCTCGTACAATCTGGTTGAATGGTAAGACTTAAAAATAGGACTCGTGGTGACGGATGGACTCGTTGGCAGTGCGGGTCTCAAGAGGAGTGTAGAGGTCGGTCATCTGGAGGGAATGATGGCGGGCTTGGTCACGGACGGAAAGAAGGTCGGTGCGGGCCTTGATCAGATCCGTGATGCCGGTGTCCTTGAGGCTGTAGAACTTATACTCGGAAGGGAGTTTCAGATCCTTTTTCAGATGGTATGTCCAGAAATCACCGAAATGCTTAGCCGGATGGTGTTCGGGACCCGGGCGAAATCCGGAACTGAAAAGATACCAATCAGCGGGACATGACAGGACATCAAGGTCGAGCATCAGTTTGAGCACGCAATCCGGGAGGGTCACAACGGCATCCTTCCGGTTCTTTGAATATTCAGCCCTGACGGAAATGGTTCCTCCCTTTACCGAGATGTCGCCTACACGGATATGGCTCATCTCCTTGGGGCGTATGAAGCAATAATAGAGAACGTAGCAAGCCAAAAGATAGTGACGGTTGCGGTCGCCGCAATATTCACGGATGGCAAGCATCGTCTCCTTCGGGATGACGGTGCGGTTCTTTGCACACTTGCGCTTTCCCTGAACGGCGGTAAGATTCGCCGTGAAGTCCTCGCTGATGTAGTTCTTCTCCATAAGCCATCCCGCAAAGCTGCGAAGCCAAGAGAGGTAATTGTCTCTGGTTCTGGCAGCCTTCCCGCAATCAAGCCATAGCCAGTCGAGGAACTTCGAGACAACTGATGACTTTAATTGATAGACATAGCACACCGGTTTGTGTTGTTCGCTGTTCCAGCCACGGAACACGTTCAGGAACGAAGTGTAGCCATTGTAGGTCTTGACGCGCATGATGTCCGATTCCGTCAACTTGTACAGATAGCGGTAGTATTTCTCACAGACATCATCAAAAAGAGTGTATTCCTCCGGATTGTTCAGGGACAGGTAGGGATTCCATCCTTGCGAGAGCTGGTCGTTGATGTTGATGACCATGTCGTTGGCGTACCTTCTGCGGGCGGTCACGCCTTTTATCTTAGGCACAGACACCCTCTTTCTTCTCATGCGACCGGTTTCCGGATCGAGGCAATAGAATTCAACATACCAACGCTTTCCTTCGGCGACCTTTGCCGGAATAAAGCCATTCGTCGTGCGGAGACTTGAAGACATTTTTTTTGTTGGGGAAA
>ERZ1034723.104-NODE-104-length-47238-cov-14.605748_pt1 | contig 47238 bp, 38 predicted proteins | sample MGYA00520637_ERZ1034723 | MGnify/ENA primary metagenome ERZ1034723 (study PRJEB33766, sample SAMN09781719) | gut metagenome | biome: gut microbiome | host: Homo sapiens | place: Madagascar | study: EMG produced TPA metagenomics assembly of the PRJNA485056 data... | reverse complement strand
ATCAAATATAAAAATAGCTCCAAATCCAGTAATGGGGCGTGATTCAAAGAATCACCCCCCAACACTTGACATAGAGCCACAAATCAGGCAGGTCAAAAGACCTGCCTGTGTCATCTATTCATGGTTCGATTTAAGAAGCCCCTACGGAATAACCATAAAAAACTCATAGATTTTTAGTTGTCGCCCCATTAATTGCCCCTAAAAAACTTCGGGAAACCCCACTAAACTTTGGAGACCCATCTTTCTCAAGACATACCTCCTCTTACTCTATAAAGAATATCCATATTTAAGCAAAGACAATTGTGAGCCACTTAACATTGTGGCTTTACCTTCTTCGGCTCTTTTCAATAAATAATCCGAGCAAATTTTTCTAATAGGATCATCCAATGCAATGTCTATATATTGAAACGAATTATTAATAAAACCATTATCATATAAAACACTTGCATACCGCTCTTTTGTATTTCCGGAAGACATAATAAAGTCAAAAATAATACTACCCGAATAAATATGCTCCTTATTTAACTGAGAAATCAATGTTTCGATATTCTCCAATGGATTTGTAGCAGCAATAGGAATCACAATACATTCATAGCTACTACAATTATCTTTAATTATTTCGTATGTACTACTCATAATATGCTCCTCCTTTTTTACTCAAATCAACAGTAATTTTTTATTATATATTTAGTCTATACTATTGTCAAGAATAATATTCTTCAATTAATTTTAATGCATCCATTATTGTTTTGTCAACTTCCTCGCTTGTTAATACTTTTGTCGTATCAATACCTAATGGATTTGGATTATCCCAATGTTGTAATTTATTTCTTACCACTGCCATATAAGTATATGCTTTACCTATAGACTCAATCTTATGCTTATTATTACCTAAATGTCCCCAATGCGCCCTTTGTAACTCATATTTTGTTGGCTCACCATTTCCATCTCTTTCAGTCACCTCAAAAACATTTATTTTGTGACCACGTAAAAGTCCGGCAAGTGCAATTCTAATATGTCCCTCTAGCGCTCTTTCTGCCGGCGCTGCTAAATATGTAGGATCAAATTTTTCTTCCAAGTCACGCCTATTTTGAAGAGCTTGGCATATACAATTTTTGAGTTTTGATGACATATATGCCTGAGAATTTACAAACATATCGTTAAATTCTGATTCAATCTCTTCCAACGTTGTTTTCGTTCCATAAAATGCATTTAACGCAGCTATATTTTGTTCTTTTCCAATTAGCCCTGCCACCTCTGCAACACATACAGCAAAAAACATTTTAGGTTTTCCTTGAATCATGATAGTATGTCCAAGTGATGAAGAAAAATGTGTTATCGTTACTTCATTGCCACTTTTATCGAAAAACTTGCAAATCGTGACAGTGTCTTCATTGCGAATCACCTCATACCTATCACAACATTCTTCATCTCTTAAAATTACTATTAATTGATCAAAAATTGTTTCATCTATTTTTTTATAGACAATTGTATCATTTGCCTTCTTATCAGACGCCATTTGAAGGGCATATTCATTATTCACCTCTACATAATCTTCAGTATAAAGGTTACTATCCTCATAAATGTGTTTTGCGAACAGCTCTTGTAATTCTGTATATCCACCTTGTCCTGTTTGTATTGTAGTTTTTGCATTCTTATTAAAGAAGAAATCCAAAAAAAACTTTTTTCCCTCTACCTCAATTGATAATCTATGCCTTGTTCCATCAATATTTTCAATTGATCCAATGAGATAATTCTCATAACCTTCTAATATACATTTTTCATAAACAGATGATACCAATCTGGTTCTATCGATTTTCAAATTACTGTACGACATTTATTCCCTCCAAGTCAAAAATCCTTACGTTCATTTCTTTATTCATTACATCAATTGAATCAAACGTTATTTTCAAGAAACCTTCTATCACTCTATATACCACTTTTATATTTGTTACTTTTTTATAGCCTCTTGTTTTAAGCAGAAATTTCACAAAATCCATTGTACTTTTTTCTGTGATAATCTTATCTTGAACAACATAAGACACCTTGCTTTCCCCGCATTTATATGTTTTCCAAAATTCATTATACAGAGAAATACAGTCATCCACATCCATTTTCTGCAATCCCTCTTTAGCAAGCTGATCGGCCATCTCATTGTATTTTTGACCACTATGACCTTTTACCTTTGTAAATTCAACTCGTATTTCAGAAGCACACTTATCAATAAAAGAAGCATATTCTTGAGTACCACGTTTGTTTGTTTTCCACTCGCCATTTGCCCAACTTGCAATTCCTTGATAATCGTGATAAATTCTGATACTCTTTATTTTGTTTCTTATTGCCCACTTTATAGCTTGTACTGCCGCTTCCAATTCACCAGCAACATTTCGCATTTCAAGATAGTCAGCATTTGCGGAACTTCCACTCATTTTGTGAATAATATTACCAGCTTTTATTATAACACACCCATATGCATACCTTCCTAATTCCTCATTAAAGCTTCCATCAACATATGCTTCAATCTCCGTTTCTAGAAAAACATCATTATCCTCGCGCATATACTCATCCGCTTCTTCTTTTGCGTCAAATGATTTATACTTTGCATCACTAAACCCTAAAACCTGACTTTTACACTCATCCCATGAAGTGTATACCCCAACTTTTCTTCCTTTCTTTACTGCATAATACTTCAAATATTAATCCCCCTTTATTTTTTAATTATATTCTTAATTTGCAATTATAAATCAAACGAACAAAAACTGCAAAGATTATTACTTACGTTCAACTATAAAACACCTTTTCTACTTGATTATAAGTAGCAATCACCATTTCACGCGAATCTCCCAGTTTGATTCCACGGGAAGTCATTGTATCCATTGTCATCTGGTCTGGATATTCATCATACGCACTACAATTTGTAGCCATTATGGAAATTCATTTTACATCATCATAACCGTTTCCAGCACCATACAAACCTATGTAATTGCTGTATCCAAAACCATTGATATTAAAATCATCATAAGAAACCGGCTGGATAGTTTTCTCTTCTGCAATCTCTGTTTCTTCCAAAGTCGCAGTTGACTCTTCTACCACTTCCGTTGCTTCAGTATGCTCAATTTTCTGAACCGCTTCTGTAGGTTCTACAACATCCTGATATTCCGATTCTGTTTCAGTAGCCACTTTCTCCGTTACTTCCGCTTTCTTGTTGTCTGATCCACAGGCCATCAAGCCAAGCGACATCGTTGCAGCAATTATAATTGCGATAACCCTTTTCTTCATCCTATTTTCCCTGCTATTGTTTATATTTTTCTCACAACACAATGCATTCGCATACCTTTGCGTATCTCAAACTTTTCCACCTTGAGTCCGGATTTCTTACAACACTCCATAACCGTTTCCCTTGTGGCAATCTTAACATCACCGTGACCACACAAATTTGCAATTGGAAGCTCGATTTTATCCATAAACCACAATAAAAACTTATTTTCACTTGTCACATCACGAAGGATCAATCTTCCCCCCGGACGAAGACATCGCTTTACGCTGTCGAAAAATGCCTGCGGATTCGGATAATGATGAAAACTGTTGGAGCAGATGATCGCATCAAACGCATTTTCTTCAAAAGGAAAATTCCCGCAATCCCCTACTACAAACTCCGCATTCGGAATCTGCTTCATCTTCGCCTGTTCGATCATCGCCGGTGTCAGATCAAGTCCCGTGTAATGACGCTCCGGATATTTTTCTGCCAGAAGCGAAATCATCGGAGCCGGACCGCATCCGGCATCCAATAGATCGGAAAAATCCTCCTTCTCCAGTTCCTCCAGAATATCCGGGTAATCCTTCTTACACATTTCGTAGATACCGGCATGATTACTCTCGTATCTGCCTGCCGCCTTTGTGAACTCTCTGACCGACATATTCTTGTATTCTTCGTTTGTCATAATTATTTCCCGTCTTTCTGCGAAAGACACCAATGCGTCATGAAACTGATGCACTGACCTTTCGCTATCTAATCTGTTTTCCTTCTGATATTATCTTCTTATAAGACTGACACACTACAGAACACGTGGAGGCGAGTGGCGGGGCTGTATAGCGGCGACCTCGCATAATTATATTTTGTCGGTCATCCGTTAAGGCATCAATGAGTGGCGTATAACAGTAGCCCGTAAACTTATCTCTTCCGAAGTCGACTCGATCTCGCCGGATGGCCAGTCACTGTCAGTTTTATAACTATAAAAATCAGGAGGTAGTTACTTGTCTTTTAAAATCTTGAAATTTAATTGCTGTGGATTAGATGTCCATAAAACATGGATCTATGCCTGTATCGGTATTACCGATTCCAATAATCGTACAGAGTATAAGCAGGCTCGCTTTTCTTCCTTTACCAAAGGGCTGAATGAGCTGTGTGACTGGCTTGCCAAATATAACTGCAAAGATGTTTGCATGGAATCTACCGGTAAGTATTGGATCCCTGTGTTCAATATCTTAGAGCAACGTGAAATATGGGTTACTCTATCTCATCCCAAATACACGAAACCGATGAAAGGAAACAAAACCGACCGCAAGGATGCCAAATGGATCTGTGATCTTTACATGTGTGGTATGGTAAAACCTTCCTTTATTCCGTCTGCTGACATCAGAGAACTTAGAGATCTTGTAAGATACCGATACAAACTCACCTGTATGATTACTGGTGAAAAGAATCGTGCTCAAAATTGTCTTACAGTATCTAATCTTAAACTTGATGATGTCTTTTCTGATGTATTTGGAAAATCATCTCGTTCTATTACAGAACACATTTTGCAACACCCTGGTGAAAAATTTGATGTAACACCTTTCATTAACGGACACTGTAAAACTCCTATTGAAGAAATACAAGCCGCCATTGATGGTGCTATCTCGAAAGAACAAGCTGTTAAACTTAGACAGTGCCTTAATCACATCGATGAACTAAATAAGCACATTTCAGAAGTAGAACAGGAAATCCTTCGTCTCAGTGATAAATACGAGGCTGCTTTAAATCTAATAAGGACTGTTCCCGGATTCGATAAGAATCCCATGACTGCTATTCAAGTGCTTTCAGAGATTGGTGGTGATATGTCTGTCTTCCCCACAGCGAAACACCTCGTCTCCTGGGCAGGATGTTGTCCTCGAAATGATAAGAGCGACCGCAAAATCAAATCCACTCGGATTTCCCGTGCCGGTTCCTATTTTAAACCAGTTCTGGTGCAAGTTGCAAATGCTTTAATCAAATCCAAGAAACATCCTGAATTTACAACTCGCTATAAGCGTATTAAAGCACGCCGTGGTCACAAGAAAGCCATCATCGCCATCTGCCGTATGATCCTGACCGCTATCTGGCACATACTCACAGATTTAAAACCATATACGCCGGATGGTTTTCTTGAATCCCGTCCTGTAAGTAGAGAAAAAGTACTTACTACTTCACAGGCACTTAATCTGCTTAGACAACGAGGTTATCTCATCAAAGATGATCCTTTACCTGCTTCCTGATTAGGTGTTGCGTTTATATTCAATTTTCGGTCACCAAATGATGGCTTATTTGTGATGCCCAAATTTATTCTCTATCCACTACCTCTTTGTTTCAAACTTATTTCACCTCTCTCAATACCCGCGAATCTCTTGTCTTTTTTATTGAAATTTATCTGCTAAATTTCCCCATACACAATTTGATTATAAGTCTTCTGTATACATAATCTTTGGTGCCATACACTTACTCATTTTTTAGCTACTCACATCAGTAAAGTCTTTGGTGAATTTAATATACACCAAAGACTTTAACACTACAACCACACTACTGACGCTGACGAATCTGCTGTTTTATCTCAAGATTATTTGTAACATATCCCTTTTCACGTAATCCATTAACCATCTCTGTATATATATCATTCCCCTGAGGATCTCTAATTGTAACAATCAACACAAACTCCTGTGGTGGAACGATCATTCCATTTCTTGGGCTCATATCAATTCGAATTTTCCAGCCATCTTCTTCTTTAATCCCCTGATTACTAATCTTTCGATAATATGATTTAATTGGACTCCATTTAAATCCATTTTCAACTCTTTCCTGTTCATATTTTTCATCCCACGTCGCTTCCAGCGGCACACATCCATGAAATTTTGGTTTTCCATTTAAATCATACTTGTAAGTACCAAAACTAGCGTCAATATTAATTCTGCAATACTCACGTCCGAATCGCTCATCTACAATTGGATTATATGCTAATGTCATTCCTATCTCACCATGATACTTTCCATCATAAATTAGCGATTTGGGGAACGGAAAATCATACATCTCAAGGTGATATCCCTGCACAACTCTCTGTTTAAATACTAAAGTCACTTCATCTTGACTGCATTGTAGCATCTCTTGTACATCAACAGATGGCATGCCAAATCCATAATATTTTATATTATTTTGATCTTTTTCAAGCAAATCTCTCGAATTCATTCTTGCCGAATGAACCAACATAGCCTTCGCTAAAAGCAAATCTTTCTCAACCATTTCATCATAGATTGTCGCATACTTTTGGGCAATTCTAGGTGTAGAATAACTGGTTCCCACGCCTTCAATTACATTTCCCTTTACATCCATTCCTCTCATTCCCAAGTCAACAATACTCATGGTGGTGGATACATTTCCTCCATAATCCACGACATCAGGTTTAACAATATAATTTGCTCCTGGTCCTCTTCTGCTAAATGGTGATGGCTCATTAGTTTTCACAATGGAATCTACTGTTTCATATAATGCAATAGAACCTACCGTTATAGCTCTAACTGAATCTGCTGGTGAAATTATTCTATCTCTTTCACCCATGTTGGTTTGTGTTGGCCATTTTCTTAATGGTGGTTGATTTAAATTACCGCTAGAAACAAAAATCTGTACTTTATATGTATCTTGAATATAATCTAAATACATACCCAAATCGGACATTGCACCATTGCATATTTTATCTTCTATCCCTAACGACAAATTCCAGATTTTCGTTGAACCAGAATACTTTTCCATAACATCTTCCATAATTTCCATTAGTTCTTCTTCTCCAATGGTATCTACTGGTCCGACATCCGAATTCCCATTCGGAATGGCTACAATATCCACAAATTTAAATCTTCTCTCAGTTGGCACATCAATATTATTTAAAACATTCCCAAATTGAATAGTAGATGCTATAAAAGTCGCATGTGAATTATTTTGATATATTGGATTCACATATTCTTCTCTGGCAACAACATATGGTTCTAAGTATTTGTTATCTCTGCTTATTCCACCATCTATAATTCCAATTTGAATATCACTGTCTTCATGCTCCTTCTCTAGATATTCTTCTAACTTAGATGCATCATACTCCTCCAGTGGTAATGAATACTCTTGAAAAAAATCAACAGATTTTACTCCATTAATTGCTGCTATCTTTTGAACATCATCAAAAGATTCTACCGAAACTTTTAAAAATTTTATTCGATCGCCATACGCAACCATATTACTCTTTTCCAGCAAACCAATCTGCTCAAGTTTACTATTTACATACGCTTGCACTTGATTATTATCAAAATCATCATCAAAATCAAAGAATTTCACTTTAATTTTATCTTTTATTTTTTCAAATTCTCCCTCTTCTTGCTTTTTTATGATATCTTCCGATATCTTTTGTTCCGCACCTATCGGTTTTATATCTGTTATTGCAGTCATATTGGCTTTAAATTTAATTGACGGGGGATTTTGCACCAATTCAATTGTATCTTGTATTCCCTTTTTACTTACCTTTATATATATTTCATGTAAATCATCACCGCCAATAATAGGACAATTTCGACAAAAATCATTAGGCTTGTGTGATTTTGCAATCGCCTCCGTTTTCATCGTGATCTTCCCAACCGCTGGAACAAGTGCATTCTCATTAAACAAATCTGAATAATACTCTTGCAATTCTTTAAATTTTCCAATAATATTTTCCTGTAGTTCAGGTGTAACTTCTCCAAAAAATTTCGGTTTTCCACCCGGAAGATTTTTTTGTGTATCCGTTGCTCTCTGCATCACAACCTTAATTGGTAAATTTTTTTCACTCATTAATCAATTTCCTCCTTTACTAATTTTGAAATAGTAGTTTTGGAACTTCCCAAAACATCAGCAATAACCTGAAAACTAAATATTTTTTCGTTGCAATTTCGTAAGTATTTCGCTTTAATAGACATCAATTCCTTATCGCTCTGATAATTTTGTGGCAAAATATTTTTATGAACAAAAAATTCATCATATATGCTTTTCTTGGAAAAATCACTTCCTCCAATAATCGCATTCCTCATCGCTTTCTTAATTATCTCTTCAATGCTAGCTCCACTCAATCCTTTAAAAACAGTTGAAAGTTCTTTCTTTTCCTTTTGCGATAATTCAATTGTATTTGATGTAAAAAGATTTATCATCTCTACTATTGCTTCATTATCCGGCAACTCAACTTCCAACCTATAATCAAACCGCCTCCATACTGCCGAATCTAATAAGTTTTCATGATTCGTTGCAGCTAAAAGCAAACTATCACTACTCATCGAGTCAACATTTTGTAACAAACTATTTACAACTCTCTTCAATTCTCCCAGTTCATTACTATCATCTCTAGCTTTCGCTATCGCATCAAATTCATCCAAAAACAACACACAAGGCATCTTCTGTGCAAATTCAAATAATGTACGAATGTTTTTTGCTGTTGTACCTAAATACGATGATATAAGACTGTCTAGCCTCGCAACTACTAACGGCAATCCGAGTTCTCTTGCTATTAAATATGCACACTTAGTTTTTCCACATCCCGGAGGTCCATATAAAAGTAACGTATTTGACACACCTATGCCTAAAGAATTCAACTTATCCGCATTCTTATAACTTAAAATAAATGATTTCAATTTTTCTTCATTATTTTTTGACAAAATAACCTCATATTCATTTGGATATATAACATCTGCCAAGGCTGTTCTAGACTCTGTATCGACAGGAACCGGATTAACTTTCTCCATTCCCATAGCAGATAAAGTTGTTTCACTCTGTGCAGTCAGCAATTTACTAAATTTGTTTGCAGCTCTTGTTTCATCATCTTCCTCAAGTTTTTCTATCAATTGTTTTGTATAATTAATCACCTTTGCATAATCATGTTTCAATGCACCTTCTACTATCTTTCCTACTTCTATCGAATATTTCATCCTACTTACCTCCTGTATATTATTTATTATACAGGAACGTTTTCGTATTGTAAAGAACGTTTTTATGCTATTCGTGCTTTTTTAGTCTATTTCAACGAACGATTATATTGTTTTTAGGAACGTTTTGTTTTTTATAAATTCTATCATCTCCATAATCAACTTTTCTTTCAAAATTGTATCACTTGCAATTCCTACATAACCTATATATCTCTTTTCATAAAAAGAAATTAGCCAAGAATAACTTGCTATTCTTGGCTAATCCTACCTATATCATATTTTTATCGAATACAACTTTACAGCATTCTCTTCCAAGCATCCCGTTTCTCCTATATCACCACTTCTTTCTTTTTATCTGCTGTCGGCTGTTTCCTGTCAGCATCCATCTTAATTACATCATTTTTCTTTTCTGCAAGTCTCTCTTTTAGTGAAGGACGTTCTTTCTTCTCATCACGCTTTTCCTCTTTCTGCTTTGCACGTTCCCCGGCACGGTCACTGCGGAACAGCTCATGTTCTTTTGCATCATATTCATACACATGATCCGAAAGTCGTTCCTGTGGTGCTACCTGTGTCTGGTTCACTTCCTGCACCATCTGTTCAAGATCTCTTAGCTCCATTCCGGCATCTTTCGGGATAATCAGTGTTTCATGTATAGATGAAGGCAGTACATAGAAGTCTCCAACCTTGTCTGCAATTTCCTGTCTGGTATCATCATTTAATATAGCGGCAGCTCCATTTACCTTTGTATCATTTGTCAGAACAAACATTGTATCCGGAACATCCGGTATCATCTGGGACGCCATTTCTCTTGCCTCTGATATGTCCATGCCATTATCCCTTGCAATGTCCCCAGCCCTCATTTCTATAATGGTCTCGCTCATTCCCTTGAAGCTGTATGGCTGTAAAACATCCATGTTCAAAAGAGCCTGTTCATGTAAATCCTCAAGGGTAATAAAATACTGCTCCTTCTTGAAATTCATAATCTTTGCTTCACGCTCCACAAGCATGGCAAGGGTAGGTGTCTGTACCCTGCCCACCTTTAACACCTTGCCGCCATATAGAACGGTAAAAAGCCTCGTACCGTTGATACCCACAAGCCAATCCGCTTCCTGTCTGCAAAGTGCGGAATGGTATAAATGATCATAGTCACTTCCTTGCTTTAAATTCTCAAAACCTTCCCTTATGGCAATCCATAAGCGTTGCGTCATAGGTTCCATGCTTGCCTGACCGTCCATTGTGCCTAGTTGCTTTCATGCTAATCTTTCCTTTCTTTCCATAAAAAAAGACCAAGTAAATCTCTCTACTCAGTCTGTTTATCGTAACAATATTTAGTTCTTTTCCCGAAGGGAATTGCAACGAAGTTGCTTAATCTTGTGAAGCTTTGCTACAAGTAATACCCAGTACTTAGTGGCGAAACGCCACTAACTGGGCAATGGTTGCACCCTTGACCGGCTAAGGCGCTTCGCCCTTAACCCGAGCGGAGTCTTTCTCCTGCACCTTGCGTAAGGCTCTGCCTTTACAATCCAACAACCTGAAAGTTTCTTTTTCTTGATAAATGGGGATTAGTTTTCCTTTTTTCCAATCAGCAATAACCACCTATGGTCAAAGCATATTTGTCCCTCCTTGATATAGGGATTAAAACCTGTTTTATCTCCACCATTCAAATCGTATTCCATTTTATCAATAATATCTTTTTGAATATCCTCTGGTGTACTTGTCAAATCCATCCAACTTTGTAGATTTACAGGAACAAGTGTTGTTTCTTCAAGCTGAAGCTCAAAAGCATCCTCAAACAATGCTTCAAATTCTTCTCTGCTAAGTATTCTTGTATGTGAGTTATCACGCATCGTTTCAATAGCGTCATTAGTTTCACGCAATTCTTCTGTAGTCGCTACCATATCCCAAATAACAAGTTTTCCACCTTTTTTCAAAACTCGTTGCATCTCCCGAAAAGGCTTTTCAGGCTCAACAAAATGGTGCAATGAAAGTCTTGTAATCACAAGGTCAAATGTTTCATCTTCAAAAGGTAAGCATTCCGCATTCCCCGATACAAATGATATGTTCTGAATACCTTCTTGCTTTGCCAGTTTTTTTCCCTGCTCCAACATTGCTTCTGTCAAATCCAAACAAGTAATGTCCTTAACATAAGGAGCCACTGCTCTTCCACATATACAGGTTCCAGCAGCAACCTCCAATGCATGTTCATTGCCCTTTGCCTGAATACTACGAATCAAATAATCGGTATATTCTGCCTTAGACATATGATATGAAGCAAATTTCTCTGCTTGTGTACCAAATGATTTTTTCACTTCATTATAGTTATTCATAAACTTTTACCTCGCTGTAAACTTCAAAGTTTCTGTTCCGTACAAACTGGAAGTTTCACCTTATCTGGTTAAAACATGTTTGCAATATTTTGTACATCCACATTTTGGACAAGTTAACTTTCTTTTGGTAATTGTATGAGGTCCCATAACATAGGATTTCATATCAGGAACAAATCGCTCCTTGCATTCAGGACATTCAAAGGCTCCTGCTTCTCTGTCTAATACACATGCAATAGCGATTCCCATTACCGTTATTGCAAATCCAATCCCCATCAATAGCACTCTAGCCCATACCTGCATTTCAAACATTCCCGCAACAACAAATAAAGGTACTGCTGCAACGATTACCAAAACACTAACCATTCTCTTATTAAATGCTTTGTTAAATTCTGCGTTCTGAAAGGCATAATCATTGAACGCCTGCCAATATTCCAGCCTCTGCTGCTGTGTTGGATTTGTCGCAGTTGTCTTCCTAATCTCCTTCGTCCAATCATTTGGTCTTTACACTACTGTAAATGATGGAGCAATGTCAGAATCTCCTATCTGGAACAACTTTATTTCACATAAGAAGAAGCCTATCTTGTCGTCCGCATGGTTATTAAGCCACTCAACTGCTGCCTTGTGTTCCTCTCGTGCGTGTTTTACTACCCAGATAACCACATCTGCATCTTTCCCAGACGCATAAGTAATCAATTTGCCAAGATGGTCATGATCCGTGTCTTCTAATTGATTTTCAATGATAATCTTTCTGTCGGTTCCTGTTTCAGATGCATAAATATCGACATTGAAATCTCCAACAGATGATTCTGTCTCATCAACTGTAATATCAAGACCAACTGCATCTGCAAGCAGGTCAACATTCTCAGCTACCCAAGTGATTTTAAGTTTTCAACCTGTTCATCAATCGTCATAGGCGATTGATGTTGCTTCAGTTCCCCCATATATTTTCTCCTTAAAATTAAAAGACCCAACGTGGTCCGCATCGTTGAGAGGCGTGTTGGGTTCTGTTGATATTAGTATATGTTAAATTCCGGGAAATTACAACAATTACTTTTCAATTTTATAGCAATCATTTGATTCTTCAAGTCGTCTTTGTTGCTTCAAAATCATTTAGTAAATTTCTCGCTGCCTGCTCACTTCTCTTTTCAAACAAAAGATATGCGATGAATCTATCAAGATCCTCCTCCGCATTTCTCGTCAAAACAATCTTGTAATCCATACTTTGACCTCATATCGGAAATCACATCGTCTGTATCTCTGAACATTCCCTGTTCTCCGGATTTTTTCAATTTTGCAAGCATCTCTTTCTCCGTCATTGGTGCATATGGATTTGTTTCTGCCTGTCTTTTTATTTCAAAAGGGAATCCATTTATCGCAACCGCCTGTGTTAAAAACATTCTGATTGCGGTTGTTGTGTCTATATCTAGATCTATAAATAATGCATCTGATTTATTCTTTAACTCATCGTCTACTCTTACTTGAATTGTACTAGCCATATTCAGCACCTCCACTTCCATTCATCTTCTTTACCATAATGTCAGGTCATTTCTAATTCAATACATTTGTATTATTTTTGCAAACACATAATTATCCAAATGGTTTAATTTTCATCACCACCTACGCCCAAAGAATTGTTCCATCGTCATAACTTGAAAAGGCACTGACTGTAAAAAAGCAATCGTATTTTTTTACGATTGCTTTTTTGATTGTTCATATTGTAATTCTAAAATAAAACTCTATGATAAGTTTCCTTTCTTTTCTTCATTTTCTCACCACACAATGCATCCGCATTCCTTTGCGTATCTCGAAATTTTCCACTTTGAGCCCGGCTTTCTTACAGCACTCCATAACCGTTTCCCTTGTAGCAATGTTCGTTCCAAATACGCTACACACCCATATCCACTCTCTCGCCTCTTGCCTTAATGCCGTCAGCAGCCTTCAAGTCTTTCTGATATGGATTACTCTCGTTATAATACTTGATCTGTGTATTTGTCACTCCGCCGGACACATATAAACGGCCACATTCCGGACAGATTGCGGTATGAATACGCACGGAAGCAGAGATTACTTTTCCGTCGTTCTCTGATGCCTTGCTATATGCATTGGAGACATGCTGACCCTCATGTGCTCGTACTGCGGAAGCTGCAGCTTCCGGAGAGACATGCGCAGCACTCTTAAATGACACATTTGCCTCGTCGGAACCGTCGATGTACTTACGGTTCTTACAAGTCTGGCACTCTTTTTTCTTGCCATCCTTATCGACTTTCGAATCGACCGATTCCGCATGATCTCCGTTTCCGTCATTCACTTTGCGTTCGGTTCCATCCACATTCGATCCGCGTCCAACGCGTTTTGTATCGTCTGGATTTCTTCCGATTTCTTGATTTCCATCACGACCATCATCAATATTCCGACCAGCTCCATATGTCGTTTCATCGGGGCTCTTCATCTGCCAGTCATATCCATATCCCAAGCCGCTATAATCTACACCGGTAATTCCCATCATCTGCCCTCCTCTCGACCATCATTCCTTATCAACATTGTACTCTCATATTCCCTATTTTAAAATCCCCTATTTGCCCGTCCGGGCATATATTATCCGTTTTACCAGCACCTGCTGCATTTTCCGAGTCCCATATTGATGGCCTCATCTTCGGTCACCTGCGTAGCGCGATCCGGGTTCATATTGCCGCAGTCATTCACACTGTGATACTTGTGTCCGGTCGCCGATATCCATACTTTTGTTGCTCCGGAATCTGACGTCGAATCCGATGCTTTCACGGATGACTCATTCTTTTTCTTCTCTTTTGGTTCGGTTGCAGCGGTTTTGGCCTTACTGTCACCTGTCGCATAATTAATCTTAATGTCCGGCTGCACATTGTAGCAATAGACATTGAAATAGACGCCCTGCCCATCATCTTCAACCGATTCTGCCTCAATCTGCACGCCGCTTGCGACAAGATTATCACCGTCAAAAAGCGGAGTCACGCGATACATCACATGATTTTCGGTCTCTTTTACATAATCTGCCACCAGATTTTCAAAAGGAAGCATCCCATCCACATTCAGATAGCGGGTTCCTGTAATCAGATTCTTTTCATTGGCATTCTCGCCGGACAACTGATAACCGATCAAGTGGCAGCGGTTGTAGAGATATTTTCCATCCACATTATCGTATTTTACCGTATGCCATCCGGTAGGTTTCACCGATCCGATACTGCCTCGCTCATCGGTCGGCATCAGGTCGGTACCGACACATGCATAAGCGACACCACATCGTCCCAGTTCATCCAATTCACTGTAATATTCATAAGATGTCGTCGATAAATCCGTATCCCGGAATTCCGGGACATTGTCATTTACTAATGTAAACGGTTTTCCGGAATACCTTGGAATATTCGCAAGCGAAAGCGTTACTTCTGTGGACGGTTTCGTCTGCGCCTCGGTCTGTGTATCTTCCACAATTTCCGTCTCATCACGCGGCTCTGAATCAGCGATTTGCGATTCCTGTATATCAGCAACCTCTGTGCTCAGACTCTCCGTTGTTACATTAGACGATATCTGATCCGATTCATTTTCAAGATCCGGCAGAAATCCACATAATAACAGAAATAGTATTCCAATAATCAACGGGCGCAGCACTTTATCTTTCGGTAGCGCTTTCCACAAATTTCTGATTTTTGCAATCGGTAAGGATATAATTCCAAGCATACAAATCAAAATCGAACTGATATGAAATCCATATACTGGCAGACACAGGATACAAAAAATGCAGAATGTCCAATTAAATATTTTCATGCTTCCACACCTCCACCGTAATCTTGTCATGGGAATTTCCGGCAAACGCACTTGTCGACTCTAATTTCCATTCTGCCTCCGGCATCGGTAAATCAAAATAGAAATCCGCTGGATACACCCGGTTCCATTTAAGAAGAATAACCTCTGAAACCTTTTCTGCATATGTTTTTAACGATTGATCCTCCACAAAGCACAGCTCATTTGCCCCTGCTTTCTTTAAGAAATCATCATCCGAAACAATCACAGGAGGCAGCGGAGTATCAAATTGTCCTTCCGTATAAGAATTGATCCAAAGCTTTCTTTCACCAGCCAGCGCGATCAGGTATTTTCGCAGATTCTTGTCCTGACTCTGTCTGCGTCTGTTGAACATCATCCCCATATTGTCATCTACTGCAACGCATAAAATCATATGATCGTCTCCTTATTTCATAATTCCACTTTTTCAACCGATAAAAGACTTAAACACCATCCTCGATCCATACTCCATGACCGAGGCAAGAAGCGGCTATGTGGAGGAAAAAGCGATATAACGCTTTTTCCCCAAGGCATACTCCTGTATTTACATAGTCTGTTCATCTGTCATCTTCACTATCACAATGGTCAGATAGCCCTGTGCCAGCTCTAGTTCATTCAGACTCTGATATACCCGCTCATTTTCCATTCCACAATTCGACACACCGCGCACATAAAGCAGCCGTCCCTCACACTCCTGATCCCGAAGCGCTGCAATCAGCTCCGTCAGCCTTTTTCCTGATTTCATATAAACACAGGTCCCACTATAATCAAATGTCTTCTGTACATCATACGTACCCGGAATGATATGAATCTCTTCACTTTTCTCTCCAAGCGAGATGCCAAGCCTTGCTGCCACTACACAAAAGGATGGCACACCGCTTATCATTACAGCTTCGTATCCAGCTGCCTCCGCCCGATGGTGGATATACATGTAAGTCGAATACACACTCGGATCACCAATCGTCAGAAGTCCAACACTCCTGCCCGCCTTTAACTCGGATTCAAGCGTCTCAAAAATTTCATCGTGTGCCTTCTCTAATTTACTTTGCTCCTTTATCATCGGAAAAGGCATACAAAGCAGCCTTTTTTCATCCATTTCAGGACACACCTGTGATGCAATCCCATACGCATAACATTCTTCCTTTGTTGCTGCCGGAAGCACGATCGCATCACATTTTTTAATTGTTTGAATTGCCTTAATCGTCATAAACTCCGGATCTCCCGGACCCACACCGATACCATATAAAACTCCGGCTTTCTTTTCGTCCTTTGAGGCAAAATCATCTATTTTCTTTTCTATATCCGTTGAATTTCTATTGTACATCTTCATTTCATTCGTCATATTTTTCCATAAAGTATTCATCTTTTCATTTATATATTCATATTGAGGAGTTTCCCTATGAAAGTCAACCTTAAATTCGAATTTGCCCATCATCACTCTGTAAAACAGAACGTTTCGAGGTGCTGGTTTGGGCAGCTACACGGCAGCCTTCATCCGTTCCTTGCGCACCGTGCGTGCAAGTTTCTTCATATCTACAGGCTTTGAGATATGGGCATTCATGCCTGCACTAAGTGATTTCTGTACATCCTCGGAGAACGCATTGGCGGTCATCGCAACAATTGGAATCGAATGCGCCAGCGGATGGCTGCTGCTTCGAATCGCTTTAGTCGCCTCGTAACCGTTCATAACCGGCATCTGCACATCCATAAGGATCATGTCGTAATCTCCGGCAGAAGAATTCACAAATGCATCAACAACTTCCTGTCCGTTCGGACAGATCACACAGTATGCCCCTTCCATATGAAGAAGCTCCGTCAGAATCTCCGCATTCAACTCATTATCCTCCGCGCAGAGAAAATGCATCCCCTGTAAACAACCCAACGCATTCTCTTCCTGTATCTCCCCCGACGCCTGCTGGTCTGCTGCCGTCTTGTCCGAGATCTTGAAATCCAGGATCAGTTCAAAACATGTGCCTTTTCCCTGAATGCTCTCAACATCAACGCTTCCTCCCATGAGATCCACAAGACTCTTGACGATCGACATGCCGAGTCCGGTTCCCTGGATCTTATTCGTGAGGAAGCCCTCCTCTCTGGTAAAGGATTCATAGATTTTGGCTAAAAATTCCTGACTCATACCAATTCCATCATCGATCACCTTCAGGCAGAGCTTCGCATACGCTGGAGACGTCTGCTCCATCTCAAATACTTCGATGCGGATATTCCCCCCCACCTGAGTGTATTTATATGCATTGGACAACAGATTATTTAAGATCTGAAGCAGCCTCATACTGTCGCCCCAAAGCCACTTGTGTTCTAACTTCTGAACATCGATCACAAAACTTTGCCTCTTCGCATCCGTCTGCGGACGAAAGGCAGTATCAATCTGATCGAACAGATCCGGAAGATAAAATTCACCGACATTCATCGTTGTCTTTCCACTCTCGATCTTGCTCATATCAAGTACATCGTTGATGATTCCAAGCAAATGTTCGCTGGAGCCTTTGATTTTCTTGGTATATTCACGGACTTTGAGTGGCGAGAATGCCTCATGCTCAAGCAACGTGGTCATTCCGATGATGGCATTCATCGGGGTCCTTATATCATGTGACATATTGGCGAGGAAATCACTCTTCGCGTGATTGGCATTCTCCGCCATCTCGAACGCATTCTCCGCAACCTGTACCGCCTTGGACAGATCGGCATTCTTCTGATCCAGCTGCTCATTGATGAGAGCCAGCTTATCGTTATTTCTCCGCTCCGCCTCCACTGCCGCTTTCTGATGCTGCCGCATGGTTGCAAAGATTGCAGCAGCAGCGATCGTCACAAGAAAAATTGCGAAAATGAGCACCGTTCGAACTGACAGATTCACCAGCTTTACAGTATTCTCCGCCACATAAGAAGACGGTACTAAGAAAAGCAGCGTCCAGTCCGAATCCTCCATCTGATACAACGCATAATAATACTCTGTGCCGTCCAATATCGCATTAGAATAAGAAATACTGTTTCTTGCGAGTGCCTGCTTTGCCTGCTCGAATGTGCTTCCATGCAGATACTGCATATTTTTAAGCACGGTAAACGTATTGTACCCGTGCAGCACCTCATCCGACTGACTATTGAAAATCTTTAAGCCATCCCGATCCACCACATAAACCGTATTGTTTCCTTTATAAGCGTTGCACTCAAAATACGGATTAAACACCCTCATATCCTGTGCGATACCATAATATTCAATCAGAACATTTCTTCTGCCATCATCAATATGGATTGGCTGCTCCACTCTCTTGAAGAAAACAATCTCCGTCTGATTCGTCGTCACCGTATTCGTCACAAAGCAGACCTGATCCGGCTGGTTTAAAAGCACCTCCATCTCCCGCAGATTGCCACCAAGTCCGTCCTGCGTATAATAACGTCCCAGTTCATCCACAGCGATCAGTCTCTGGCTTTTGCTTTTCAACTCATTGATCCTTGTCTGCTTTTCCATAAACTCTGACAATCCCGCCACGTTTGTGATCTCGATATCATCCAGCCGGTTACTCTGCGATGCCACCGTCTCCCATCGGTTATCGATCATATCCTCGAGTCCGTCAAACAGCTGCGAAGTGACCGCCTTCATCTGACTAAGCCTCTCCTCATACAGAATACGGTCAATATATTTGTGATAGATTTTAAAGAAAAGCATCACACTTAAAACAACGATCAGGATAAAGATAACCACAATTTTAATCATCTGCGAATTTTTAATCTTACATCTCTTTAAATTAAGCATAACAAAACAAAACTACTCCCAAACAAGATCTCCAAGTGATAAAGTGTCAAACCGGCTGAAATATTTCTGTGCCGCGGTAAGCCCCTGAATGCCAGTGTCGGTCAGTTTTCCTTCTTCTGCCACAGCGTCCGTCACCCCGCAGATTGCCACTGTGTAAACAGTATCCTTCTCCAGCTGTAGATCAGAGGGCATGACCAGTTCATACGGAAAGGTCCTTCCATCTCCATTCCGGTCATAACCATACTCTGCCAGTTCCTGAATTCTTTGTCCGCTCAGCGTCACCGTCATAATATTGCCGGTCCATCCTGTCGGCAGAATCGATGTAATCTCCTGATCCGTCAGCGGCAATGGATACAACGCACCACTGACACCTTCCATATTCAGATCCTTAAACTCCGCCAGCTTATACCATTTATTCTTCGAGATCAGTGCAAGATCGGCACCGCTCTCCTGTGCGAAGCAGATCCCAACCGCTTTCGCACAGGCATCCGTATCCAGCTTTTCTGTCACTGTCGTATAAGAAGCGGTCGAATTATCTTCGATCAGATGTTGATTCGCATCAAACGCCTGCACCACATCGGAAAGTTCCGCTTTCCCACATAGGAAATCGATCATCTTTCTTCCGGTCGCCACGATTACATTCTCCCACCCATCGTAGATAAACGGAGCCGTCATTCCGGCATTAATCTCATCCTCAATCTCCGCATAATAACCTTCACTTTCTTCGACCACATAATCCTTGAGTGGAAGAAGCAAGGTATTGGCATACGTTTTATTGAGTGCTTTCATACCTTTGACCGTAGAAAGTACCTCCATCACATGAAGTGCATCCGTAAGCTTCTGTTCGTTTCCTTTTTCTTCGAGCCGCTTATTGATTCCCATATAACGCGAAACATTCATAATGAAAGCATTCTGCGTCCCATCCTCTGACAGATACGGCATCAGTCCGAACTCATCCTCCGTCTCATCGTCTGCAAAAACATTAGCCCCTCCAAGCATAAAAAGCGTATTTCCTTCTGCCATCTTAAGTCGTGTCGCTTCATCACTCATCGGATTCCCATTATCATTTAACATGCCGATTTCACGCCACTTCTCAAGAGTTTTCAAGTTCTGCATCATCTGCTCATCTTCTTCCATGGTCGTCTCACCATCCAGGAAACGGTTCTGCCACTTACGGCCATCCGGTGTGTTCAGATAATTCGTACTCATAATATTACAGAAATACTGAAACCCGTATTCCGGCAGCTGGAACTGATTTAATGCAAGTTCGCAGCCTGCCGCTTTCACTTTCGGCGCAAGCTCCTCCAGTTCCCGAAAGGACGTCGGCAGTTCCCAGCCGTGTTTCTCAAGCAACGTCTTGTTATAGATAATTCCAATGCAGTCATAATAAGTAGGAAGCATATAGATCGCACCGTCATTCGTCACCTCGCGCAATCTTGCTTCCGCATAATTATCGGTGAATGCATAACCCGACATATCGATCAGCCGGTCACTGACCTCCTCCCTCCCCGGTATATAATAGGTAGAACAATAGATATCCGGCATATCATTTGCGGCAAGCTGTGCCTTGACATATGCCGTATAGTTGGCACCACTGTATGGAACCACCTCGATATTGATCTCCGGATACTGCTCATGAACCATCTCGATAAAAGCACTCATATTGCGAAATGGGGATAGCATGGTAATTGCTTCATGAATCTCTTCCTTATGTTTTTCTGTTGATGCAATCTCTCCCGTGCAGCCGGTCAGAAATGTGAGAGCTGCTGCGGTAAGCAGTATCCGGCTTCTTATTTTTCTTCTATCCATAGTTGCCCCTTTATCCGATACCTTCGATTCCATTTCTCGTTTTGCTTTCGTGCAGCACATCACTATCGCTGCATCGTATTGATTTGCAATTTATTATATCAGTTTCCATTTTCTGTCTCGTCGAATGATGTCGAAAAGACTTCATTTTTGTAATCCTTCATATGTCTATTTATACAAACCATAACCTTTTTGCATAGCAAAACAGTTGACAAATATTTATCAAGGTGCTATTTTCTTTGTTAACAAAGAGCAAAATGCATAGAACAGAATACGATCTGTCGGATGTCGTACTACAGAGAGCCGCTGGCTGGTGTAAAGCGGTGTATCCCTCCGAGAGACCATCCTCTGCGAGCAGTGCACTGAATTCCATTTGGACACTAGGTGCTACCGGCTTTCCACCGTTATCCGGAAGCTTATTTCATCCTGACGGTTATGACTTTATGATTTCACAAAGTGATGGGCTGATGGTTGAGATGAGACTGAGAGGTCGTATCTACGACAAATAAAGTGGTAACGCGGAAGCAAAAGCCTTCGTCTTTATAATAACGGAAACGTTCGTTATAAAGACGAAGGCTTTTGATTTTATGTAGCTCTTTGAAATCTTAAGAAGGGAGCCGCCAATTGGCGGAACTACAATGAATGGTTTAGTTATTGTATTAATCGGAATCGTAGCACTCGGTGCCGGCTATCTGTTCTACGGAAGATGGCTTGCGAACAAATGGGGAATCGACCCAAACGCAAAGACACCGGCCTACACACATGAAGATGGAGAGGATTACGTACCATCTTCCAAGTTTACTGTATTCTCTCACCAGTTCTCATCAATTGCTGGTGCAGGACCTGTCACCGGTCCAATCCTCGCATCCGTATTCGGATGGGTACCGGTACTCCTGTGGCTGATCCTCGGTGGTCTGTTCTTCGGAGCTGTACAGGATTTCGGTGCATTATATGCATCTGTTAAAAACGAAGGAAAATCAATGGGTATGATCATTGAGAAGTACATCGGAAGAACCGGTCGTAAATTATTTATGTTATTCTGCTGGTTATTCACACTTCTCGTTATCGCCGCATTTACCGACATGGTTGCCGGTACTTTCGTAGGCAAGGGGGCTGAAGTGGAAGGATTAGACGCAGCTGTAACTTATGCACATTCTACCGCAGCTACGATCTCAATGCTTTTTATCGTAGTGGCAGTTATCTTCGGTCTGATTCAGAAGAAAGTCGGCAAGATGAACGAAATCGTTCGTGCCGTTGTAGCAATCGCACTTCTTGTTGTTATGTTTGCAATCGGAATGAAGCTTCCGATCTACGCAACCAAGAGCGCATGGATCTACATCATTATGGCTTACCTCTTCCTTGCATCGGTTATGCCAATGTGGCTTCTTATGCAGCCTCGTGACTATATGACAACTTTCATGCTTCTCGGCATGATCATCGGTGCCGTTGTCGGTGTCGTTGTTGCACATCCTTCTATGCAGTTAAATGCATTCAACGGATTCAGCGTTGTCGATGCAGCAGGCGCTAAGAGTTATCTCTTCCCGACACTGTTCGTAACAATCGCCTGTGGTGCCGTATCCGGATTCCATTCACTGGTTTCTTCCGGAACTTCATCCAAGACTATCAGCAATGAGAAAGATATGCCAATGGTTGGTTACGGCGCAATGGTTGTTGAGTCATTACTCGGTATCGTAGCATTAGTTGTTGTAGGTGCAGTTGCTGTAGGTGGTACAAAGCCAGACGGAACTCCATTCGCAATCTTCTCTTCTGGTGTTGCCGGATTCTTAGAGAAGCTTGGTGTACCGGTTCACGTTGCAACCGTATTCATGACAATGTGTGTATCTGCACTTGCACTTACATCCCTTGACTCTGTTGCACGTATCGGACGTATGTCTTTCCAGGAGTTATTCTACGGAGACACAACCGATCCTGAGAAAATGCCTGCTTGGCAGAGAGTTCTTACCAACAAGTATTTTGCGACTGTGATCACACTGTTCTTCGGATACTTACTGACACTCGGCGGATACAACAATGTATGGCCTCTGTTCGGATCTGCAAACCAGTTACTTGCAGCACTCGTACTGATCGCTTTATCTGTATTCTTAAAGACAACCGGAAGAACCGGCTGGACACTTTACGCACCAATGTTCATCATGCTTGTTGTAACATTTACCGCTTTGATCCAGAAGACCATCGCACTGGTTACCAACATCGTAAACGGTACCGCAACTGTATTGGTTGACGGACTTCAGTTTGTCGTAGCAATTCTTCTGATGGTTCTTGGAGTTATGGTAGCATTCAGCTGCTTAAAGAAACTCTTCGGCAAGAAGGCCAAAGCTGCTAACTAAAATTAAGTAAGCAATACAATTTACGTTTTCCAAATTACATAAAAATACGGCACCCTCGTGGCGCCGTATTTTTTGTTCTTCTATGTAACGTTCTTAATTTACAGAGCGATTGATCACAAGCAGATCTCCTGCTTCCAGTCGCACATTTCCATTCGGAATAATAATCTGCTCTCCTCTCTGGATCATAATGACCAATTCATTCTGCTTCTTTTTTATCTCCGACAAAAGCTTACCTGCATATTTACTCTCCTCTGCAATCGGGATTTCAACAAGCGTAACCCCCTCGACCTGATCCGGCGTCGTTGCACTGAGAATCAGCACATCTTTTTCTTGTAGCACGGTATTGCCGTCTGGAATAATATTTTCTCCCGCTCTCTTGAGAAGCACGATCAGTGTCTCCGGTGGAAGTGTCAGATCCTTCAGTGACTGGTTGCACCACTCATGTGTTGCCGGAATCGTCAGCTGAATAAACTGAACCGGCACCTCATCCGAATAATCGTTGAAGGTCTTCATGACATCCGCTTTCTGATCGATCATGTCAAGCTTTCTTGCAACAAACGGCAGAAGCGATCCCTGTAACAAAATCGAAAAAAGCACGATCATGAATACAATGTGAAAAATGTCATTCTCTGTCTCGATCGCCATCCCCGCCATAATCGCAAACACGATGGATGCCGCACCTCTGAGTCCAGACCAAGAAACAAGAAGCTGCTGCGTCCATTTGCTTTTAAAAGGCGTAAGCACTGCTGCAACCGCAACAGGACGTGCCACAAACGTCAGCCATACCGCGATCAGAAGTGCCGGAACGATCACGCCCGGAAGTCTTGACGGGAAGGACAATAAACCAAGCAGGAAGAAGATCAGCATCTGCATAAGCCCCGTCAGTCCATCAAAGAAATTAACCAGATTCCGCTTGTTCGGAATCTGCGTATTGCCAAGCACAATACCGACAATATAAGCGCTTAAGAAGCCGTTGCCACCGATAAGCGAAGGCAGCGTGTAGGAAAGAAGTGCGATTCCCACTACAAAAATTGTATCAAACCCAGCAACCGTAAATTTCACTTTGCCAAGAAGCCAGATGGTCACTGCCGCGATCATCGCTCCAAATAAGAGACCAAACACAATCTGCTTTATGATCAACAGACTGATCTGTCCCGCGCTCGCCTGCCCCTGTGCGATGGCAATAAATGTTGCTGTCAACATGTACGCACACGGATCGTTACTGCCGCTCTCCACCTCAAGAAGCGAAGCTGTATTATATTTTAAATTCAGTTTCTTGGATCTTAATATAGAAAAGACCGATGCAGCATCGGTAGAACCGACCAGCGCTCCGATCAGCAGACTCTCTGTCCAGTCGATCTGTAATGCAAAGTGACAGAATGCTCCCGTCAGCCCGGAAGTAACCACAACCCCGACTGTCGAGAGAAGAATGGATTTGACGGCAACCGACTTCGCCTGATTCCAGTTCGTGCCAAATCCGCCATAGAACATAATGAAAATAAGCGCAATCGAACACGTCTGCTCCGCAAACGCATAATTGTCAAACGGAATCTTTAAGATACCGTCCGATCCGAATACCATACCAAGCAGGATAAAAAACAGAAGCGTCGGAATACCAAGCCGGTTCGAAACGCGGCTTAAGAAAACGCATGCAAAGATTACGATGGTTACAATTAAGAGATAATTCGTCATGTGAGCCCTCCATCCGTATGCTAAATTGTGTGTTTATAGAATAAAACATCGGGATGGGATTCGTCAAATCAAAATTAAAATCCGTTTTGTTTCTCACTCATGTTACTTCTTGTCCTTTCGCGCAATTCTGTGATATTGCGGACGTATCGTAATATCCGGCACAACAACACCTTCCCGCTGCTGTAAAATATAACGGATAGCATCTGCGACTTCTTTACTGTATAGTGCACATCCGTTGTCACTGCTGCATGTAAAATCCGCATCCCGGTACAGATTCGTATCCGTCATATCCGGATGCAGATTTGTCACCTTGATGCCGTATTTCCTTGCTTCCTCAAACAGACTCTCCCCGAAATTCGTAAGTCCTGCCTTAACCGCTCCGTATGCGCATCCATGCGGATTCGTCTTCTTTGCAGTAATTGAGGATACATTGATGATATAGCCTCGATTCTCCTTGAGCACGCGAAGAAGCCGGTTCGTAAGGATCATCGGAACCTCAAGATTTGTGCGCACCAGCGTCTGGATCTGCCCCACAGACAGTTCCTCATGTAACCCATAGTAACCCACGCCGGCTGCATTCACAAGAATTTTGATGGTTTCCTTCTTACGGATTGCATTGACCGCATCACACAGTTTTGCCGTATCAAGAAGATCACATTCGATCGGCTGAAACTGCTCCTCATACGCTGCAATCAGGTTACGGACTTCCTCCCGCTCAAAGTTTCTTCCAAAACCATACACCCGATACCCAAGTTCACAAAGTGTTCCGGCGATTGCCAGACCGATGCCTGAGCTTGCCCCTGTCACGATTGCAGCCTGCGTGTCTATTTCTCCTCTTATCTCATTTTCCGCTTGATTCTGTTCCATATTATCTCCCTGCTCTTCATTTTACACTACCTATGCCCGCTAAATTTTCTTCGCAGGGCTTTTTACGTCCTTTACAGCTTCCTTCGCCCCGCTATCTTCTCTTCGCGGGGTTTTTTTCGTCCTTTTACGCTTCTTTCGCCCCGCTATCTTCTCTTCGCGGGGCTTTTTTCGTCTTTTTTCGCTTCTTTCGCCCCGCTATCTTCTCTTCGCGGGGCTTTTTTCGTCTTTTTTCGCTTCTTTCGCCCCGCTATTTTCTCTTCGCAGGGCTTTTTTCGTCTTTTTTCGCTTCTTTCGCCCCGCTGTCTTCTCTTCGCAGGGCTTTTTTCGTCCTTTTCCGTTTCTTTCGCCCCGCTGTCTTCTCTTCGCGGGGCTTTTTACGTCCTTTTCCGCTTCCTTCGCCCCACTACATCGTATTCCGCTCTGAAAAAATGCGTTCGGATGGCATCCGCTTCACAAGCTCCCGCATCACACAGCCTTCCATCCGCGCGAGCAATTCCGGCGGATACTGATACACGCCCCCCGCATTCACATACGGGAACTGCACAACCGGCGAATCCTTCTCCACCCGCCTGATCTTCTTCATATACTCCTTCGAGATACGGAATCCTCCAACACTGACTGCATCCAGCATCTTCCAGTTACAATTCCGGCTCTCAAATGCCTCATCAATCTGTGTAAACAATTCCGTATACAAAGTTTCCCATCCCGGCAGATACAGCATCGGGTCAAAGCAGAGTCGCACCGGAAATCCTCGTCTTATGCCTTCCGCTGCACATTCGATCCTCGCCCGCGCAGAAGGTGTATTCTTTTCGCTTGCCGCAATCATCTTCTGCGGTGATACCGTAAACGCATACACCACATTGGAAAGAAGGGGAAGTTCGTCCCACATTGCCTGCCTTGCACTTTTCGTCCGGATCTCAAGCGTTAAATTCGGATGTTTCCCGGCATAATCCGCCCACGCACGCGCATAGCCCATCCATGATTCCAGCGCCAGCAGATCCGCATCATACGACACGCACACATACATGGACTGCTTCTGAAGAAGCCCGTCCAGCTCAGCAAAATAATCCTCCAAATTGACAAAGACGACCAGATTGCCGGATGGATACATCCCTTTCAGATAACAGTAACTGCAATCGTATATACAGTTCATCATCGTCGAGCAGTAATAGAAATTATCATATCCAAAATTCTGACACGGCTCGGCTCCCTCATAAAAATAGTGATCTGTCTTCGCCGCAAGGATCAGACTCTGCGAACGATGCTGCGCCTCGTACTGCTGCCTGCGCCGGTTAAACACATCCTTGTAATGTGCGATCTCAATCACCTGCGCCTCCGGGAACCTCGAAAGGATCTGCTTCGTTCGCGGATGCTTTCTCACTCCCTGCTCCACATAAATATGGGAAAAAGCATGGTTATAACCATTTGTTCTGCAACTCATCGAGCAATCTCCTTCCCACTTTCTTATCCTTACATGGCAGCAATTCCTGTTCATAATAACTATGGATCAAAGTCTCTGCATCAAATTCCGTAAGATACCAGTACTTAAGAAGCTGCATAAGCTCCGCTTTCATTGTGACAGAACAATGCAGATCCTCCGCAAGCTGATTTTCGTCGATGCTCCATTCGCATATCGGATCTTCACAAAGAGTCTCCAATGGCGAATTCTGCACTTCCGACCTATGAATTTTCTCCCCCTCAGCTTCCAGGTCACAACATTCTGATGCAAACAAAGATTGTAATTCATCGATAAATCTCACAACCTCTGTCCCTGCCTCCTGCATGATCATGGCAAAACGTTCACGCTCGGATGACGTCTGATTGATTGTCATGTTTTTCGTATTTGTAATGTCCTTCCCCTGACCCGAGTCGTTTTGTAATCGCTCCTTCTCAATCCCGAGATCCGTAACCACTTTCAGGAAAATCATCTGATGCGGTCCGTAGTAGAAATTTCCTGCTTCATAGAAAGCTGCTGCTTCCATATCATGCACGGTCGGAGCGATAACTTCTGCCTTCATCGCCTCTTCATTCTGCGCATTCAATCCAGCAGTTTCCACCTTTGCGTAGCCTTCAGCATGCGCATTCAAACCAACATCTTCCACCTTCGTTGTGCCGCCATCCCGCGCACCTGCATCTACTGTATATACCTGCGCCGAAGTAAAGACTTCCCCTTCCGTAAACGGATGCCTGTAGATCATATCCGGATAAAATGTGCGCCCACTCTCTGCATCTGTCAGCTTGTTCACCATAATAATGCTTCCAAGGGGCACACATGCTCCTCCGCCTCCTTCACCTTCTCCGGGCATAAGCATTCCTTCCGCCGCACAGCTTCCGTAATTAACCATAAGATCTTCTTCCGCCGGCGGATAGATTGTAGAAATCTCCGCCATTGCAACCGTTGCATTTAATTTTCCGACACCGGTAATGACCAGCCGTATCTTCCACTTCTCATTGAAGAAAATCTGAAAATGCCTGCTCTCTGTCGCTTTTTTTAATTCATAATGTTGTATCAGATATTGCGCCTCCGCATACAGCGCACAATAAATTGTAATCAAATAGACCCCTCATTCTTCCTATTTAATATAAATGAACCTTTTCCCGGCAAAAGCAGCGCCCCGACAACAACTGCAACAATGACAAATCCTGCCTTGACGCTACACCATGCATATTTTACAATAACATTTAAATGGAAACAAGACAAACAGAAAGGTATACAAATGATAAAACTAATAGCATCCGATGTTGACGGAACACTCGTCAAAGACGGAACCTTAATGATCAACCCTGAATATATGAACGTAATCAATACACTCGTGGACAAGGGAATTATCTTCGTTGTCTGCTCGGGACGGCAGTTTGTCAGTGAGTGCAAGCTTTTTGCCCCGATCGCGGACAAGCTTTATTACATCTCTGACGGCGGAACCGTCGTCCGCACACCGGATAAAATCCTAAAAACTTTTCCTATGAATGAAGAACTCTGGAAAGGCATGTGCCGAATGGTGCGTGACACGCTGCCAAGCTGCGACTATTTTGTCGGCACACCGGATTACGGATACGCAGAAGATGCCGGAAGCCGGATGTTCCACTGGCTCCGTGACTCCTATGGATTTGATATTCGCGAGACAAGTGATGTGCTCTCAATCCAGAATGAGGACGTCATCAAATTTACCGTCTATCATCCAAACGAATGTGAAGAACTCTGCACCCCGGAATTTATCCCTTATTGGAAAAAGCATGCCCAGGTCGCAGCCGCCGGCAAAGAATGGGTGGATTGCAATGCACTCGGGGTCAGCAAATGGACGGCTATCTCCTACCTTATGGAGCATTTTGGAATCGCTGCCGATGAGGTGTGCGTATTCGGCGACAACTTAAACGACATCGAAATGCTTACAAATGCAGGAACGAGCTACGCGGTATCCAACGCCAGACCGGAAGTGATACAGGCTGCGAAATACACTTGCGCTCCGTACTGGGAATCCGGCGTCCTGCAGATATTAAAAACATTCCTCTAAAAAGAGAGCGGACCACCGCTTTCGCGGTGGCCCGGATTTACACTAGGAGCAAAGTTTCCTTTGCGGAGATTTTATATAGAAAACGACTCGCGTCGGTTCTACCATTTTACTAGACTGCTGCAAGTGCCTTGCCAAGCGCCTCACAGGCTGCAAGTGCATCTGCATCCGGTGTCTCCTGACAGATGACACCTTCACCACCGGAGAGCGTTGCTCCGGCACCTCTCATACGGTCTTCCCAATCGCGCATCCACTGTCCGTCGCCCCATCCATAAGAACCAAACAGACCGATTGTCTTACCGCCACAGATGCTTTCCACATCTGCTACGAATGGATCCATCTCTGACTCTTCAAGCACCTCAGCGCCCATCGCCGGACATCCGAGTGCGAAAGCCTTACAATCCTTTAAATCATTCACAGAAGCATCTCCAACATATACAACCGATACCTCTGCGCCGGCATCTGCAGCACCTTTACCGACTGCCTCTGCCATCGCCTGTGTATTTCCTGACTGTGACCAATATACAACATTTACTTTACTCATCTTATATTCCTCCTATATTTTACGCTAGCCTTCTTCATGAAGTCTGCGGTATGATCTCTTTTCACTGTATATCTTCCTGCCGCCTTCGTATTCAAGCATTTTCTCTTATGCTAAGAGACTCTGGCAACAACCGGACTGTACTTGTCAGCCGGTGTCTTGCGGTATATCTCGCAGATCAGGCGGATTCCAATATCATTGGCAAGCAGACGTATCAGCGTCTCGCGTGCCTCGTCGTACCGCACGAAGATCTGCTTCTTTGCGGAAACATTCTCATACACCTTCCAGTATCCGGAATACAGATACTCTTTGCCGGAATGTTCCATGAATCCAACCACATCCTCAATCGGATATCCAAGGAGCAGCCCCATCTCATGCGGGAACTGCTGCTCCCCGTTCATATGCGCCTCATAGCGTTTGCGAAACTTAGGTAATACATTGTCCAAAGAAGAATCCTTGTATCCAAGTTTCTTAAGCAGGTGCCGCACATCGGTACGACCTAAGTACTGCCTCAGTTCCTCTTCACGATACAGAAGGAAGGCGGTCTTCTTCGGCGAGCTCATCACACAGAAACAGGAAATGTCGGAACCTTCAAGAAGTTCCTGCACCGCATCCTCCCGCTTGCCGCAAACCATGAGTAAGTTTGAAATCTTAATTCCGGTAATAAGTGGGGCACACTGTAAGGCAAGCTGAAACTCGAGGCCATCCTGATTCATCGTTCTCATCATGTGATAAATTTCCTGGCACATATTGTTCTCCTTATGTGTTGGTTAGTTATCTCTAACATAAATTAAATATAACTAATTTATAATCAAAAGTCAATACTTTTATTGATTATATATTCTCAGTTACGCGCGACTTAGGAATTCACGAAAAAAAATCCGCCCCACACAGTAGTTTCTACTGCATGAGCCGGATTTATACTTCGAATCATTATACGCTGACCTTGTACATATTTTTACGACTGATTGCGCCGATTTCTTCCAGCGTATTGATCATACGGTACACCGTTGCGGTTCCGATCGTCGGATCCTTCTTCGTTGCCCGGTAATAAATTTCTTTACAACTGCTGCACTCATCCTCAAGGATGATGTCAAGAAGCATGAGTCGCTGCTTGGTAATACGACAGCCATCTTCTTTCAGCCGATTTATGATGATCTGTTTCTGTTCTAGTTGTTCTGCTGACATAGCCGCCTCCTTACATGAACTCTTTTGCTTATTTTGCTTTTGCCATCTTAACACCAACATTCAGAGTCTCGCTCTCCTTGTATGGACGGAAAAGCATATAGATGAATCCAATGATGATTGCAATTGCAACGATTGTCCAGAAACCGAAGGTTGCTGCTCCTGTGAACAGTCCGCCGATCTGGAAGATACATAAGCCTACTAAGTAAGCAAGACCACACTGGTATCCGATTGCGAACCAGAACCACTTCGCGTTGTTCATCTCACGCTTGATAGCTCCCATTGCTGCGAAGCAAGGTGCGCAAAGAAGGTTGAATACTAAGTAAGAGTAAGCAGCGATTGCTGACATATTGGCTGCCAGGTTGCCCCAGATCTCTTCTCCAGCCTCTCCAACTTCACCATAGTGGAATAAGATACCGAATGTACTAATTACGTTCTCTTTTGCAACTAAACCTGTAACAGCTGCCACTGCGGACTTCCAGTCTCCCCATCCGAGTGGAATGAAGATCCATGAAATACATCTACCGATTGCAGCAAGGATACTGTAATCAATTTCCTCATCGGAAAGCATACGGAAGGTTCCGTCTACAACTCCGAAGTAAGTTGTGAACCATACAACGATTGTTGATAAAAGAATGATGGTTCCTGCCTTCTTGATGAAGGACCATCCACGCTCCCACATGCTGCGGAGAACGCTTCCTACCGTTGGAAGATGGTAAGCCGGAAGCTCCATTACGAATGGTGCCGGATCTCCGGAAAACATCTTCGTCTTCTTTAAGATAATACCGGAGCAGATGATAGCTGCAACACCGACAAAATAAGCAGACCATGAAACCCATCCTGCATTGCCGAAGAATGCACCTGCGATCAAACCGATAATCGGAAGCTTTGCACCACAAGGGATAAATGTCGTTGTCATAATTGTCATACGGCGGTCACGCTCGTTCTCGATCGTACGGCTCGCCATAACTCCAGGAACACCGCATCCCGTACCGATCAGCATAGGGATGAAGGACTTTCCTGAGAGACCGAACTTACGGAAGATACGGTCCATGATGAAAGCGACACGTGCCATGTATCCACATCCCTCAAGGAATGCAAGGAAGATGAATAATACAAGCATCTGCGGTACGAAACCAAGTACGGCACCGACACCGGAGATCACACCATCTACGATCAGGCCTGTCAGCCATTCTGCACATCCGATGCTCTCAAAGAATGACTGTGCACCAGGAATGATCCACTCGGCAAAAAGCGTATCATTGGTCCAGTCTGTTAAGAATCCACCGACCGTTGTGATGGATACATAATATACAACAAACATAACAGCTGCGAAGATCGGCAGCGCTAAGATTCGGTTCGTTACAACACGGTCAATCTTATCAGAGATTGTAAGTTTCTCTTTGCCCTGTGCTTTCTTCACGCATTTTCCGATAATGGATGTAATGTATGTATAACGCTCGTTTGTGATAATACTCTCCGTATCATCATCAAACTTATCTTCCAAAGTCTTAATTTCGGCGCTTACATCCGGTGTGGTTGTAAGCTGCTCAGAGATCTTGGAATCTTTCTCAAGAAGCTTGATCGCGAAGAATCTCTTCTGCTCTTCTGCAACAGAGCTTCCAAGCTTATCCTCAACCGTAGCGATTGCATTCTCAACATCTGCAGCAAAAGCATGAACACGGTCAACCGCCTTCTTCTGCTGTGCGGCTGCTATAGCCTTCTCAGCTGCCTTCTTAACTCCGGTTCCCTTAAGTGCAGAGATCTCAACAACCTCGCATCCTAATGCTTCGCCCAAAGCCTTAATGTTGATGGTGTCACCATTCTTTACAACAAGATCCATCATATTGACAGCCATAACAACCGGGATACCAAGCTCGATGATCTGTGTTGTCAGATATAAGTTACGCTCGATATTGGTTCCGTCGATGATGTTAATGATCGCATCCGGCTTCTCACCGATGAGATAATTTCTTGCTACGACTTCCTCCAATGTGTATGGAGATAAAGAATAGATACCCGGAAGGTCCATGATCACAACATCCTTGTGACCTTTCAGCTTTCCTTCCTTCTTCTCGACTGTTACACCTGGCCAGTTACCAACAAACTGGTTTGCACCGGTCAAGGCATTAAAAAGCGTTGTTTTACCGCAGTTCGGGTTACCTGCGAGTGCAATTTTAATTGCCATTGTCATTCTCCTTTATTCTTATTCTCTGGTTGAACTACTTGCTTTGCCTACTCAACTTCGATCATCTCAGCATCTGCTTTACGAAGTGAAAGCTCATATCCTCTTACGGTTACTTCGACCGGATCGCCGAGCGGTGCAACCTTGCGGATGTATACTTCTACGCCCTTGGTGATACCCATGTCCATGATTCTTCTCTTTACAGCACCTTCACCGGTAAGTTTTTTTACCGTGACTGTCTGACCAATTTTGGCTTCTCTTAAAGTCATGATCTTACTCCTCTTTTCTTTTTATTTCTATTTTTATGAACTCCTAAGAGCTCAAATAGGCACTCTGTTAAACAAAGATGTGGTTTGCCATCTCACGACCGATCGCGATACGCGCACCCTTCACATTAACAATCATATTTCCGGCGGCTTCTGATACAACTGTAACCAGACCACCTGTTACAAATCCGAGTTCTTCCAAGTGTCTACGCACTTCATCCTTTCCTCCGATTCGCACAATCTTTACTTCCTGTCCTTTCGGTGACATTGTAAGTGGCATCATGTTTACCTTCTTTCCACTGATAAATTTGTCTTTTTACAATTTCTTTCTGATAAAGTTTATCGGTTCTCACGGACGTTAGTATACTCTAACCGTTATTAGTTGTCAAGATGTTTGTTAATATTTTCCTAACCAAAATTAGCATTGTATCCCCTGCATAGCATATCGCTAATCATCGTTAGAAATGTATATTTGTCCTTGTATAATTCTAACTGTCATCAGCCTTATATTTTGTACTTTTGTTGCATATAACTTCAATTAGTTATTGATTAATTTTTATTCATTTTTCTAAGTTTTGTAAGTGCATGCTAATTTGCACTAAATACTGTGCAATGTGTAATTTTGTTGATTTTTCTGCATATTATGGTGTATGATGTAGAAATAAAATCGAATGTAAGTTTTTGCATAGTAGAAAGCATAAACATACACAAGAAATGCGACACAACAGAAAGTTCATCCCATCGCGCGGATGAACTTTCGTTTATCCAAAAGGGGGAACTTTCTATGGAACAGGATTTTCAGAAGACCGCGAACCGGGTGACCTCGGTCAGCATCATCGGTAATCTCATATTATCTGCATTCAAATTTATCGCCGGAGTCGTTGCCCATTCCGGTGCGATGATCTCCGATGCCGTACACTCCGCTTCGGATGTATTCAGCAGCATCGTCGTCATCATCGGCATCCACGTATCAAGCAAAGATTCCGATAAGGAACATCCATACGGACATGAACGCTTAGAGTGTGTTGCAGCGATCATTCTTGCAACGATCCTGTGTATCACCGGTCTGTCGATCGGTTACTCTGCCGTACGCACAATACTCGCCGGAGATTATAAGGATTTAGCCGTACCCGGCATTCTCGCGCTCGTCGCTGCAGTGGTTTCAATCGTTGCCAAAGAAGCAATGTTCTGGTATACCAAAGTGAACGCACAGAAAATTGATTCCGCCGCGCTGATGGCAGATGCATGGCATCACCGGTCCGATGCACTCTCTTCCATCGGCGCTCTCATCGGTATCGCCGGTGCGCGTCTCGGCTTCCCGATCGCCGATTCCGTTGCCAGCCTCGTTATCTGCTTCTTTATCGTAAAAGCCGCTTACGACATCTTCCACGATGCAGTGGATAAAATGGTCGATCACGCCTGTGACGATAGCGATGAAGAGATGATCCGTGACTGTATTAAAGCTGAGGAAGGCGTCCTTCGTGTTGATGAGCTCCGCACCCGTGAGTTCGGAAACAAAATCTATGTAGACGTAGAGATTGCCTGTGATCCAAACTGCACCCTCACGGAAGCGCACGAGATTGCAGAACGCGTACATGACCATATCGAATTTCATTTTTCTAAAGTAAAGCACGTGATGGTTCATGTAAATCCATATACAACCGATTAAAGGGCGCCTTCGGGCGCTTTTTTCATGCCACAAAAAATTTTTTTGCATTTATCTATAAGTTTTACTTTTCAATAATATAAGTTTGTGCTATAATTAATCGGTTTGTGAGCGAAACACTCAATTGAGATAACAAGTAGATAAGAAATGATGTCTAACAGGAGGGTAATACAATGTATGATGTGATCATTATCGGTGCCGGACCGGGTGGAATTTTTTCGGCATACGAGTTACTACAGAAGAAAAGTGATCTAAAGATTGCAGTATTTGATGCCGGTCACTCTCTCGAGCAGCGCCACTGCCCGATCGACGGTGACAAAGTCAAAAGCTGTATCAAGTGTAAGACCTGCGCGATCATGAACGGATTCGGCGGAGCAGGCGCTTTTTCCGACGGAAAATACAATATCACAAATGATTTCGGCGGAACTTTATATGAATATATCGGACGCAAGCAGGCGTTTGACCTCATGGAATATGTGGATCATATCAATATGACCCACGGTGGTGAAGGCACTAAGATGTACTCGACTGCCGGAACCAATTTGAAGAAGATCTGTCTGCAGAATAAATTGAAGCTTCTGGATGCTTCTGTGCGCCACCTTGGAACAGATATCAATTATGTTGTTTTGGAGAATCTGTACAATGAGATGAAGGATCACATGGATTTCTTCTTCGATACACCAATCGAAAAAATCGAAGTCCTTGAAGACGGATACCGTGTTTATGCGAAGGACGAATCTTACGACTGTAAGAAATGTGTGATCTCCGTTGGTCGAAGCGGAAGCAAGTGGATGGAGACCGTCTGTGACGATCTTGATATTCCTACAAAGTCCAACCGTGTTGATATCGGCGTACGTGTTGAGCTTCCGGCCGTCATCTTCTCACACCTGACGGACGAGCTGTATGAGAGTAAGATCGTATACCGCACCGAAAAATTTGAGGACAATGTACGTACTTTCTGTATGAACCCATACGGAATCGTCGTTAATGAGAATACCAACGGAATCGTAACTGTTAACGGACATAGCTATGAGAGCGCAGATCTGCGCACCGAGAATACGAACTTCGCACTTCTCGTTGCCAAGCATTTCTCCGAGCCGTTCAAGGACAGTAACGGATATGGTGAAAGCATCGCCCGTCTCTCCAACATGTTAGGCGGCGGCGTTATCGTACAGCGTTTCGGCGATCTCGTCCGTGGACGTAGAAGTAACACGAAACGTATCGAGGAAGGACTTGTTACTCCTACCCTTGCGGCAACCCCCGGCGACTTAAGCCTTGTTCTTCCGAAACGTATCTTAGACGGAATCATCGAGATGATCTATGCACTCGATAAAATTGCTCCGGGCACGGCCAACGATGATACGCTGCTCTATGGTGTAGAAGTCAAATTCTACAACATGGAAGTAGAGATCGACGAGCACTTACAAAGCAAATACGATGGACTCTATATCATCGGTGACGGAAGCGGTGTGACACATTCTCTTTCCCACGCTTCTGCTTCCGGCGTATATGTTGCAAGACATATTGCCGAAAATATGCAGTAACTATACGATCTCAACAGGTAAAAAACAAGCGCTTCGAGAAACATGATTTCTCGGAGCGCTTTGTCTACAGTCTGAATCTGCTATACTATGCATAGCATAACGGATTTACGTTTCAATTACAATTTCAATTGTCGGATTCCATCGGTTACTTTGAGCGAACACTAAGCTTCATGCTGACAACTTTCTTCTTGCCATTCTTAAGTGTCACAGTCGCTTTCAGCGTAACCTTACCTGCCTTCTTTGCAGTAATCTTACCATTCTTGCCAATCTTCGCAATTGAATTATCGGTAGAGGAATAAGTAATCTTGGAAACATTCGCGGTATCGAGTTCCTTGCTCCATGCGAAGCTTGCTGCATTTCCTTCCTTTACCGTTTTGGATTTCTTCGCTGGTTTCACGGTAGCAAGAATCTCCTTCACAAGCTTGGCCGCATCTGCCTCACTGATGAGCTGATAAGAACCCGAATCCTTAATTGTCTGACTCACTCCTGCATCGGTTACTTTGTAAGTCTTCTTATTATAAAGAGTGTACTTTCCGGTCTTCTTATTGTATTTCACTAAAGTGAGTTTCTTGCCAGCGCTAAGATCCTTTGCATTCACACTTACGGTATATGCTGTCTTTCCGTTCTTATCAACAACCTTCTGTGTGATTACAACATCGTTCGTTCCAGCCGCCTCTGTAATCTGTGCAACCACATCGGAAGAAATCGTTCCCTTCGTTCCTGCTGCAGACTTTGTGCCAGTTTTAACAACTTCAGCTTTCACGGATGTGCTTCCCTTGCTATCTGTGGTTGTGGTAACCGTAACTGTTGAACCGTCCTTGTTTGCTGTGGCAACCGTCTTCACCTTGCTGCCATCCGGCTTTGTTGTAACTGTTGTCTGAGTCTTGCTTCCGTCCGGATTTGTGCTGACGGTTGTCTCGGTCTTACTTCCGTCCGGATTCGTTACGGTTGTATCCGCTGCACTGCTGCCGCCGGATACCGATGACGAACCGGAGCCGGAAGTGCTGCCACCCTGTGAAGCGCTGCTTAAATCTGTCAGTGGTGCGTCGGTGGTAAGGAAGGTCTTGCCCTCTCCAATCTTCGCAAGATCTGCATTGCTTACCTTTACCGCCTTAATATCATCAAATACAATGCTTCCATGTACCGTATAATTTCCATTCTCATCCTTCTTGTCCTCAGCGATATTCTCCGGAATGGTGTTACACCATAAGTAATATGCTGCAATATCGGAAGCAGAGATCGAATCTGTACCGCCTTTTGCCTTAAAGCTTGCAAATGGGATTGTCACATACTGCGCCCCGGTTCCTTTTACAAATTCGGTAAGATATGCCTCATACTCTTTACCATTGGAATCTTTCAGCTGGATTACCATCTTCTGTCCGTTTCCATCCGGCTTCACCCACATACTGAGTGCATTGTAAGCAGAGAAGTCTTTGTTATCAAACGTTCTTCCCAAGCCACCGGTCCAGGCTTCGCTTCCCTTATAGGCCAGAGTGTAATTGAATGCGCATCCGTAGCTTCCTTCCACTTTGTTGACTGCATCCAGTGATACCGATGTACTGCATCCAGCTGCCGAATTATGGGTTCCGTACTTCGTCTGCATCAGACCATCATTTCCATAATAATACTCAAAATTGTCAAATACACGAGACGGCATAACAGCTGCATCCTGATTGAAGTTGATGAACTTAGCGGTTCCAAGGCTAGTTCCTGTTGTATCATTCTCGCCATATGCAACCACAGTGATCACACCGGTTCCGGTCTTCGGAATCGCTGCCAGCTTATCGGCTGTCAGCTGCGCCGTATAGACGTCACTGTTTTCTGACTTCGTTCCTTCAATGACCAGCGGCTTGTCATCCGTCTCGCTGGTTCTAATCTCAAATGTCACCTTCGCTGCATTCTTTACGGATGCCTTCAGTTCGCATGCGTCCTTGATAACCGCATAATTCTTCGGGGAGATCAGATAGCCGCCAACATTGCTGCTATATCCGGTCGAGGTAATCTCTCCTGCCTTACTGATTGCACCATTGTCTCCATAGAAATTCGTTCCGTTTCCAAAGATGGAATGATCATTGTTGTATGCCTTAATGAAGTCATTGATCATCTCCTGTCCCATCGTATCATTGTACTTATATGGGACGAAGAAATTCTCACTGTCAAAGTTCGCCCACAGAAGGAAATAAGGAATGTCATGCTCAACTGCCGTATTGACTACCTGATTGTACCAGTCCTTATCCTTGGTCGGATTTCCGCTTACCATCAGGCTGTCCTTGCCAGCGCCTGTGATACGGATACCGGTCTCTGCAATTGCAGGAATCTTAGCCTTTTTATCAGCCAGTCCAGCAACAACATCGCAGCTCTTCGCCAACGCCTCAAAGTAGGTTTTACCGGTATACTTGCTTACATCTGCATAGTCATCGTAATAGTCAAATCCAAGTACATCAACATAGGCATCGCCCGGATAGCGTGACAGATAATCGTTCTCATTGTCGATCGGACCATTCGGTGAGTATACGTATAACAGATTGTGTACGCCTTTGGCCTGCAGATAATTTACCATGTATCTCCAGATGGCACGGTAGGAATCTGCACTGGTTGATGTTCCCCACCAGAACCATCCGCCGCTGTTCTCATGGAACGGACGGAAGAGGATCGGCACATTAGCCTCCTGCAATTTCAATGCGTAGTCTGCAATGATATCCAGGTATGCATTGTACTGTGCGTTGTACTCTCCTCCCTCTAAGATGTAATCTGCACAAGGCGTCAGATCCTTGGACTCAGAGAAATCACACTTTGAGAAATCATATGGGTGCTCGGCATCTCCCGTAGCTTTAATCTTTGCATTTGTAAAATTCGGCATATGGCAGGAAAGCGAGATGATAGAACCACCTTCATAAGCTTTCTTGGATGCCTCAATCGAAGCTTTAAGCGGATTCTCCGATGCGCACTCCGTTCCTGCAAGCGCTAAGGTATCAATTCCGAACAGACCTGCTTCCGAACCGGTAATGTCTTTGATATCCGATGTCTTTCCATCGTCTCTTACCGAACGGAACGTTGAATTCTGGTGTCCGAATAATACTTTATCATCTGCTCGTAAGCCAGTGAGATAAGCAGCTAATGCTTTGGTGGAAGCGGTTGCATTACTGTCAACAAGCTTGACACTCGATGCCATATTGTTTAAGCCAGCCTGGTCACCTTCCTGTACGGTTTCTGTAATCTTTACATAATTTCCAGATTCATCATACTGCGCCAGTTTAATATTATCGATGTAAACATTTCCAGCAAATGAAGAGTTGACACCAATTGTTCCAATTGTCAACTGATCGATTGCATTCTCATTCGGTGTAAAGCGGACAGACACCGTCGCTTTCATCAATCCATCTGATAACTTTTCTTTGTTATCAATGGCTCCCTCTTTGTTAATAACGGTTGTGTCAGATTCTGCATTCTTAGCAAAGACTTTTGCTTTAAATCCATCAAACGCTTCCGGATAGATGATATCGTAGGTAAGAAGATTATATGCCGACACATCATATCCTGTCGTAAAAGTCTTTGTGACTTTTGCTTCACTCCACGAATAATTTTCGCATCCTGTATAATCGAGATTCAGTTTTAAAGCTTTTGAATCATTTGCAGATGCAACAACCGGAGTAACAGTACCAGTATACTGCCATCCATCCTCATTTGCCCATCCTGCGGCATCTCCTTCTGTTGCGCTCTCAAAATCATCAACAACCGTTGCTTCCTTCTCCGGAAGTGGTGCATCGGTTGATGTAACATTGTAAATCTTGACATCCGAAACCGTCATGGTTCCTTTTGCATGCTTTCCGACAGCACAGACAATTACTTCCTTCAGCTCCGTTCCACCTTTGACTTCATCAAACCTATCCTCGAAATCTGCAGAATATGTACCATTTTCATTATCCGTGAAAGAATTTTTATCGAGATACGGATATTTTACTCCCTGATTCCACTCTGATTTATCCCCAATCTTCATAACAGACTGTAACTTAATGTAACTGCCCTCTGTCGTAAGAGAATCATAAGCATCCTTATCAATTGTAATCTTTCCGCGAAAAACAGAACCGTTGGAAACAGACACTCCAGACACAGCATCATCTACTATCAGTCGACGAATTGTAGTAGACCAGTCTTCGTCCGCACCTGTAACCGATGAAAAATCAAATTCTGAGTTTACCGATTTTTCACTACCATCATATACAAGTGTCTCTTTAGAATCAGACACCTCTGTCTGCTCTAACTTTGTATTGGCGATAATGATATCACCTTCATAAGTACATTGATAGCCAGCAATCTTAAGTGTGACATCTGCTAAGTTACCTGCTACGGATGGAGCGTCCTTCATAGTCAGGTCAACCGTTGCTTTCTTGTATGCGGCACCATCAACGGATACTTCACTATCAAATGTAAGATCCGTTGTTCCAATCTCGGTCCACGTCCATGTCTTTCCAATTCTAAAAACCGTCTGGGCCTTGATTGTTCCTTCAAATGTACTCTTTTCTTCCGGAATCAATACATCGTAAGAAATCCTCATCCCCTTCTTACATTCTGAATCTGTTGGCACCCCCAAATTATGTCCTTCGGAATTAAACTCACTCCATTCTTTCGAAGAATCAAATTTGACATTCTCAATTGTCAGATTTTTAGTAACTGCACTCGCATCCTCCTGCTCCGCAGCATAGACAACCATCCCCTGCTGAAATGCGCCTATCTGTGGCACCAATGATGTCACCATTGTTGCCACCATAAGGCATGCCAGCATTTTTGTTACAATTTTGTTTTTCACAATACCTTCCTCCATTAATATACATTAAAGTCTTTACACCGATTAATTTTATCTTATTAGTAGTTTTATTTCTATTCGCTTTTTAGCTAATATTATTTTCAAAATTATGTTAACATTTACTTAATAAATTTTTAGCCTTTAAAATTAAATTCGTCATATTCACGTATGAAAGCATCAAAAAAAGCCTGTCGACATCCCCCAAAAAGGTGTGCCGACAAGCTTCCAACCATCATTATTTTGTTATTTTTTCCACAACCACTTTGCATCGTTTCTTGCAAAATGCCATACCATACAGTAAAATCTCATGTCTGTCATCATTCTGCAGATACTCCTCATATCTACGATCCCTGATCTGCGCAATTGCCTTCTCACAGGCATTCTCCAATCCTGCAACTTCCTTCACATATTTTAGCTCGATAAGGAAAGGAATATAACCGGGAATTTACCCATATATGCTTCACATAATTTCACACAATCCGAAATATATAATCCGTCAAAAAGCGTCTGATCCGATCCTATCTCAAAAAAGTGGTGTAGCATACTCATATTCAAGGTTTTTCCAAAGCGGCGCGGTCTGGTAAAGAGATTCACTTTTCCCCAATTTGCAAGAAGCTGCTCGATCAATTTTGTTTTATCAACATAAATGTAATTTGATTCTATCATTTGCTCTCTCAAATAGCAAGACCTCCGGGAGCGCTGCTACTCCCGGAGGTTCTCATATCTGTGATCTTACTTTACTTTATATTTGATTTTCAATGTCTTTTTCTTACCATTCTTTAAAGTAACCACTGCCTTAATGACTGCAGTTCCTTTCTTTTTGGCAATAACATTTCCCTTAACGTCTACCTTGGCAACCGATTTCTTTTCTGATTTGTAGGTAATCTTTGCAACATTGTTCATATCAAGCTTGCTGCTAAACTGAACCTTTGCTTTCTTTCCCTTCTTTACCTCAACAACCGGTTTCTTTGCCTGTACCGTCTTAAGGATTTCCTTTTCAATCTGTTCTGCTTCCTCAACCGGCATCAGCTGATAGGTTTTACCTGCCGGGAGCGAAACCTTTAAGTTTCCATCCTTGTCAACCTTGAACGTTTTGCTGTCTACCATGACATACTTATTTGTCTTAGTGTCGATCGCCATGGCTTTCAGCTTCGTTCCAGCTGTCAGATTTTCGGCTTCGGTCTTTACCACAAAGGATTTCTCTCCGGCTGCAACCGTGACAACGACATCTACATCCTCTGTCTTTGCTGCGTCACTGATATGTGATACCACCTCGGATGAAATCGTTCCGGTCACCTTCTTTTTGCTTTCTTTTCCGGTTGTCTGCACCTCTGCTGTCACACCGGAAACTGTGCCGTCCTCATTCTTTTGCGTCGTCACTGTTACTTCTGATTTGCTGCCATCTGCCGATACGATGGTATCCTTCTTTACCTCTGAGGTCTGATCCTTCTTAGGCTCTGAGGTCGATGCTGATGAGGAACCGCTGCTTACGCTTCCGGTTCTCTTTAAGATCACCGTTCCTCCGTCTGCTGCAGAAGGGATCGTAACCGTTACTTTTCTGTCATTTACAACGTATGTTTTTCCTGAATACAGGTCGGTCATAACCGAAGCATCTCCCTCGGTGACCGGAATCGTAAGCTGCAATTCTTTGGTATTTACATTCATTCCAACATACAATTTTGTTCCCTGATATTCTCTTGCTACAACATCATATTTGTCTTCATCGGAAGAGTCAACCAACTTTCTGGTGCCTCTTGCAAACACATCGGTGTATGCGTTACGGATTGAAAGCATGGTCTTGTAATGATTGTAAATACTATTGCTGGCTGTCTTCTGTGCTTCTAACCCTGTCCAATCAAAGTCACGACGATTTGTCTGGTATGGCCAGTCATTAGCTCCTGCCTGACCAAGCTCATCTCCATAGTAAATAACCGGCTGGCCCTTGGCTGTAATCTGAAGAGTAGCTGCTACCTTCATCAGGTTATAAGCCTCTTCCTTTGAGAATCCACTCTTCGTTACAAGCTTGTACTGAAGAGTATCCTCATCATGGCTGTTTAAGAAATTACCCATTGTTGCTGTATTATTTAATGCTACATTACGCTTTAACAATGAGTTTTCAACTGTAGAAATCTTTCCGCCCACAAAATCCTTTGCAAAATCATTGAAATCAAAGTCAAGGAGTGCATCCATGCTTCCTGTTCCAAGCTCTCCGGCGGTATTAGCATATCCCGCTCCAGAATATTCACCAATCATCTTGAAGTCTGGATTTACTTTTGTAAGAGAGTTCTTGAAAGCTGACCATGTAGTAGAATCAACATGCTTTACCGTATCTACACGATAATAGTCAATGTCAAAATTATCCATCCAATCGGTCTGCCATTTAATCAACTGATTTCTTACTTCCGGATCTTCTGTTACGAAGTCAGGGAGGTCTGAAAGTGGTGCTAACTTGTCATCTCCGGAAACAGTATTGCTGCTGTCACGAAGCATCTTGATTGCTTTTCCATCCTTATCTTTGAGAATACCATTGAAGTAATTCTCTGTATCATAGCCTGCATGATTTAATACCACATCAACCATAAGCTTCATTCCACGGCTGTGGGCTGCTTCAATAAGTGCTGCAAACTCTTTCTCTGTTCCAAGATGCTTATTAAGCTTTGTGAAATCACTAGCCCAGTAACCATGATATCCATAAGTTTCCATATCTGTCTTTTTGTCATGCTGATCATCTGTGATATTCTCTACTATTGGTGTAATCCAGATGGTATTTACACCTAAATCCTGGAGATAGTCAAGCTTCTGAGTTAATCCTGCGAAATCTCCACCATGATAGCTTGAACCACCCTTATCGCTTGTATCGTAGTCTCCTACTCCATAATAAGCATCATTGTTGCTTGTATCTCCATCGAAGAAACGATCAGTTACGGCAAAGTAAATTACTGCCTCATCCCAGTCGAAATCTCCATCCTTCTTGTCTCTCTCTGTTACTGTAACATTTGTGCTTGTTCTATATACATTTCCGTATATATCCTTTACAGTTACTGGAAGGGTCTTATCTCCAGTAGTTGTAGTATCAAGACATGAAATTGTTGCTTCCATTAATTCTAGGTCAATTGCATAAGTACTGCTTAAGCCAAGTGCACTTAAATCGACTGTTGCTGTAGCTACTTCAAATCCAGACATATCTGCGCCTTCAGCAGGATTTGTCTTTATTGTCAATACGTTATTGTCATTGTAATCCATAAAGGACTGTGACAATTCTGCTGTAATAGCTGCATCAAACTTCTTATAGAAACGATAGCTGCATGTCTTTCCATCATACACTTTTGTCTCCGCATTATATGCGTCAAGCTTCTCTACTCCATCTACTGTATAGTAGTAACAGTAGTCTCCTGTTCTGATGTCAGTTAAGTCATAGCTAAATCTTTCATTTGCAGCATCATAAGTCATTGCATGCTTTACGCCATTTATTGTAACGCTTACCTTATCTGCAATAGATTTCTGTGTATTTTTAGCAGCAACCATTTCATCATCTCTGTAATAGAAATGAATCTGTCCATTCTCACCATCCAACACACATCCAATATTTGATGGAAGAACCTCTGTGATTCCCTCACCCTGTACGAATTTTGCTTTTACAACATTCTGATTTGCCGGTACACTTACATAATGGTCTCCACCATCTTTATCAGCCCATTCATCATCTGCTGTGCTTCTTCTCATACAGAAAGATAACATCATATCTGCTGTAGTATCTTTTACCGGAATCTTAGCTACCATCTTGCCGTTCATTTCTTGAAGGTTGATGGTAACCTCTTCTCCAAATCCACTGTTCCATGTAAAGATATTCCAACCATCATAGTCACTGGCTGGTCTGTTATATTCTACCATTACATAACGTTCTCTTGGTTTAACAAGTTCCGGAATGCTTGTGTATGCTTCTTTGCTGTTTGAGGTAATGTAAAGAGTTACATTTTCATCTTTGTCTGTGTTGTCATATGAAATTGTCTCACTCTGCCATGACCATGTATCACCATAGTTCTTTGGAATAATACGAATATTCTTATAATATGGAAGCTTTACAGTAGCTTTAAGCCATGTATTTCCATCGGATAACTGTTCTGTTCCAGAAAAATTATAAAGAACTCCATCGGCTCCGTCCTCCTCCCAAATCCATAGGGAACTTGCATCTGCTGCCATATGACTTGCACTGAAATCATGATAGTAAATAGTATAAGTATAAATTTTATCTACTACCGGAATGGTAATATCTTTTGTTACTCCGTTATAAGCCACACGGATAGTTACATCTGTTCCTTCATATGAGGTTGGAACCTTAAGTGTTGTGCCACTTACTGTAATACCTTCTGAAACAGCAGTATAAGTTACATCTACACCTTCAGTCTTGCTTCCCTGTTCATCACCTGCGTAATAGGTTCCTGTTGCCGGAAGTGCAATGTCTACTCCTTTTTCTGCCTGTGCTGGTGTTGCAACATCCAGTGTTTTAATATAACTAATGGTTACAGCTGTCTTTTTATCAGCATCTGTCTTGTCCAGCTTCATGGTAATGTCTGCTGGTGCCTTAACCTCCAACTGGACATTCTTTCCACCTGCACCTTGTGCCCATGCCTTGTTCCAACCATTTAAAGCTGCATCTTCCAGAATCTTATATTCATAAGTTTTCGCCGGAACATTCTTAATAAAAATGCTGTATTCATTCTCGTTTGTTTCAGATTTTACAAAGTTTGGTGTTGCATTTGGATCCCAACCTGTTCCCGGAAGTGAACCTACAAGAAGGAAGGTTGTCTCAGTCTCTGGCAGATCAGGAACCGGTGTATTTCCTTCTGCATCAAGGTAGTATTCAAAGCTTTTTCCACCATCTTTTGTAATATAGTAAACATCAGTAGGTGTATCCCCAGTATACTGTGTTAACTTTGCATCATTTGCAGGATTCTTTGTATTTCCAGTATTCTGAAAATCTAAGAACTGAAATCCTGTTGCATCTGTTTTGACAGTAAGATAATAATCTTTGTCGCCATTTGTATTTGTTTTTGATCCTTCACTGAAGAAATAAGCTTTTGCTCCTCCCCAGCCTGAAATTTCTGTTGATTCTCCATTGTTCGCATCATTGCTCACATAAAGCAAATCCTTGCTATTTCCCCAGAACTGTACCGCTGGCTGTTCCCAGCCCCAAGCACTTGGTTGCATAAAGTGAATAGTTACATTCATCGGAGTTGAAGCTGCTTTTACATTCAGGTTTCCTCCGATTGACGGAATCATGGTCATAATCATCGCCAAGGCCAGTATCAAACTGAATACCCGGCGGAATATGCCATGTTTCTTGTGAAAGTGTTCTTTAACCTTTCTCATATTTGCCTCTCCTTTATTGTTCATTCTACTCTCCCCATGTGATCCTCTTAAATCACGTTTTAGTCATATTGCACACCCTTTATGACCCTCCCCCTATCATATCCTATGCAAATGCAATATGCCAATTCCGAGTATATGCTTCCCGTTCGTCATTTTCAACAATATTATGATAGACACTTAACAATTTCGCTTTTTTTACTAATTTTTCTAAAATATTTTTGTTTGATTTTTTATTATATAGGCTTTTCTTTTTAGTAATCATGCTTTTTGTGAATAAAAAAGGTTCTAAAATAAATGTTGGGGTAACGAATTATATTTGGTATTCGTTAT